>UMKV01022955.1_pt1 | contig 14502 bp, 10 predicted proteins | sample 1966381 | NCBI WGS metagenome assembly UMKV01 (sample SAMEA4836182, study PRJEB28245) | human gut metagenome | biome: gut microbiome; material: fecal sample | place: Denmark | collected 2008
GGGTCTGCTGGGGTCATTGCGAACCTTTTGGGAGAATCCAACCCCCCAAATAATTATGGAATTATCGTTCATGCATAAAGCATACTGTGATGAGGCAAAAGCGGTCTTTCTCTGCTTGATGCAAAAGAAAAAGTCGCAGATTCGTTTGAATCTGCGACTTCTGGCGGAGATGGTGGGATTCGAACCCACGTGCCCGATTAAGGACAAAACGATTTCGAGTCGTTCTCGTTACGACCGCTTCGATACATCTCCAAGTATATTTTCATGGCAAATTTACGATTTGTATATTGCAAATCGGCCTTGAAACTTGGAACAGTTGCTGTTAGAATATTGTTAGAAAACGCATCGTTCAGACAGGCTTTGAAGCCTGTCAGGACATCAAAATTGACGTTCTCTCGTGTGATATGGAGACATTCGGCGAAGCATCCACTTGGATTTCGAGTCGTTCTCGTTACGACCGCTTCGATACATCTCCATATATTAGCCTTTATAGTATAGCAAAAAAGCGGTTTTCCGTCAACACTTTTCTTCCGTTACGGCACGGCTGCAAGCCATACGCAGCCGTGCCGTTTTGCGTTTCTGGGGCAGAAAGCGCGGTTTCTTTGCAAAAAAGGCTGTTCTTTTGGGCGGGAGCCGAGTATAATAGGAACGATATTTTTCAAATTTGAAGTACAGAGGAGAGCATTCCAATGGCACAGGCAAAACAAGATATGGGCACCGGCAGCATCAAAAAGCTGATGCTGCAGCTCATGATCCCCGCCGTGGTGGCGCAGGTGGTGAACCTGCTGTATAACATCGTGGACCGCATTTACATCGGCCACATTGCGGGCATTGGCGCGGCAGCGCTGACCGGCGTGGGGCTGTTCACACCCATTCTGATGCTGCTGAACGCTTTTGCCATGCTGGTGGGCGCGGGCGGCGCGCCGCGCACCGCCATTGCTCTGGGGCAGGGGGACAAGAAACAGGCAGAAAAGATCGTCTCCAACAGCTTTACCGTGCTGATGTTCTTTGCCGTGGTGCTGACCATTGGCTTCTATGCCGGGGCACCGGTGCTGCTGCGGCTGTTCGGTGCCAGCGATGCCACCCTGCCGTACGCCCTGAGCTACAGCCGCATCTACATTGCAGGCTCGGTGTTCGTGCTGGTGGTGCTGGGCATGAACCCTTTTATCACCACGCAGGGCTTTGCCAAGACCAGTATGCTTACCACCGTGATCGGCGCGGTGATCAACATTATCCTCGACCCCATCCTGATCTTCGGGTTCGGGCTGGGCGTGCGGGGCGCGGCCATTGCCACGGTGCTCAGTCAGGCCGTGGGCGCGGCATGGATCATCCGCTTTCTCACCGGCAAAAAGACCATCCTGCGCCTGCGCAAAGACTACCTGCGCCCGGAAAAGCAGATCATTCTGCCGGTGCTGGCGCTGGGCATCTCCTCGTTTGTGATGCTCTCCACCGAAAGCCTGCTTTCCATCAGCTTCAGCTCCAGTCTGGCGCGGTACGGCGGCGATGTGGCTGTGGGTGCCATGACCGTCATCACCAGCGCATCCCAGCTGTGCACGCTGCCCATTCAGGGCATCTGTCAGGGCGGACAACCGGTGATGAGCTTCAACTTCGGCGCAGGCAAGAAGGCCCGCGTCAAGGAAGCCTTCCGTTTTCAGCTGACGCTGTGCGGGTCCTACACCTGCTTGTTCTGGCTGTTGATGATGCTGTTTCCCGGCGCGGTGGCAGGCATTTTCACCTCGGACACCGCACTGATCCAGTACACCACGTGGGCCATGCGCATTTACATGGCGGGCATTTTTGCCATGGGCTTCCAGATCGCCTGCCAGCAAAGCTTTATGGCGCTGGGACAGGCTAAGGTCAGCCTGCTGCTGGCCTGCCTGCGCAAGATCATTCTGTTGATTCCCCTCATCTTCATTCTGCCTCACGTTCTGCCGGATGCAGTGTTCGGCGTGTTTCTGGCCGAGCCGGTCAGCGACATTCTGGCCGCCACCATCACCACCATCACCTTCTTTGCCCGGTTCGATAAGATCCTCGACCGCGGTGCGGCAAAGGTTTGATTTTTTTGTATGCAGAAAGGGCATCTGCCGTTGGCAGATGCCCTCGCTGTTTATTCGGGAAACCCTGACCGGCACTGAAAAATCAGTCCATGTTCAGAGCGCTCTTGAGGTTGTTTTTGTAGATATCGGCCTTGGCACCGTAGATGATCTGCACACCATCTGCGACCTGAACGACGCCGTTTGCACCCGTCTTCTGCTTCCAGTCAGTATCCGGCATAACGAGAGCCTTGTCTTTGACCTTGACGCGCAGTCGAGTAAAGCAGGCATCCACATGCTGGATATTGTCTGCACCACCCAGACCTTCAATGATGGTCGCCATCATTTCGTCGCTCATTTTCTTGTCCAGCTTCTTGACCTCCTGGCCATCATCTTCGCGGCCGGGAGTCTTGTAGTTGAACTTGGTGATCATGAAGCGGAAGGTGAAATAGTACAGGAAGAAGCAGGGAATGCCAATGATGAACACCCAGATCCAGTTAGAGCCTTTATCCGCCTGCATGATGCCATTGAAGATCGTGCTCAGGAAAGGGCCGCCGAAGGAACTGGGCCCCGGGATATTCACCTTGCAGATGTAAGTCAGCAGGTAGGCCAGACCTGCATAGCCAGCGTGCACCACGAACAGCAGCGGAGCCGCAAACAGGAAGCTGTACTCAATGGGCTCGGTGATGCCAGTGAAGATGGAGGGGATGATGGCTGCGATCAGCAGCGCCTTGACCTGAGGCTTACGCTCCGGCTTTGCGCAATGGTACATGGCCAGAGCCGCACCGGGCAGACCAAACATAGCAAAAATAACCTTGCCGTTCATGATAAAGCGGGTAATGTTCACGTCAAACATGGCATCCGGAGAAGCCAGCATGGCGTTGTAAATGTTCACTGCGCCTTCATACAGCGTGCCATCAATGACCATGGAACCGCCAAGGTTTGTGAAGAAGAACGGAGTGTAAATAAAGTGATGCAGGCCAAAAGGCAGCAGCGCACGCTCTGCCAGACCATAGATCACACTGCCTGCCATGCCAGTGTCATAAATGATCTCGCCCATGAAGCCCAGACCGGTCTGAACGAAGGGCCACACCACAGACATTACCAGACCCAGCGCAGAGCAGGCCAGCAGCGAGATCATCGGCACGAATTTTGTGCCTGAGAAGATGCCCAGAACCGGCGGCAGCTGAATATTATAGTATTTGTTATGCAGCTTTGCAACCAGCAGACCCACCAGAATACCGCCGAATACACCGGTGTCAAGCGAAGCGATGCCCATGACCATGGACTGGCCGGTCTTCATCGCCGCAGGGTCCAGAATGCCCAGACTGGTCAGCAGGATATTCATCACATTGTTCATGGCGAGGAAACCGATCACGCTGGACAATGCTGCGATGCCCTTTTCCTTTTCCGCATAGCCGATGGCAACGGAAACAGCAAAAATGATTGGAAGATAGGAGTTAATGGTATTGCCCATGGCCTTGAGCAGATTAAAGAACAGCTTGACATAGGTATTGCCCAGAACCGGCCACAGTGCCACAATGTTCTTTGTCGTGAACGCAGAGCCAATGCCCACCAGAATACCTGCGATGGGCAGGATCATGACAGGCGTCATTAGAACTTTTCCCAGTTTCTGGAACTGTGAAAAGGTAACTTTCTTCTCTCTCTTCTCCATGATTTACCTCCTGAGGATCTCAGTGCAGTTCGGGCCAGTAGCCCTTATTGGCTTCGATCATCTTATCCAGGATCTTGCGTGCCACCTTGGCAGAGGGAACTGTCTTGTTCATCGTGAATGCTTCCAGTGCCTTCTGGTAGGAGTGTTCAAAATAAGCATCCACGATCAGCTTTTCCGAAGAGACCTGCTGCATCATCATGCCCAGCTGGAACTGGGGGATATTGCCGATGGTAACAGGCTCCGGGCCCCACTTGCGCAGGTAGCAGGGAACTTCCACCATGGCATCATACGGCATCTGCGGGATGCAGCCCTTGTTTTCCACAATGACCAGATAGCGGTCCGCATTGTTATAGGCAATGGAACATGCCACATCCACAATAAAATCGCCAAAAGCATTGAACAGATTCAGGTTTGCTTCCTTCTTGCCGCCGCTCTCGCGGATCAGCTTTGCCTGCTCGATCATGTCCTTCTCACGGCCATCCATGACCATGTTGGCACGCGTGTAGTTGGGATCCATATCCTCGGCGCTTTCCTTGGCATACAGATAGTACTGCAGGTAGGTATTGGGCAGATACTCCGGGAAGTCGGTGAGAATTTCCCTAAAGTTTTCCCATGTGTGGCGCCAGGAAGGATCGGAGTGGTGCTTATCATGAGAAGCAGCCAGACCGAACTTCATGACCTTTTCCTTCAGTTCCGGCATACGGTCCACACCGCTCTTGTCGTACAGGTGGGTCCACCAGCCAAAGTGGTTCAAACCAAAGTAGACCGGGTCCACATCGTTGTATTTTTCCAGACCCAGCATCTTTGCGAAGGACAGCATGATGGCTACCGGCATATCGCAGATGTTCAGGATCTTATAGTTGTTGTACTTGCGGCGGGTGGCCTCAGCCACGATTGCAGCAGGGTTGGAGTAATTGATGATCCATGCCTCGGGTGCGTACTTGCGCACATCGTCGATCACCTGGAACACGCCGGGGATGGAACGCAGGCCGTATGCCATGCCGCCGGGGCCGCAGGTCTCCTGACCCACAACGCCAAACTCCAGCGAGATCTTCTCGTCCTTCTCCCGCATTTCCATGCCGCCCTGACGGATCTGAGCAAAGGCAAAGTCAATATCGGTGTAGGCCTTTTCCGGGTCCGTGGTGGTGAAGTAGACGCACTCCGGATCCAGCTTTGCGATCAGCGAGCCGCACAGGGTATCGACCAGCTCCAGACGATCCGGGTCAATATCGTACAGCACCAGCTTTTTCAGCGGGAAGCGGTCAAGATTTGCAATCAAGCTCTGGATAATGCCGGGGGTATGGCTGGAGCCGCCGCCGACAATAACAACTTTAAATCCTTCCATTTTTGAAACCTCACATTCATTTTGCGATCGTGTTTCTGATTTTACCCTTGCGCGCGCTTAGGAGAGTGACTATAATATAATCGCTATGAACATTTTTTTAAAGGCGTTTTGAAAGTTTTGAATCAGTTTGCCCAAGTTGAAACAATTCCAGAGTCTGAAAATATTTTCACACCTGCTAACTTTCTTCAAAGCCTTCCCGCCGGAGGACATCATGGACTTTTTCACCCGCATTGCAGAACACACGCCCCAACTGAACAAAAACGATAATGAGCTTCTTTCTTACTGCATTCGCAACCACACCGAGATCGCCAATCTCAAGGTGACGGAACTTGCGGACCGGTTGTTCATCTCACCGGCTTCTGTCGTCCGTTTTTGCAAGAAGCTCGGTTTCAGTGGTTATTCCGATTTTAAGGCATCTTTGCGCATGGATCTGTTTGAGCCGGAGGAAACGCCGCGAAAGTCTCACCCGACCGACTTTTTCCGGGATATCCACAAAACCATCGAGATGGTTCCGGAGGAGACCGTAGAGCGTATCGTAGAGCTGATCCACTGCAGCCGCCGCATTGAGCTGTATGCCGTAGGCAGCAGCAGAATGCCCGGCTCCGAACTTGCAAAGCGGCTGCAGACCATCGGCAAGGCCGCCTTCTGTTACGATGACAGCACCCTGATGAATATCAGCGCCCGGCAGCTGACTTCCGATGATCTGGTTCTGGCCCTTTCCATTTCCGGCGAAACAAGTCTGATCATTGCCGCTGCAACGGTTGCCAAAAGCCGTGGTGCCGCATTGGTTTCCTTTACAAATCTCGGCAACAATACCCTCAGCGGCATGGCAGATGAAAACCTGTATGTCAACGCCACAAACTTTGTGTGCTCCGGCCTTCCGGTGCAGTCCCGCGTACAGCTGCTGATGCTGTGCGAATACCTGTTCTTCCGCTACATAGAGACCTATGGGGACGAGCGCCAGCAAAGTATCGGTTGACGCCATTTCACCGCAGCGCACAGCCAACGCTCTATTCCACCAACAAATCTCCCACGATAAAAAACAGGGCCGCCGCACAAACGATGTGCGGCGGCCCTGTTGGCGTTCTGTTTTTATTTCCCCGCCAGCAGAATGGCCAGCACGGCTTTCTGCACATGCAGGCGGTTCTCGGCTTCGTCGAAGATCTCCGGTGCGTGCTGCTCGAACACCGCCGAGGAGATCTCCTCGCCCCGGTGGGCGGGCAGGCAGTGCAGCACCATGACATCGGGCTTTGCGCTTTCCAGCAGTTTGCTGGTGAGCTGGAAGCCCACAAAATCCCGCAGGCGCTGCTCACTTTCCGGCGTGCCGGGCTTGGCGGTGTTCCACACAGCCGTTGCCACCACGTCGGCATCCTGAATACCCTCGGCAGGGTCTGCGGTCAGGTGGAAGGCGCTGCCGTACTTGTGGGCGAACATCAGCACATCCGCCGCCGGGCGGTAGCTCTGCGGGCAGACGCAGGTGACCTGCATCCCAGCCAGCAGTCCGCCCACGATGAGGCTGTTTGCCATGCTGCTGCCGTCGCCGACAAAGCAGAGCTTCCGGCCTGCAAGGCTGCCCCGGCGCTCCCGAATGGTCATCAGGTCGGCCAGAACCTGGCAGGGATGGGCGTAATCCGTCAGGCCGTTGATCACCGGCACACCGGCCAGCTCGGCAAACTCTTCCAGATCGCTTTGGCGGTAGGTGCGCCACACCACGCAGTCGTAGTAGCGGCCCAGCACCCGGGCGGTGTCCTTGAGGGGCTCGCCGCGCCCGGCCTGCAGCTCGGCGGTGTTCATGTAGTTGCCCAAACCGCCCAGCTGGTACACACCCACCTCAAAGCTGGTGCGGGTGCGGGTGGATGCCTTGGAGAACATCAGGGCAACCGTCTTTCCTGCCAGCAGCGGGGCCGTGCCGCCCAGCTTCTGCTGTGCCTTGAGTTGATCGGCCACATCCAGAATGTGGGTCAGCTCGGCAGGGGAGAGGTCGCTCATTTTCAGCAGATTTTTCATGCCTGCTCCTTCGGAGCCGTCGGCTCCATCTTGCCCAGCACATCGCTCAGGATCTCCAGCGCCATGTCCACATCGTGCTCGCTGAGGGTCAGCGGCGGCAGCAGGCGCAGGCGGGTCTTGGCTGTCAGCACCAGCAGGCCCGCTTCGCGGCAGGCGGCCAGCACATCTGCGGCCTTGAGGTCGTAGAACTCGATGCCCACCATCAGGCCGATGCCGGAAATGCTCTTGACATGGGGCAGCTTTGCGATGCCTGCGCGCAGCTGGACGGCGCGCTCGTTGACATTGGCAAGGAAGCTCTGGTCCATGCGGTCCACCACCACATTGGCACCGGCGCAGACCACCGGATTGCCGCCGAAGGTGGAGCCGTGGGTGCCGGGGCCCATGCCCTCGGCCACCTTTTCGTTCATCAGCACTGCGCCGATGGGCAGGCCGCCGCCCAGACCCTTGGCCAGCGTGACCACGTCCGGCTTGAGGTTGTAGTGCTCGCAGCACAGGAAGGTGCCGGTGCGGCCCACGCCGGTCTGCACCTCGTCCACGATGAGCACAAGGTCTTTTTCGTCGCAGAGCTTGCGCACGGCCTGCACGTAGTCCGGGTCCAGCGCCATCACACCGCCCTCGCCCTGAATGAGTTCCAGCATCACGGCGCAGGTTGTGCGGTCCACCAGCTCCTCCAGCGCTTCGATATCGCCTGCCGGAGCATACAGGAAGCCCTCATTGAAGGGGCCGAAGTAGTTGTGGAATACTTCCTGACCGGTGGCGGTCAGGGTGGCGATGGTGCGGCCGTGGAAGCTGTTCACCAGCGTGATGACCGTGGTACGGTCCTTGCGGTAGTGGTCCACGCTGTACTTGCGCGCGGCCTTAATGGCACCCTCGTTGGCCTCGGCACCGGAGTTGCCAAAGAACACCTTGCTCATGCCGGTGCGCTTACACAGCTTTTTGGCCAGCTTGCCGCAGGGCGCGGTGTAGTAAAGGTTAGAGGTATGCTGCAGCTTGTGGGCCTGCTCGGAAACGGCCTCGGCCCAGTCCAAATCACAGTAGCCAAGGCTGTTCACGCCAATGCCGCTGGTAAAATCCAGATACTGCTGGCCCTCGGGGCCTGCGGCGCGCAGGCCGTGGCCTTTTTCCAGCACAATAGGGTTGCGGTTATAGGTGTGCAGGACGTATTCGCCGTCCCGCTTGATGACTTTTTCAGAATCCATAGGTGTACCCTCCTGTGAACAGAAACTGTGAACAGAAAACCCTCTCAGGCGCTTTCGCGCCAGAAAATGCTGGCAAAGGCTTGAGAGGGTCATTTTTCTTATTATACCGCCTGCACGGCACCGGCGCAATGCTTATTCGCGGTGGCTGCGGCGGTAAAAGCGGGTGCCGGAGCCGCGGTTGGAGAACAGCTCCAGCAGGATGGAGTGGGGCACGCGGCCATCGATGATGACCGCCTCGTGCACGCCCTGATAGATGGCATCGGCCATGCCGCCGATCTTGGGGATCATGCCGCCCGCAATGATGCCGGCGGACTTGTAGCCCTCGATCTCGGACACCTCCACCTCGGGGATGAGGGTGCTCTCGTCGTCCTTATCCCGCAGCAGGCCCGCGATATCGGTCATGGATACCAGCTTCTCCGCTTTCAGCGCAATCGCGATCTGCGCAGCGGCGGTGTCGGCGTTCACGTTGTAGGCCTGACCCAGATCGTCCATGCCCACCGTGGCGATCACGGGGATGAAGCCGCCGTCCAGCAGGCTTGCGATCAGGGTAGCGTCCACATGCACGATCTCGCCCACATGGCCCAGCTGGGGGTCCAGCTCGGTGCAGCGCAGCATCTGGCCGTCCATGCCGCACAGGCCCACGCCGCGGCCGCGCAGCTTTGCAACCAGATCCTTGTTCACCTTACCGGCCAGCACCTGCTGCACGATCTCCATGGTGGCGTCGTCGGTCACCCGCAGACCGTTTGCGAAATGGCTCTCCACGCCCACCTTTTTCAGCATCTCGTTGATGGCCGGGCCGCCGCCGTGCACCAGCACCACGCGCACACCCAGCAGGGTAAGGGTGACCAGATCGTTCATGACGGCATTTTTCAGTTCTTCGTTGATCATGGCATTGCCGCCGTACTTTACCACCATGGTCTTTCCGTGATACTTCTGGATGTAGGGTGTCGCCTCAGAGAAAAGGCGCGCCATTTCTTCGTTTTTCATATACTCTCCTTGCCGCCAGCACGCTTGCTCCGGCATTCGTTTTCCACCAGACGAACTCCTTCCGTCATCGCTACGCGATGCCACCCATTCCCCTTCTGGCACTTTCGTGCCACCTCCCCCAGCCGGGGGAGTCTTTCTCAAGGAGGGAGGCTTTCAGGCTCCCTCTTTGAGGGGGCTGTCGCCGCAGGCGACTGGGGGAGTTCCATTAAGTTCTATAGTCGCCGTTGATCTTGACGTAATCGTAGGTCAGATCGCAGCCCCATGCCTTTGCGGATGCATCGCCGGTGCCCATGTCCACCTTGACCAGCACATCGTGCTCAGCCAGCACCTTGGCGGCTTCGTCCTCGCTGTAGGGGTGGTAGGCGGCGTTCTCGCACACATACACTTCACCGGCCTTGCTGGAAAGCCACACGCAGACCTTATCAATGGAGAAATCGCCGGGGGTGTAGCCGATGGCGCACAGGATGCGGCCCCAGTTGGCATCGCGGCCAAACACCGCTGCCTTGAACAGGTTGGAGCACACCACGCTGCGGCTGACAGCACGGGCTGTCTTCAGGTCGGGGGCGTGGGTCACTTCGCAGGTGATGAGGTGGGTGGCACCCTCGCCGTCACCGGCGTGCTCGGCGCACATGTGCTCGGCAATGGCAGTCAGCGCCGCAACAAAGGCTTCGTAGTCCGCGTTCTCCTCGCAGATCTCCGGGTTGCCTGCAAGGCCGGAAGCCATGATGATCAAGGTATCGTTGGTGGAAGTGTCCAGATCCACGCTCATCTGGTTGTAGGTGCCGGGCACCACGGTCTTGAGGGCCTTTTCCAGCAGGATGGGCGAGACGGCGGCATCGGTGGTGTAGAAGGCCAGCATGGTTGCCATGTTGGGGGCGATCATGCCGCTGCCCTTGCCGATGGCACCCACCGTGCAGGTCTTGCCGCCCAGCTCGAACTGGATGGCGTATTCCTTTTTGTGGGTGTCGGTGGTCATGATGGCGGTGGCGGCATCGGTGCTGCCCTGCTCGTCCGCAGCCAGCTTTGCGGCGGCGGCAGGGATGCCCCGGGCAAAGGGGTCGATGACCATGGGCTGACCGATGACACCGGTAGAAGCGGGCAGAACGTCCTGCGGGTCGATGCCCAGCTCCTTGCCCACCAGCTCACAGCATTCTTCGGCCAGAGCCACGCCGTTGGCGGCGCAGGTGTTGGCGTTGCCGCTGTTCACGATGATCGCCTGTGCGTAGCCGTCCTTCAGGTGGGCGCGGTCCACCTTGATGGGTGCGCCGCAGACCTTGTTGGTGGTATACACACCGGCGGCGGCGCAGCGCACGTCCGCCTTGATGAGTGCCAGATCGTATTTTTCTGCATGGTTTGCGCGGATGCCGCAGTGCACGCCAGCCGCTGCAAAGCCCTTGGGCGCGCAGATGCCGCCCGCAACTTCTTGATACTGCATAATGATTTTCCTTTCCCACAGGAAAACCCTCTCAGTCAATGCCTTGCGGCATTGCCAGCTCCCCCAAAGGGGGAGCTTTTCAGCAAGAGGGAAACGTTATCTTTTTTGCCAAAAGCTCCCCCTTCGGGGGAGCTGTCACCGTCAGGTGACTGAGAGGGTTTTCTTTTTTATTCCAATCCTTTGGTCTCTTTCAGCCCCAGCATCAGGTTCATGCACTGGACGGCCGCGCCGGAAGAGCCTTTGCCCAGATTATCGAACAGGGAGACCAGCATCATCTGGTCGCCTGCAGCGTTCACGGTCATGTACAGCTCCATGCGGTCGGTACCGGCCATGGCATTGGAGTACAGGCCGTTCTCCGGCAGGGCTTCGTTCAGAGCGTGCACCTTGACGGTGGCAGCATCCTTGTAATATGCCGCAATGCCCTCGGCCACCTGTTCGGCGGTGCTGCCCGCCAGCGTCAGATCCAGCGGCACCAGCACCTGCATGCCGCAGTAGTAATCGCACACCACGGGCACGAACATGGGGGTGTGGGCAAGGCCGCTGATCTTCTGCATTTCCGGCAGGTGCTTATGGGCAAGGCCCAGACCGTAGCTCTTGGGTGCATCCAGCTTGCTGTGCGCCGGGCGGTCAGCGCTCTCGTACTCGGCGATCATCTTTTTGCCGCCGCCGGAGTAACCGGAGATGCCGGTGCAGCTGAAGGGATACTCTGCCGGTGCAAGGCCCAGCTCCACCAGCGGGCGGGCAATGCTGATAAAGCCGCTGGCATAGCAGCCGGGCACTGCCACGCGGCAGGAATTTTTGATTTTTTCCTTCTGGCCCGCCAGCTCCGGGAAGCCGTAGTCCCATGCGGCATCGGTGCGGAAGGCGGTGGAGGTGTCCAGCACCTTCACGTCCGGGCGCAGCAGGGGCATGACCTCTTTGGAAGCGGCATCCGGCAGGCAGAGGAAGGCGAGGTCGGCAGAGTTGATGACCTTCGCGCGCTCGTTCACATCCTTGCGGCTCTCTGCGGAAATGGAAAGCAGCTCGATCTCCGGGCGTTGTGCCAGACGGTCGGCAATGCGCAGGCCGGTGGTGCCGGAAGAGCCATCAATAAAAACTTTCACGCTCATGCGTTCTTTTCCTCCCACGCATCCAGCTGTGCGTTTGCCAGTGCGATCTGGTTGTTCACGCTGGCTTCGCTGGGGCCGCCGTAGCTGGTGCGGCCCTCGCAGCACTTGACCAGATCAATGGCATCGTAGATATCGTTCTCAAACAGAGCGCTGTAGCCCTTGAACTCGTCGAGGGTCAGCTCTTCAAGGGTCTTGTCCTTTGCAATGCAGTCCGACACCATGCAGCCGGTCAGCTTGTAGGCATCGCGGAAGGGCATCCCCTTCTTGGTGAGGTAGTCGGCGCAGTCGGTGGCGTTGATAAAGCCCTTGGCGGCGGCGCGGCGCATGTTGGCCGGAATGGTCTTCATGGTGTCCAGCATGGGAGTGACCGTCTTCAGGCACAGCTCCAGCGTATCCACTGCGTCGAAGATAGCTTCCTTATCCTCCTGCATGTCCTTGTTGTAGGCGAGGGGAATGCCCTTCATCATCACCAGAAGGGTGTTCAGGTCGCCGTAGACGCGGCCGGTCTTGCCGCGGATCAGCTCGGTAACATCCGGGTTCTTCTTCTGGGGCATGATGGAAGAGCCGGTGGTAAAGGCATCGTCCAGCTCAATGAACTTGAACTCCCAGCTGCACCACAGGATGATTTCCTCGGAAAGACGGGACAGGTGCATCATGCAGATGGAGATGGCATTGGCCAGCTCGATGCAGAAATCGCGGTCGGACACGCCGTCCAGACTGTTGGCACAGGGAGCCGCAAAGCCCAGCTTTTCGGCGGTGAACTGGCGGTCCAGCGGGTAGGTGGTGCCAGCCAGCGCGCCGCTGCCCAGCGGGCACTGTGCGTCCATGCGGGCGGTGGCATCCTCAAAGCGCTGCAGATCCCGCAGCAGCATGGAGGCGTAGGCCATCAGAGCGTGGCCAAAGGTGATGGGCTGGGCACGCTGCAGATGGGTGTAGCCGGGCATGACGGCGGTGGTGTTCTCACCGGCCTTTTTGCACAGCACCCGCACCAGCTCCACGATGTAGGCCTGCAGGGTGTGGCTGTAGTCCCGCAGGGTCAGGCGGATATCCAGCGCCACCTGATCGTTGCGGCTGCGGCCGGTGTGCAGCCGTTTGCCCGCATCGCCGATGCGGGCGGTGAGGGTCTGCTCCACAAAGGTGTGCACATCCTCGGCACCCGGGTCGATCTCCAGCCTGCCGGCTGCCAGATCGTCGGCGATGGAAGCCAGACCGTTGAGGATGTCCTCACAGTCCTTTTCCGAGATGATGCCCTGCTTTGCCAGCATGGCGGCGTGCACGCCGCTGCCGCGCATATCCTGCGCGATCATGCGCTGATCGAACCGGATGGAGGAGTTGAAGTCGTTCACGCGGGAATCCACGGCCTTGGAAAAACGGCCCTTCCAGAGTTGTTCTGCCATAAAATTGTCCTCTTTTTATCTACCTCTAAAAACGGCAAAGCCGCCGCAGGGGAAAACGCTCCTGCGGCGGTGCCGCCGGCAACGATGCCGGTTGGATGGAACTTCCGTGTGAAAGTGTGAAAACACACGAAAGGGAAGATGTTACAACTGCTTACTTGACCTCCGGCCAGTTCTTGGACAGCTTTGCGCGCTCCTTGATGGACAGGCCGAACAGGTTGATGAAGCCTGTTGCATCGGCCTGATTGTAGTCCTCGTCCTCACCGAAGGAAGCGGTCTGCTCGTCGTACAGGGTGTAGGGAGAGGTGACGCCGGCGTTGATCATGTTGCCCTTGTAGAGCTTGAGCTTCACGTCGCCGGTAACGGTCTTTTCCAGACTGTCGGCAAAGGCGTCCAGAGCCTCGCGCAGCGGGGTGAACCACTGGCCGTTGTAAACGATATCGGCGTACTTCTGGGCCAGCTGAGCCTTGAAGTGAGAGCTTTCCTTATCCAGAGTGATGGTCTCCAGCACATTGATGGCCTTGTACAGGATGGCACCGCCGGGGGTCTCGTACACGCCGCGGCTCTTCATGCCCACCAGACGGTTCTCCACGATATCCAGCAGGCCGATGCCGTTCTCGCCGCCCAGCTTGTTCAGGTATTCCACAAGCTCCACAGCGCCCATCTCCTTGCCGTCCACGGCGGTGGGGATGCCCTTTTCAAAGTGGATGGTCACATAGGTGGGCTTATCGGGAGCCTGCTCGGGGCTGATGCCCAGCTCCAGGAAGCCGGGCTTGTTGTACTGCGGCTCGTTGGCGGGGCTTTCCAGATCCAGACCCTCGTGGCTCAGGTGCCACAGGTTCTTATCCTTGGAGTAGTTGGTCTCGCGGTTGATCTTCAGGGGGATGTGGTGAGCCTCGGCGTAATCGATCTCCTCGTCACGGCTCTTGATGTCCCACTCACGCCACGGAGCAATGATGGCCATATCCGGGCACAGGGCCTTGAGAGTCAGCTCAAAACGCACCTGATCGTTGCCCTTGCCGGTGCAGCCGTGGCAGATGGCATCTGCACCTTCCTTGATGGCGATATCCGCCAGAGCCTTGGCGATGCAGGGACGTGCAAAGCTGGTGCCCAGCAGGTAATCTTCGTACTTTGCGCCGAACTTCAGGGTGGGGAAGATGTAGTTCTCCACAAAGTCCTTCTTCAGGTCCAGCACGTACAGCTTGGAAGCGCCGGTAGCCTTGGCCTTTTCTTCCAGACCATCCAGCTCCGTGCCCTGACCCACGTCACCGGAGACAGCGACGACCTCGCAGTTGTTGTAGTTTTCCTTCAGCCAGGG
>UMKV01005254.1_pt1 | contig 14491 bp, 10 predicted proteins | sample 1966381 | NCBI WGS metagenome assembly UMKV01 (sample SAMEA4836182, study PRJEB28245) | human gut metagenome | biome: gut microbiome; material: fecal sample | place: Denmark | collected 2008
CATATCCGCTGCGCAGCTGCTCCAGCAGTCGCTTGACAGTGCGCAGACCGCCACGCCTACGCCGACGACCGCCCCTACTATCCGCAGCGTTACCACGCCGCTCGAAAGCATGACGCTCCTTCGTCCCTTCGACAACACGCGGATGCGGCAAAGCAGCGCCACGGGCTTGTGGGCGCTACACGATGCGGCGGATTACGCCGGGGCGGAGGGCGCGAAAGTCAGCGCCATGGCAGACGGCACCGTCATCAGCTGCGCGGACAGCGGTGTTTTCGGCGCTTACGCGGAAATCGACCACGGCGGCGTCCTCGTGCGCTATGCGAACCTGTCGATGCTCTACGCGATTCGCGCGGGTGATCCGGTTCGCGCTGGGCAGACGATTGGCTTCATCGGGCGCACGATGCCGGAGGAATGTGATCTGCCTGCACACCTGCACCTGCGGATTGTCGTCGGCAATACGGCGGTTGACCCCGAAAAAGTGCTGCAAAACGGCGTTTTTCCTGACCCGTAAAAAAAGACGCACATAGGTGTTGCATTTTCATCGAAATCGGCGTATAATACAGCAGGTTAAACTTGTATTATAACGTCTTATTCGACTTGGAAGGAGCGATTCCCTATGTGCGGCATCGTTGGCTATATTGGCGCGCAGCAGGCGCAGGACATTTTATTGGACGGACTTTCCCGATTGGAGTACCGCGGCTATGACAGCGCGGGCATTGCGGTCATGGACGGCGGCATCATCCGGCTGAGCAAGGCGAAGGGACGGCTGGCGAACCTTGCCGCGCGGGTGGCATCAAATCCCCTGCCCGGCACCATCGGCATCGGTCACACGCGCTGGGCAACCCACGGCGAACCAAACGACATCAACGCCCATCCGCACACGGACATGAAAGGGCATATCGCCGTCGTCCACAACGGCATCATCGAGAACTACGAGGAGCTGCGCACTCAGCTGAAGGCGAAGGGCTGCGTGTTCGTATCCGAAACGGACACGGAGGTAATCGCCCATCTGCTGCATACGCTTTACGACGGCGACATGCTCTCGACCATTCTGCGCGCGCAGACAATGCTCGAAGGCAGCTACGCATTGTGCGTTCTGAACGCCGAAGCGCCGGATACGCTCTACTGCACGCGCAAGGATTCTCCGCTTGTCGTCGGGCTGTCCGACGGCGCACAGTACGTCGGCAGCGACATTCCAGCGCTGATTCGCCACACGCGGACGGTGGAGCTGCTCGATGAACGCGAAGTCGCCGTGCTGACCCGGAGCGGTGTACGCGTGTACGACCATTTCGGCAACGAGCGCGCGCTCAAGCCCATTCACGTTGATTGGGACGTGGAAGCGGCGGAAAAAGGCGGCTATGCGCACTTCATGCTCAAGGAGATTCATGAAGAGCCCGCCGCACTGAAAAAGACGTTTTCCGCCCATGTGGACGCAGAAAAAATGGCGATTCGCCCCGGCGCGTTCCCGATTTCGGCGGAAGAAGCGAATTCCCTGCGCACGCTGACGATTGTCGCCTGCGGCACAGCGTACCACGCAGGTGTCGTCGGCAAGTATGTAATCGAGAAGCTGGCGCGGCTGCCCGTGGTGGTGGATGTAGCATCCGAGTTCCGCTATCGCAACCCGATTCTGGGCGCAGGCGACTGCTTCCTTGCCATTTCGCAGAGCGGCGAAACGGCGGACACGCTGGCCGCCATGCGCGAGGCGGAGCGGCTGGGCGCAAAAGTGATGGCGCTGACAAACGTCGTCGGCTCGTCGATTGCCCGCACCGCTGGGGATTGCGTCATGTACACCTACGCGGGGCCGGAAATCGCCGTCGCAAGCACAAAAGCATACATCACGCAAGTGGAAATGATGGTGTTGCTGGCGATTGATCTCGGCGTGAAGCGCGGACATCTAACGGAGAGCGTAGCATCGGAGCTTCTGCGGCAGATGGCGGACATTCCCGCACTGGCGGAGCAGGTGATGGCGCTCGAACCCGCGGTGCAGCGCTTCTCCAGCCTGTACCACGACCGTCAGCATGTATTCTACATCGGGCGCGGGCTGGACAACGCGCTGGCAATGGAAGCGTCGCTGAAACTGAAGGAAGTCAGCTACATCATGTCCGAAGCGTATGCGGCGGGGGAACTGAAGCACGGCACAATCGCGCTGATTGAACAGGGCACGCTGGTCTGCGCGCTGCTGACGCAGGAGCATCTGGCAGATAAAACGCTCTCGAACGTGCGCGAAGTAAAGAGCCGCGGCGCGAAAGTCCTCATCGTCTGCCCGGAAGCCCTGCGCGACCGCGCCGCGAAGGATGCGGACGAACTCTGGGTCATCCCGGACGCTGCTTCGGACTTGCTGCCGCTGCTGGCGATTATTCCCGTGCAGCTGTTCGCCTACTACATGGCGGTCAGCCGCGGCTGCGACGTTGACAAGCCGCGCAATCTGGCAAAATCGGTGACGGTAGAGTGACGCAAGGGCGCTGCCCTTGACCCGCCAAAGGGTCTTCGACCCTCTGGACTCCCTTTTCGCGATTGAGTTGAGCGCACTTTTAGGCTTCTTCCGCGTGCTGATTGAGGAAAACGGTACGCAAAAGGGCGATTCGGTGTTTTGCTTCCGAACCGCCCTTTTTGATTGGCTTAGAACTCCCGTGCGCCCTTCAGGAACGCGCAGTAGCACTTGTATTCTTCCCACAGGTCAACCTTGCTGATGACCTCCCACGGCGCGTGCATACTCAGCACCGGGATGCCGCAGTCGATGACGTTCATGCCGTACTTGGCGCAGATGTAGGCAATCGTTCCGCCGCCGCCGACATCCACCTTGCCCAGCTCCGCCGTCTGCCAGCACACGTTCGCTTCGTCGCAGATGCGGCGCACCTGCGCGACAAACTCCGCGTTGGCGTCATTCGAGCCAGACTTGCCGCGGCTGCCGGTGAACTTGTTGAACGTCACGCCATTGCCGACGATGGACGCGTTGCGCTTCTCGAACACGCCCGCGAAGTTCGGGTCAAAGCCCGCGCTCACGTCGCTGGAGAGCATACGGCTGTTCTGCAGGCAGCGGCGCAGGGTCAGCGGCTTGTCCTCGCCCGTCACACAGGCAATCAGTTCCGCCATCGTGTTCTCAAAGTACATAGCGCCCATGCCCGTTGCGCCGACGCTTCCGATTTCTTCCTTGTCGGTCAGCACCGCCGCGAGGGTGTATTCCGGCGTGCCTTCATAATTCAGCACAGCCGCCATCGACGGATACGCGCACACGCGGTCATCGTGGCCGTAGCCCATAATCATGCTGCGGTCGAAGCCGAGGTCGCGCGCATGTCCCGCAGGAACAGCTTCCAGTTCGGCGGAAATGAAATCTTCTTCGTCGATGCCGTACTGCTCCTTCAAAATGTCCAAAATCGCGGTCTTTACCGGGTCTTTGTCGATATCCTTCTTCGGTTCGCTGCCGATGATGATGTTCAGGCTGTCGCCTTCAATCACCTTTGCGGCGGTCTTGCCCATCTGATCGGCGGCAAGGTGAATCAGCAGGTCAGAGATGTAGAAGACGGGGTCGCCGGGCTTATCACCGATATTCAGCGTGACGGTCGTGCCGTCCTTCTTGACAACAACGCCGTGGAGCGCCAGCGGCAGCGCCACCCACTGGTACTTCTTGATGCCGCCGTAGTAGTGCGTGTCGAGGTACGCAAGGTGCTCATCCTCATACAGCGGATTCTGCTTGATGTCAATGCGGGGCGAGTCGATGTGCGCGCCCAGAATGTTCATGCCGCACTCCATCGGCTTCTCACCGATGATGAAGAGCATGATATCCTTGTTCATCCACGCACGATAAACGCGGTCGCCTGCCTTGAGCGTTTCGCCGTTTTTGACGACGTCCATCAGGTTCTTGAAGCCCTTTGCTTCCGCCTGACGCACGCCCTCCGCGACGCACTCACGCTCGGTCTTGCCGTTGTTCAGGAATGCCATATAATCCTTTGCGAAGGCGGAAAGCTGTTCCTTTTCGTCCTCCGCGAGGTTTTCCCACGCATTTTTGCGGTACATAGCGCATTCTCCTTTGAAAGGTGCATTTTCCAGTCTCCCGGAATGCATTTATTATACGTCAAATCGTGCAAAAGTGCAACCATCCGCCGCATTTCTTTCGTACCATTCAAAAAACCGGGCAGTCTTTTGAACCGTCCGGCTAATGAGAGGCGCTGGGGCGTTGCCCCAGACCCTACAAGGGACGCTGTCCCTTGACCCTGCAAGGGAGTTCCTCCCTTGACCCTTTCGCGCGATTGAGTTGAGCGCACTTGCCTACTGGTCTCGCGTGTTAATTGATAATACTGCTAAGGTGCAAGCAGATACCTTCCCTACGGCTTTCGATACCCTGTCTTAACCCACATAGTTGCAGCCCGAAGGTTTCCAAAGGGCGATCGCAGACTTCGTCTGTTTTCATTGCCCTTTGGTCGCCTCCGCAGAGGCGAAACTCCCTGCGCAATCATGCAATGTCATGCCGAAATGACATTGCTCCCCTTACTTCGTCGGGAACGCGAAATACTTGCGCGCGTTGTCGCAGGAGATGCCGCGGACGATTTCGCCAAGGATGTCATAATCCTGCGGGAAGCGGCCATCCTCCACCCATTCGCCCAGCAGACGGCACAGGATGCGGCGGAAATACTCGTGGCGCGGATAGGACAGGAAGGAGCGGCTGTCGGTCAGCATGCCGACAAAGCCCGCCAGATAGCCAAGATTCGCAAGGCTCGTCAGCTGGTTGGTCATGCCGGTGAAATGGTCGTTGAACCACCACGCAGAGCCGTGCTGCATCTTGCTGACCGCTTCGGACGACTGGAAGCAGCCGCACAGCGTGTCAATCGCCTGATCGTCCGCCGGATTCAGGGAGTAGAGGATCGTGCGGGGCAGCCCCGACGCCGACTCAACTGCGCCAAGGAACGCTGCCATCTGGTCAACGGGCGTATAGTTGTTGATGGTATCGTAGCCAGTGTCCGGGCCGAGCTTCTCGAACATCACGCGGTTGTTGTCGCGGCGGCAGCCGTAGTGCAGCTGCATCGTCCAGTTCAGCTTCTTATACTGCGCGGCGCAGAAGAGCAGCATCGCGGTCTTGAACTGCGCAACTTCGGTGTCCGTCAGCGTCTCGCCCGCCGCCTTCTTGGCGAAGATGGCTTCAATCGCGGCATCATCCGCCGACTCATAGACCACATAATTCAGGCCGTGGTCAGACAGACGGCAGTTGTTCTCGTGGAAGTACGCCATGCGCTTTTCCAGCGCCGCCTTCAAGTCCGCGAAGGTGTGGATTTCCATCTCCGCCGCCTTTTCCAGCTTGGCGATGTACACCATGAAGTCCGGCTTCTCGATGTTGACTGCCTTGTCAGGACGCCATGCGGGCAGCACGTTCGTCTTGAAGGACTTGTCCGCCAGCAGCTTCTGGTGATACTCCAGCGTATCCACCGGGTCGTCGGTGGTGCAGATGGTTTCGACATTGCTCATGGCAATCAGGCCGCGCGTGGTGTAGCCGGGCTTCTGCAGCGTCTCGTTAGCGAGGTTCCACACTTCGTCAGCGGTCTTGGCGCTCAGCGTACCGTGATAGCCGAAGAAGCGCTGCAGTTCCAGATGCGTCCAGTGGTACAGCGGATTGCCGATTGCCTTGCCGACAACTTCCGCCCACTTGCAGAACTTCTCGTAGTCGCTCGCGCCGCCGGTAATGTAGTATTCATCCACGCCCGCGCAGCGCATCAGGCGCCACTTGTAGTGGTCGCCGCCCAGCCAGACCTTCGTGATGTTCTCGAAGCGCTGGTCTTCCCAAATTTCCTTGGGGCTGATGTGGCAGTGGTAGTCGATGATGGGGCAGGACGCGGCATAGTCGTGGTAGAGCTTGCGCGCCGTCTCGGTGTTCAGCAGGAAATCCTTATCCATGAAGGTGGTCATACGTCATGAACTCCTTTCAAAAATCGCTACTATATGAAACCGCACCATGCGGGGAAAAGCTTATTTGTCTTGTGACGCCCGTGTTGAGCCTCGCTGGATGATTTCCGCCGTAAAGACGGTTTTTTCCGGCATCTCGCGTCCTTCCAGCACGCCCAGCATCGTTTCGACAATGCGCTCGCAGATAGCGGGCAGACGGTTGTCCACGCTCGTCAGCTCCGGCTCGGTACACAGGCAGAGGTTCGAGTTGTTGTAGCCGACGACGGACAGATTCTCCGGCACGCGCCGCCCGACCGCCTGCGCGTACTTCATCGCGCCGACCGCCAGCACATCCTCGCTCGCCAGCACCGCGTCGAACTGCAAGCCGTCGCGTTCCAGCTCCAGCAGACAGTCGCGCACGGCGTGAATGCTGAATTTGTCCGCGTCGAAGCGGCGCATCAGCGTCTCGTCCACCGGCAAATTGTGCGCCGCCAGCGCGTCCCGGCATCCGGTGAGCTTGCGCTGCCCGGAGTTGTTGCTGGAGTGGTACAGATACAGCACGCGCTTGCATCCGCTGTCCAGCAGCTGGTTCATAGCTTCCTTCATCGCGCGCTCGTCATCGCACAGGACGCAGAACACGTTCGGGCACTGGAACGAGCCATTGAGCAGCACAACCGGCACATTCGTCGCAGCTTGGCGGATATAGGCGTTATCCTCCGAGTTTTCCTCGATGAACGTCGAGCCCATGAGCACCATGCCGTCCACATGGCGGCTGGTCAGTAATTCGACGCCCTGCCGGCGTGCCGCGAGATCGCGGTTCGTGCAGGAGAGCAGACAGTCGTAGTGCTTCTGGCGGAAGGCATGCTCCAGGCAAGCCAGCGCGCGCGCCAGATACGGGTCAGCCGCATCCGGGCAGAGCAGCCCGATGGTCTTCATCGTGTTCAATCCCAGGCCACGCGCAAAGGCATTGGGTACATAGCCGCAGCCGTCAATGACCTTCATCACCTTCCGGCGCGTCTCCTCCGACACATGGGGGCTGTTGTTCAATACGCGGGATACGGTTGCGATGGATACGCCTGCGTGACGGGAAATATCATAGATGTTCACTCGCGGCATTCCCCCTTCCATTCGCGGTGTGTAAACACTTCCATTCTCCGCGTCAATCCACATTATACACGCTTTTTCCCCCTTTTGCAAGCCTCATTTTCGCGTTTTCGTGCCGACATTCACAGGAAATCCGGCGTACTTTTTCCCAGATTGCACAAATTGCAGGAAATATCAGCGGAACCATTGACGGAAGCGCGAAAAGAGAGTAGAATAAATGCAGGCGTGTTGTAATCGCTTACATGCCTGATGATTTGCCTGATGAATTGATGGAGGGACATCGAAATGGAACGTTTGAATGCTGCGATGGCGCCCGCGCCTGTCCGCCCGGTCAAGGTGCTGCAGTTCGGGGAAGGCAACTTCCTGCGCGCCTTTGTGGATTACATGATTGATATTGCCAACGAGAAGAGCGACTTCAACGGCTCTGTCGCGCTGGTGAAGCCGATTCAGATGGGTACGCTGTTCCCGGCGTTCAAGGAACAGGATTACCGCTACACGGTCATGCTGCGCGGTCTGGTGGACGGTCAGGCGGTGGAGCAGACGCGCGTGGTCACGTCCGTGGCCGACGCCGTGGATGCGTATGCGGACTATGCCCGCTATGCCGATTACGCCAAGCTGCCGTCGCTGCGCTTCATCGTCAGCAACACGACCGAAGCCGGCATCGTGCTGGACGAGACGGATGAGTTCTCCCTCTGCCCGCCCAAATCCTACCCCGGCAAGCTGACGAAGTTCCTCTTCGAGCGCGCCGAAGCATTCGACTATGCGCAGGACAAGGGGCTCATCATCCTGCCGGTCGAGCTGATTGACGACAACGGCATCATGCTGAAAAAGTGCGTCAAGGCGCTGGCAAAGCAGTGGGCGCTGGGCGAGAAGTTCGAGCAGTGGCTGGAGACGGCGTGCGTGTTCACCTCCACGCTTGTTGACCGCATCGTGACCGGCTATCCGCGCGGCGAGGATCAGGCAATTTGGGAGAAGCTCGGCTATCAGGACAACCTGCTGGACACCGCTGAACCCTTCGGTCTGTGGGTCATCGAATCCCCCCGCGACCTTTCCGACGAACTGCCCCTGCCGCAGTGCGGGCTGCCCGTCATCTACACTGATAATCAGAAGCCTTACAAGCAGCGCAAGGTGCGAATCCTCAACGGCGCGCACACGTCCTTCGTCCCCGCTGCCTTCCAGTGCGGCTATGACATCGTGCTGGACGCGATGAATGACCCGATGATTGCCACCTTCATGCAGAAGACGCTCTACGACGAGGTCATCCCGACGCTGTCCCTGCCCAAGGCGGATTTGATGGCATTCGCCGAGGCGGTCACGGGGCGCTTCCGCAATCCCTTCATCAAGCACGCGCTGCTCTCCATCTGCCTGAACAGCGTGTCGAAGTGGCGCGCGCGCTGCATGCCTTCCCTGCTGGGCTATGTGGAGAAGACCGGCGAGCTGCCCGCGCACCTGACGTTCTCTCTGGCGAGCCTGATGAGCCTGTACCGCGGCGGCAAGCTGACCGGCGACGGTCGTCTGGAATGCCAGCGCGACGGTCAGCCCTACTACCTGCAGGATGACGCTGCCGTGCTGAACTTCTTCGCCGAGACTTCCAGCGAATCCCCTGAAGAACAGGCGAAGGATTTCCTCTCCAATGAAGCGTTTTTTGGCGCTGAGCTGTGCAAAGTGCCGGGTCTGGTGGAGTCCGTCGGCGCGTCCCTGCGCGAAATCCTCGACAAGGGGATGCGCACGGTCATGAACGAGAAGTTCGGAGTGTGAAAAATGGCTGAACTGCTTCGCATCACCCCACAGGACAATGTGGCGGTCGCCCTGACCGCCCTGCCTTTCGGACAGACTGTAACGGTAGACGGCATCACGCTCACCACGGTCACGGACGTTCCCGCCGGGCACAAGGTGGCGCTTTTCCCCATCAAGGCGGGCGAAAAGGTCATCAAGTACGGCTTCCCGATTGGCTACGCGAAGGAGGATATTCCCGTCGGCGCGCATGTGCATGTCCACAATCTGCACACCGGGTTGTCCGGCGAGCTGACGTATGAATATCACCCGACGTACCCGACGATTCCAGAAATTCCGGCGGCGACGTTCATGGGCTATCCGCGCAAAGACGGGCGCGTCGGCGTGCGCAATGAGCTGTGGATTCTGCCCACCGTCGGCTGCGTCAACGACATTGCCCGCCAGCTGGAACGCGCGGCGCAGGAGCTTGTCGGCGGCGGCGTGGAGTGCGTCTGTGCTTTTCCTCACCCCTACGGCTGCTCGCAGATGGGCGATGATCAGGAGAATACGCGCACGATTCTGGCGGATTTGGCGACGCACCCCAACGTCGGCGGCGTGCTGGTGCTGGGGCTGGGCTGCGAAAATTCCAGCGCCGCCATCATCGCGGAGCACATGGGCGACTACGACAAGTCGCGCGTGCGCTTTCTCGTCTGCCAGCAGGTGGAAGATGAGTTTGCCGAGGCGATGAAGCTGCTGCGCGAGCTTGCGGACAACATGCGGGATGAGCAGCGTGTCCCCTGCCCTGCCAGCAAACTTGTGATTGGCCTCAAGTGCGGCGGTTCGGACGGCTTCTCCGGCATCACGGCGAACCCGGTCATCGGCGGCTTCTCCGACCTGCTGTGCGGCATGGGCGGCACGACGATTCTGACCGAAGTGCCGGAGATGTTCGGCGCGGAAACCATCCTGATGGATCGCTGCAACACGCCGGAGCTGTTCGACAAGACGGTTCGGCTGATTAACGACTTCAAGCGCTATTTCGAGGAACATCATCAGACGATTTACGAGAATCCGTCCCCCGGCAACAAGGCGGGCGGCATTTCCACGCTGGAAGACAAGGCGCTGGGCTGCACGCAGAAGAGCGGTTTCTCCCCCGTGCGCGATGTGCTGGCGTATGGCGAGCGCGTCCACACGCCCGGCTTGAACCTGCTTTCCGCCCCCGGCAACGACCTTGTGGCGGCGACGGCGCTGGCTTCGGCAGGCGCGCAGATTGTGCTGTTCTCCACGGGGCGCGGCACGCCGTTCGCGTGTCCTGTGCCGACGCTGAAAATCGCCACGAACACGCCCCTCGCCACGAAGAAGCACGGCTGGATTGACTTCAATGCCGGTCAGTTGCTAACAGACGGCAAGACGCTGCCGGAGCTTTCACAGGCGCTGATGGAGGACGTGCTGGCGACGGCATCCGGGCGGCTGGTCTGCTCGGAGCGCAACGGCTTCCACGACCTTGCCATCTTCAAAACGGGCGTGACGCTGTAATACGCAAACATCCCGACGAGCATTTTCACTCGCCGGGATGCTTTTTATTGGGTTCGATTACTCAATCCAGAACACGCGGTTGTCCTTGCGTTTCGCCGCTTTCAGGGCTTCGCCGTCGATGTAGCCGACTGCGCAGTGCCCGATGCCTTCCCATTCGCCCTCGATACCCAGCTTTTTCAGCAGCTGCTGATATTCGGGCCGCTCGAATTCTTCCTTCGCCCGATGAATCCAAATGCTGCCCAGCCCCAGCGAATGCGCCGCCAGCATCAGGTTGCCCATGACGAGACTGCCATCGTAGATGGCGGTGCGGCAGGATTTGTCCGCCAGCACAATCAGAATCGCCGGTGCGCCGTAGAAGGGGTCGAAATCCGGCTTGCCCATGATTTCCGCATTCATTTTCGCCAGCTCGTCGCGCAGTTCCTTGTTCGTCACCGCCACGATGATGGCGGACTGCCTGCCCATGCCGCTGGCCGCGTACAGCCCGGCTTCCACAATCTGCGCCAAGTCGTCCTTGGCGGGCATCGTCGGCTGGAATTTGCGGATGCTCCGGCGCTCTTCCATGGCTTTGATAATCTCATTCATCGTGCGTTTCTCCCTTATACTATTTTCAAATGAGAATGCAAGAAATAGTATTATTCTTCTTCGTCGTCTTCCTGATTCAAGAAGGCTTCCCGGAAAATCGTATCCGGGTCAAAGCGCGGGTCAAACGCCAGCGCTTTCAGGCTCTCCCGCCCGACGACGGTGTTCGTGCCGAGACAGTCGTTGCAACGATAGCCGCAATCCGGGCAGACGCAGCCCAGATGGTCGCTTTCTGCCTGAATCATGTAGGTGCCGCATTCCTTGCAGGAACAGCGCATTGAATTTCAGTTCCTTTCTTGCTTTTCGTCCGCCCAAATCACCATGCCGCCGAGGTCTTGCACCACGCGCGCCACTTTTCGCAGTGTTTTCGCCGTATCCTCCCCGCCCAGTGACAGCAGGCGCAGGTCGATGCGTTCGCTGCGCTCATCCAGCGCGTCATAGAGCGCATCCGCATTGCCGCCGTAGTAGTCCGGCAGACGGAGCAGCGTTTTCAGCATCCTGTGGACGGCTTTCCCGTCCGAGAACTGCCGCCCGTCAATCGTCAGAACGTGCATCAATTGGCGCTCACCGTGCCCTTTTCGCCGTCCACAGTCACGACTGCGCCGGATTTGAGGATATTCGTGGCGTTCTTCGCGCCGATGATGACCGGGATGTCCAGCGACATACCCGCAATCGCGCCGTGTCCCTCCGGGTTGTCGTCCTCCAGCACAATCGCGGAGGATTTGCGCAGCATGGAGAACATCTCTCGCGTCGTCTGATGGCAGACAATCACGTCGCCGGTGTTGAAGTCTTTCGCGTCCTTTTCCAGATTGCGGATGACACACAGCGGTGCAACCACCTTGCCGCCATGCAGCCCTTGCCCGCGCGACAGCAAATGCCCGACGACATGCACCTTCATCAGGTTTGTCGTGCCGGAAATGCCCAGCGGAACGCCCGCCGTCAGCACAACCAGTTCGCCATCATGCACCAGCCCGTTCTGCACGGCAGCATCCACCGCGTGTTCAAACAGGTCGTCGGTGTTGCTCTCCTCGGCAATCATCAGCGGCACTGTGCCCCACGAAAGCGCAAGCTGGCGCCAGACGTGCTTTTCCGTCGTGCAGCCGACAATGACGCACGCGGGGCGGTAGCGGCTGAGGATTCGCGCCGTCGAGCCGGACTTGGTGACGGTGATAATTGCGCTGGCGTTGAGGTCGTGCGCGGAAGTGACCGTCGCGTGACTGATAGCATTCGTGACGTCAGTCGAAGCGGACGTGTCGCGGGAGAAGCGGCGGATGTAGTCCATATCGGCTTCCGCGCGCAGGGCGATGCGCACCATCGTCTCCACTGCCTCCACCGGATACGCACCGACCGCCGATTCGCCGGAGAGCATGATGGCGCTCGTGCCGTCGTAAATCGCGTTGGCAACATCGGTCGCTTCGGCACGGGTCGGGCGCGGGTTCTTAATCATCGAATCCAGCATCTGCGTCGCGGTGATAACAGGCTTGCCCGCCGCAATGCCGCGCTGAATCAGCTTCTTCTGCAGGCTCGGGACGTCCTCCAGCGGCACTTCTACGCCCAAATCGCCGCGCGCCACCATCACGCCGTCCACCACGCGGAGAATCTCATCAATGTTCTCCACGCCCTCCATGTTCTCAATTTTGGCAATGATGTTGATGGTATGGCAGTTATTCTCCTGCAGGATGTGACGAATCTGCATAATATCGTCCGCGCAGCGCGTGAACGAAGCCGCAATGAAATCATAACCATTCTTGATGGCAAAGAGAATATCCTGATGGTCTTTTTCGCTGATGAAGGGCATCGACAGGTGCGCATTCGGAATGTTGACGCCCTTGTTGTTGCTCACCACGCCGCCGTTGAGCACGCGGCAGACGATGTCCGCCCCATCGATGCGCTCCACCTGCATCCCAATCAGACCGTCGTCAATCAGAATGCTGCTGCCGACGGCAATGTCCTGCGGCAATTCCTTGTAGGTGATGGACACGCGCTCTTCGTCGCCCTCCACCTCGTCAGTCGTGAGGGTGAACAGCTGGCCATTTTGCAGCGTGACACGCCCATTTTTGAACGAACGCACGCGAATTTCCGGGCCCTTGGTATCCAGCATCGTGGCAACCGGCAGCCCCAGTTCATCGCGGATGCGGCAGACTTCATCGTAATAATGCTGATGCGTTTCATAAGTGCCGTGCGAAAAATTGAAGCGTGCGACATTCATGCCCGCTTTCATCAGCGGCGCAATCAGGTGCTTCTCAAACAGGTTCGGCCCCATCGTGCAGACGATTTTCGTCTTGCGAATCGGCGCATTCATGAAAACATTCCCCCATTTTCATAGAATCCTTTCCTATTATATCATACAGATACTCTGCTGTGAATCCCCCGCGATAAAAATTGTGAAAAATCGAACGCAAAAACGGACGAAAGCCGCTGCTTCCGTCCGCCGATGTTTATCCTTCTACTTCGCCCACGCCGTCGCATTCCAGCTTCGCGCCGTCCTGCCCGGTAATGGTCACATCTTTCAGCACGATTTTCGCCACGTTGATGGCGGTCAGCCCCTTGCGCGCAAGATACGGCACGCCCTGCGCCATTGCGGGCTGCATGGGGTTGGCGTCCTTGTCGCAGGAGATGTGCACGTCCTCCATCACAACCGCTTCAATCGGCCGCTCCGGCAGACCAAGGAAGTAGCCCGCGCAGGTCACGTCCGTCGCCGTTACATGACGGAACGCAACCGTCCCGATGCGCGGCGTACGTTCATCCACCGGCTGCTTCTCGCGGCTCTGGACGTACTCGCTCTTGCCGTCCGGATCGCAGAAGTACATGCAGTTGACCACATACGGCGTGCCGACGTGCTCCATGCGCACATTTTCAAACACAATGTCGTCAATCACGCCCTGCTGCCCGCGCCCGCGCCGGGTCTTGACGCGCAGGCCGCGGTCGGTGTTGCGCATCAGGCAGTCATGCAGGCGCACATGCGCGATTCCGCCCGCCATTTCGCTGCCGCAGGTCATGCCGCCATGCCCATTTTCCATCAGGCAGTGGCTGATTTCAATGTGCTGGCAGGGCGTTTTGTAGCGCTGCCCCATGTACAGCTTGCCAGATTTGAGTGCAATGCAATCATCCCCCAAGGAGAAATGCGCGCCCGCGAGCAGGATGCCATCGCAGCTTTCCGGGTCGAAGCCGTCGGTATTCGGGCTGTTCGCCGGGGCGTTGACGCGGATGTTCAGGAAGCGCAAATCCTTAGAAAAATACGGCTGCAAGTTCCACGACGGCGAATTTTGGAACGTCACGCCCTGCACGGTCACGTTCTTGCAGTGATTGAGGAAGAGCATCCGCGGCCGCCACGCCCCGCGCCGCACCTTGCAGTTCTGCCACCAGTCGCTCTTGTCACCCTGCCCGTCCAGCACACCTTCGCCGTACAGCACAACGTCCTCGACATCCATCCCGCTGATAAACGCGTCGTACATGTCCAGCGGGTTGCCCTCCCATGAACCGAGATTCAAATCGTCCGTTTCGTCGGTGGACAGAATCATCCCCGGCAGAATCGGGAATTTGCTGCGGTCGGTTTCCAGCAGCAGCGTCGCGCCGCGCCGAAGCTCGATGCGCACATGGCTTTTCAGCATCAGCGGCAGCACATGATAACGCCCCGCCGGAATCAGCACGCGCCCATCCGCCGGGCAATGCAGAATCGCCGCCTGAATCGCCG
>UMKV01037487.1_pt1 | contig 14415 bp, 13 predicted proteins | sample 1966381 | NCBI WGS metagenome assembly UMKV01 (sample SAMEA4836182, study PRJEB28245) | human gut metagenome | biome: gut microbiome; material: fecal sample | place: Denmark | collected 2008
CGGACGCGGAAAAAGAGCTTGCCGATGCGAAGCAGGAGATAGAAGACGGGAAAAAGGAAATCGCAGACGCCGAAAAAGAAATTGAAGATGCGGAAAAAGAGCTTGCCGACGGCAAAAAGGAGTATGAGGACGGCAAGAAGGAATTTGAGGGGGAGATCGCCGACGCGGAGCAGAAAATAGCCGATGCGGAGGCAGATATTGCCGATATTGAGATGCCGGAGTGGACCATCAGCGACCGCAGTGATCTGCCGGACAACATCGGATACGGCGAAAATGCGGATCGTATGCGCAATATCGGGCAGGTGTTCCCGGTGCTGTTTTTCCTGGTGGCGGCGCTCATCAGTCTGACGACCATGACGCGCATGGTCGAGGAGGAACGCACGCAGATCGGTACCTTAAAGGCGCTCGGTTATGGAAAAATGGCGATTGCGTCCAAGTATCTCGGCTATGCGCTGATCGCAACGCTCGTGGGCAGCGTGCTCGGCGTATTGCTTGGCGAAAAATTCCTGCCGTATGTCATTGTGATGGCATATAAGATCATGTATCATCATATGCCGAACGTGGTGCTTCCTTATAATATGAAATATGCGCTGATCGCGACAGGTGCGGCGCTGTTTTCCACGCTGTTCGCAACCTTCGCGTCCTGCTATCGGGCGCTTGCGGATGCTCCGGCGGTGCTGATGCGCCCGCCTGCACCGAAGGAAGGAAAGCGCGTGCTGCTGGAGCGTATCCCGTTTTTGTGGAAGCATCTCAGCTTTTCCTGGAAGTCTACCGTGCGTAATCTTTTCCGCTACAAGAAGCGCTTCCTTATGACGATTTTCGGCATTGGCGGCTGTATGGCGCTGATGATCGTGGGGTTTGGTCTGCGCGATTCGATCATGGATATTGCCACACTGCAGTTTAAGGAGCTGCAGGTTTACGATGGTATGGTGATCCTGGATACGGACGAACCGCAGGAAGAGCAGGAGGCGCTTGAGACGGCGGTTATGCAGGATGCGCGGGTGGAGGATTACACGAAGGCAATGATGCGCAAGGATATCGTGCAGATCGGCAAGAAGCGCTGGGATCTGTATCTGATGGTGCCGGAGAATCTGGAAAGCTTCCGTGAGTTTGTGAACTTCCGTGACCGCACCTCCGGTGAGGAATATGAGCTGACGGACGAGGGCGCGATCATTACAGAAAAGATCGCGAAGGAGATGGATCTGAAGCCGGGCGACACGGTTGCGATTGAAAATGAGGATTACGGGACGGTGGAGGTGCCGGTGGCGGCGATCACAGAGAACTATCTGCACCATTATATTTACCTCACACCGGCACTGTATGAGCAGTGCTACGGGGAAGAGCCGCAGTATGACCAGATCCTCTACCGTGCAAAAGAAGGAAATATCGAGAATATCATGGAGATCGGCGAGGACTTTATGACGTATAAGGCGGCGCTGAGCATCAGCTACACGCAGACGATGATGGATCAGCTTGACTATATGCTGTCGGCGCTTGATTCGGTAATTATCGTACTGATCACCTCGGCGGGACTGCTGGCGTTTGTAGTGCTGTACAATCTGAACAATATTAACATCAACGAACGCAAGCGAGAGCTTGCCACCATCAAGGTGCTCGGTTTCTATGACGGCGAGGTGGATGCCTATGTGTACCGCGAAAATATCCTGCTGACCATCATCGGCGTCTTCGTGGGCGTCGCGCTTGGAATCGTGCTGCACCGCTTTGTCATCGTCACCGTTGAAGTGGATTACTGTATGTTCGGGCGCAACATCAACCTGCCGAGCTTCCTGATCGCGGCGGCATTTACGGCGGTGTTCTCGATTTTCGTGAACTTTGTAATGCATTTTAAGCTAAAGAAAATTGATATGGTGGAAAGTCTGAAGAGTGTGGAGTAGGAGCAACACCTGAATCCGGACAGGAGATTATATGGCGAAGTTACCACAGGAATTTCTGGAGAAAATGAAAAAGCTGCTCGGCAAACAGTATGAGGCATTTCTTGCCTCATACGAACAGCCGCGCCAGTTCGGGCTGCGTGTAAATACGGCCAAAATATCTACGGAGGAGTTTGAGCGGCTTGTGCCGTTTCATTTGAAAAAAATTCCCTGGGTGGAGAACGGTTATTTTTATGAGGAGCAGGACGCTCCGGCGAGACATCCGTTTTACTATGCGGGGTTATATTATCTGCAGGAGCCGAGTGCAATGACTCCGGCTTCGATCCTGCCAGTCAGGCCGGGCGACCGGGTGCTGGATCTCTGTGCGGCGCCGGGCGGAAAGGCAACGGAGCTTGGAGCGCGGCTTCGCGGCGAAGGACTTCTGGCAGCGAACGACATCAGTGCTTCCCGTGCAAAGGCGCTTTTGAAAAATATCGAGGTATTCGGCATTCCCAATGCTTTTGTGACAAATGAGGTCCCCGCGAAGCTGGCGGAGCAGTTTCCGGAATTTTTTGATAAGATTCTCGTGGATGCCCCCTGCTCCGGGGAAGGTATGTTCCGCAAGGATCCTGCTGCGGCTAGGGCGTGGGACGCCCGGAAGCCTTTTGCGTGCGCAAAGCAGCAGAAAGAAATCATTACCCGCGCCGCGCAGATGCTTGCGCCGGGCGGACAGCTTTTGTATTCCACCTGCACATTTTCGCCGGAGGAAAACGAGCAGGTCATCGCTTATCTTCTGGATACGCAGGACGATATGGAGCTGCTGGAGATCCCGCAGTATGAGGGCTTTTCATCGGGCATACCGACTGTGGCAGAAGAGGATTGGATGGAGGCTGCCAGAGCGGGCAAAGGGGAAAGATCGGCAGCATCCGGCAAGCGGGACGAAAAATATACGGATTTGAGAAAATGTGTGCGTATCTTTCCGCACAAGATGCCCGGCGAGGGGCATTTTCTGGCGCTGCTGCGTAAAAAGAAGCCGACGGACGCTTTGGATGGCGGCCAGGACGGGGCGGCGAAACGGATAGAGGACCGGACCATCTGTTTAAATAGCGAAAGACGTGCGGAATACCGGAAATCTGTGCCGGGCGGACTGCAGGGAAAAGCGGCTGCATCAAAAGCGGAGATGGAAATATTGCAGGAATTTCTGCGGGACGTTTCCATGCCGATGGATATATCACGTTTGGAAATCCGCAAGGGGCAGGCGTATTATGTGCCAAAAGAGACAAAAGAAAACCGGGGTCTTGTTTTTCTGCGCAACGGGCTTTATCTTGGAGAGGTGAAAAAAGACCGCTTCGAGCCGAGCCAGTCCTTTGCAATGGCGCTGAAAAAGGAAGAATACGCCGCTGCGATCGATTTAAGCTGCGGCGATGAACGTGTGGTAAAATATTTGAAGGGCGAAACGATAGAAGTGGACGACCTTGCGGAAGCAAAAGGAAAGGGCTGGCAGCTTGTCTGCGTGAACGGTTATCCACTGGGCTGGGGGAAACTGGCGAACGGTACGCTGAAAAATAAATATCATCCCGGCTGGAGGATGAAATATTGACGCTGAAAATGCCGGAAACAGGACACCGGCATTTTGATGTATTAATGGCGATAGTATGATAATGCTAACACAAAGAATAAAAAGATTAAAAAAATTAAAGATCAAAAAATCAAAAAAAATTAAAAAAAAATCAAAAAAAATTAAAAAAACACTTGATTTTGTAAAAAGAAAATGCTATACTTACAAAGCTTGATTGAGAAAGCAATCGATGCGTGGCTCAGCTTGGTAGAGCGCTGCGTTCGGGACGCAGAGGTCGCAGGTTCAAATCCTGTCGCATCGACTCTTGGCAGGGGCGCCGGAAATACTGATAAATACAGTATTTCCGGTATTTTTTTGTTTTTAACAAATGCTCCTAAATGGAGCGCCAGGTTCCAATTTTTCGTTTGTTCTAACACTTATTCTAACACTTTAATAATTTTTTAAAATCCGTCAATAACGCGATTCTCGATCAAGCATACGAAAAACCTTGAATTTAAAGGTATTTCAGACGATTAGAATATCAAAGAATCCATTTTAGTGATCCCGACAATCAATGTGCCAATAAGTACAACTGTGTCTATAAGCAGAACGCTTACGATACTTTTAACCAAATCATATACAAACAGTATAGAAAATAACTCAACGGACAACGCAATAAAACATAGATAGTTTGTCAGATATTCTGTTATGAGTTCCCCATGAAGGTAATTCATCAGTAGCCTTGCATGTATAACCGGCCGTAAAAAAAGGCGGATAATAATGCAGGCTAATGGATAGGTGAAAATAAAAGCTTTATCTACAAGCGAAGTTGCATTTCCGTTACTCCACTGAACAGGGATTTCCGGCGGCAGTTTCGTATATGATACGAATCCGATTATCAAACATAGTGAAGCGATAATTGTCCATGTAATAAAGCTTCCCCATATATACAGAAAGCTGACCGAATCCAGTTTGATAACAGTTTTATTATCATTCCAATAAGTCTGTAAATCTGTCACATATTTTTCCACTTGCATTTCATCAAAGCTGATATTTCCGGCAGCAAGCATTTTTTCGCACATAATCTTTGCTTTGTTTAAGTCCGCGATCTGTGTTTGAAGCGTCGCTGTCTGCTTTTCTATCACGTCCATTAAAGGTACTTTATTGGACATGATGTACCGAATATCTTCAATGGAGATTTCCAATGTACGCAGATAAGCAATTTTCTTGATATTTTCAATATCTCGTTCGGAATAATCCCTATATCCGTTTTTATCATTCCTCGCTGGCTCAATAAGCTTTTCCTTTTCATAAAAACGTATATTGGAACGTGCTAATCCTGTTCTTTCTTCAACCTCTTTTATTGTCATATATCGTGCCCTCCTGCTGTAAATAATAAGGTATCAACAAGGTTTACAGTCAAGTCTTTTTTCAAATTTTTTAAAACAAGAGCTTCTGATGATTGTAAAACGAAATCAGATAGAAAAATGATGGATATGTCGATAGTGAGGATGAGATCACTGGATTAGCCGCATGTAATGGATGCTGCAGGTTATAGATGTGTGAGCGGAATGCGGTGATAGATGCACATTCCGCTCTTAGGGGAGGGACGGTCAGTAAGCCCGTCCGAACCGATGCCGCCGCTGCTCATGTGTAAGGTTAGCCTGAAGCGGAGCGCTATGGACACTCCCACTGCAGTTTAAATTATCGATTCGGCTCCTGTGCGCCGTACACCACGCGGATTGTATAATCCACATCCTCTATCGGAGCATCAGCATCGATCACAACGCCTGCGCTGCCTTCATAAGTATCTGTCGCTAAAGCCTCATAATCATCTGCGGCATGACGAATGTTAAAGCTCTGGATAACGCCGCCTTCCTCTGTTGCTATATTAGGAAGCGTCAGGCAGAGATATGTGAATTCCTCTGCACCAGCATTGTCCGTCTTGTAGATATACGCATTTTCGCCCTCAATGGCATTTTCAATGGTTTCTACAAAACTGTACTGATAAGAGAATACCTTGTCGCCCTCGCTGTCCAGTGCAGTCATGGAATCGTCTGTGAATGTGAAAGAGGAAATATCATCCTCAAATCCTGCCGCCTGGATTTGCAGGGCTTTCAGGCCCTCACCGTCCAGATCATCCATGCCGATCGCAGGGCCAAAGGCTTCCGCCGCCGCTTCATAGGCATCATCCAAATCCGGATTTTGTGTAAAGGTGTAAAAGGCCGTCCAACCAGCGTCATTTTTCCAGTCAGCAAGCGTTTCTCCGGTTGCTTCTTCTTGAGAGGTTTCTTCCTGCTGAGATGTTTCGCTTTCCGCAGCGACGAAGCTATTTTCGCTGTTGTCTGCGGAAATTCCGTAACCGCCAAGAGAAAGTGACAGCATAGCCGCCAGGATAAGTGATAAAAGTTTTTTCATGAGTATAGATCTCCTTTTAATTTATTTTCTAACCCTCGGTGGATGTCTGCAAATTCCATAGCTTTGCATATAGTCCATTTTGGGTAAGAAGCTGTTTATGGGTTCCTTCTCTACGATCTGTCCTTCATCCAGAACAAGGATGGTATCTGTGCCTGCAACGTTTTTTGACCGGTGAGCGATCACGACAACTGTACGCTGGCTTTCTTCTTACAGACAGAATTCGTTCTGTACCCCTAAAACGCCGCAACGGAAATGCCCCTTGCGGAACATTCCCGTTGTGTTTGTTATATATGAAATTATCTGCACGCTATGGCGAATAGAATAGTTGGTCGGTGATTTCCAATATGTTCTTCAGATCATAAGAATCACCGTTCCCGGTAAACTTGCTGTTATAAATCATGCCCCATGCTCCATACAGCACAAAAGTAGCGAAGGCTTCTGCATTGTCCTCCGTGATATGGAAACGATTGTTAAGCCGTTTTTCCCGGATGCCTTACAAAATAAACCTGGAATAGGGAACAACCATGCAGTCTAACATATGTACCAGATCATAGAGCTTGTAGGAAGTATCGGAGATGGATGCGTCACAGCGCGGCGCAAAATTTTCCATATAGCCCTGTATATCTTCCTCAACCATGCTGCGAAATATCGGCAATTTTTCTTCAAAAGAAACTGCCTCATCCTCAAGAATCCTGCATTTTCGTTTTAAACGCTTTGCAATATATTGTTCCATAGAGGCAAGGTAGATGTCCTGCTTAGACTTGAAATAGTAGTAGAACATCCCTGGTGCTCCGTTTACTACATTCAAAATATCCCGGACGGAAACCGCTTCATAACCTTTTTCAGCGAAAAGAGCAGATGCAGCATCGATCAATTCCTGCCGTCTGACCTCCGGCTTTTTACTGTTCTTTTTCAGATCATGCACCTCCTTGTTACTAGTTAGAACAAACTAACCCGCTATTCTAATAAACGCCCGTCCGTTTACAGAACGAGCGTCTATCTAAATAATACTCAGCAGCTTACCGCTTGTCAAGAGATAAACACCAATTCGGACAAAATTTCCTGTGGATCTCTTGTGGAGAAATTCCAAGATGGCAATGCCCTTTTGGCACAGGACTTTGCTAATTCCCGGTAAACAGGACTTAACTACTTGCAGCGCTATGGCAAACACAGTAGGAACAAACACTATTTGCCTCTGTATCCTTACATGGGCAGACATATTCCGGTTTTTCAGAAACAGAAAGGCATTTCCAGTGTGTTGCCTGCTGTGGGTGCATAGGACGTTTCTGCACAAAAGCGAGGTAAATACTTGCAAGAATAATCCATTTATGCCCTATGGAGCAGTCTGCCATATAGATATCCAGGTATCGCTGAAGTGCTTCGTATAAATTACGGACAGATTTTGTATCTATCTCAAAATTTTCAACAGGCGTATTTCTCATAGAGAGCAAAACGTCTCTGTTAAAAGAGCTGATTACCAGAGACGGATCAGCGTGTTCCAGTCTGTCCCATTCATCGGCGGTTATAGCTTCGATTAGTTTATTCAGTAATTCCTGTACCTGCATTTTTTGCTCCCTTCTTTCCAAAAAGCAATCCACCGAAAAATGTTACCGTATTTTCGCCATTGTTGTACTGTATCCCGGCGGCTTTTGCAAGTTCATAAATATTAAAACCATAACCTTCTATGGAGTGATGTAAATACTCTGGAAAGCGGCAGGGAGAATCAGGGTAAGTGCATTTGGTACATTTTCCGCACCCTTCATTGGAAAGCAATAAGTAATCCAATAAAAACACCTTGAGTTTTTCATCGAAAATATCCACGCTGCCCTTAAAGCAAAGCAAGGCATTATGCATACCCTCAATATCAAACGAATGCTCCAAGTCATATTTTATAGAGAACAAGAGCATTTTCTCGTATTGCAGGACTCGCTTTTTACATTCATCTATCTTGCCGATTGCAGGCGGACAAGCCCAGGTCGCGCCGTAATTGTGGCAAGAATTTTCTTTACAGATTTCCCGTATCACCGGGTAAAACAACAAATCCTTTGTATTGATAAAATCTGCTTGCCATATACCACTCTGTATGGCAGTCTCTTTGATTTTTTCGCAAATATCCATTTTTACATCCCCTGCATTTCCCTAAATTATAAATGTTAGGATTCTTAAAATCTATTTCAATACTTCTTGCAAATATTTTATTTTCCCGCCTGCTCAAGCATCTTTTTCACCAACTGCTGAAATTGTTCGCTGGTTTCATTGTCCGGCGGCAAGATCTTTTTAATCTGTTCCGCAGCTAACGTTATCCACATCATCAATGGGATATGATTCCGGCTTTGACTCCTGCGCGGCGATCATTCCCGTCACAGGTTCCTGAATCCCCTGACTTGCTCCCTCGGACACCCCGGTTCCTTTTGCGGGATATGCCGCCCGCTGCAAAGGGCCAAAATCCGCTGTCCGGGAGTTCCGGGTAAAGCCCTGGATACGCACATTTTCCGTATGTTTTCATTATACAGAATAATTGCAGAAATGCAATTTCAAAAGAAGGAATATCCAGGCGGGAAAAGCACTGCAGCGAGCCAACCTCAGGACAAAATGTCCCAAAGTCCGGGGAGCGTGTTCGTCTCAAAATCTTATGAGACGATTCCCAACTCCGCCTTCAGGAAATCTCGGGAAATTATTTCGTCAAATGTCGGAAAATATTTGTAAAATACAGGAATATGACGTATGATATAGACAATGTAAGCGCAAACGAGGTGTTTTGAATGCAAAACCGCCCCAAAATTGCAGATGACATTCTAAAACGTAAATTTGGAAGGCAAAGGAGCGGTTTGGTTTTGATTACGGGACTTAAGCAGTGCGGAAAAACCACAACCGCCGAACAGTACGAGAAGGAGTGTATCATATGAAATTAGTGACATTTACAATAAGTGAAAAAGAACAGGTCGGCATTTTAAATTCTGCCGAAACCCATATCTACCCGGTTTCGGCTTTCCATCTTCCCTATGAAACAATGAACGAGCTAATTCAAAGGCTTTCCCCGGAGGAAAAGGAAATTCTTGCATCTTCCGCTGCGAAAGCGCCGGAGGAGGTGGCTGGCGCGGTTGAGAAAAGCAGCGTCCGTCTGCTGGCGCCGATCCCCTGCCCGATGCAGGATGTGATATGTCTCGGGATCAATTATATGGCGCATGCGGAGGAATCCGCCCGTTATAAGAAGGAAGCGTTTGGCGGCGAGCGTCCCTACGCGATTTATTTCTCCAAGCGGGTGAACCGGGCGGTGGCGAACGGGGAGCCGATCCTTGCGCACGCCGATCTGGTAGACAGCCTTGACTATGAAGCGGAGCTGGCGGTGATCATCGGCAGGGATGCAAAGGACGTGGCAGAGGAAGATGCGGAAAAGTATGTGTTTGGCTATACGGTACTTAATGACGTGAGTGCCCGGAACGTTCAGACGCGCCATAAACAGTGGTATTTTGGAAAGAGCCTCGATGGTTTCACGCCGATGGGACCGTGCATTTTGACGGCGGACGAGGTTGCATTTCCGCCAAGGCTGAACATCCGGTCGCGGGTAAACGGCGAGCTGCGCCAGAACAGCAATACGGACCTGCTTATCTTTGGAATTCCACATATTATCAGTGAGCTTTCCCAGGGAATGACTCTGAAAGCGGGAACGATTATCGCCACCGGCACGCCGGCCGGAGTCGGCATGGGCTTTCAGCCTCCGGTGTTCTTAAAAGACGGAGACGTTGTGGAATGCAGCATTGAAGGAATCGGAAGCATTACGAACCCGGTGCGGTAATGTGTGATATCAGGCAAGATGAGCCTGGTCTATTTTCTGTTTTGAAAACCATTCAAATCATTTTCCGAAGCTGCGGACTATCAGGTAAGCGAAGAAGGCAGGGACAATGACGATTATTTTTCTTGACAAAGAGATAACGTATGTTGTATAGTAAGACAAGTTAGCGGCTTCTAACAAAGGCTGCTTTTCTTGTGACAATTGGTTAGCAATAGCTAACTAAACAATAAGTGATGGGAGGCAAACATGAAAAAGACTTTATATGTGATTTTGGGATGTGTTGGCTTAGTACTTGGCGCGGTGGGAGCCGTTCTGCCGCTTATCCCTTCGGTTCCGTTTCTGCTTCTTGCAGCATATTGTTTTGCAAAAAGCTCGGAGCGTCTGCATAACTGGTTTATCGGAACAAAGCTGTACAAGGACAATCTGGAGAGCTACGTGGCGGGAAAAGGAATGACAAAGAAAACAAAGATTCGGATTATGGCTACGGTGACAATCCTGATGGCGATCGGATTTATTATGATGCATCAGGTTCCGGTGGGACGGATCGTGCTCGCCTGCGTGTGGGTATTTCACATAGTATATTTTGTGATGGGCGTGAAGACAATTCCGCAGTAAACAGGTTACTTTCCACTGCGTTCACGGCAGGTGTTTGGGGCTGGCGTGAACAGCAACGTAAACAGAACGTCCTGAATATAAATTTTATTTTACGCGTTGCGCACTCATTGTTAATGTATTATGATGAGTATGCAGCGCGTATTTTTTGCGGGCGAGAGAGCGTTTATCCGCGAACTGCTATAGAAAAAGAAATCAGGATGACAAGAGGCAGGTGAAAGGCATTATGGAGGGAAAACATCGGATCGGGGTGCTGTCGGATACCCACGGACTTTTGCGGCCGGAGGTGCTGGAGTATCTGCAGGGATGCGAGGTGATTCTTCACGGCGGAGATATTAATCGGCAGGAAATTCTGGACAGGCTGGCGGAGATTGCTCCTGTTTATGTGGTGCGTGGAAACAATGATAAGGAGTGGGCGGAAAAGCTGCCGGAGACGCTGCGGCTGGAGCTTTACGGTGTGAGGATTTTTATGATTCACAACAAAAAGCAGGCGCCGAAGAATCTGGACGATGTGGATGTGATGATTTACGGTCACTCTCATAAATATGAGGAAAAGCGGGAGGGTGGACGGCTATTGCTGAATCCGGGAAGCTGCGGACCGAGACGGTTTTCGCAGCCGATTACCATGGCGGTGCTGGAGATTGCGGATAATGGAGAGGTTTTCGCAGAGCGGTATGATATCCCGCACAGAACGGAAGCCGGAAATGACACGAAAAGAATGAGTGATGCTAAAAACGGCGTGGCAGGAAATGCCTTGAAAGAAACTGGTGATTCCGGGAATGGTATGCAGAGAAATGCCGCAAAAGAAACTGGCGATTCCGGAAATGGTATGCAAGGAAATGCTGCGAAAGAAACTGGTGATTCCGGGAATGACATGCAGAGAAATGCCGCAAAAGAAAATGTGATGTTTCGGAAAGCAGCAGCCGGGGAAGTCAGCGATCTGCGCCGGGTGATCGAGATAATCATGAGAGACACGCAAAGGGGCAGGTCGGTGCAGGAAATGTCACATAAGCTTCAGATTTCGGAAGAACTGGCGGAGCAGATCTGCCGCCTGTATCTGACACATCCGGGCGTGGATGCGGACGGGATCATGACAAAAATGGGACTATGATGCAGATAGGATTTTACGCCGAGAATATGACAAAAATGGGGCTATGAAGCGGAGGGATGCTATCTATGTACAGTGATGCATTTTGTAAGGTATATAATGAATTTGGCTGGAATTATTTCCCGGAGGCGTTTGGGGAACAGCTCCTTGAGTGGATAAGGCAAAAGGGTGTGAAGGTGGAGAAAAGTCTGGATCTTGCCTGCGGTACCGGAGTGCTGTGCGAGATTCTTTATCAGCAGGGAATCGCGGCGCATGGCATGGATTTTTCAGAGGGGATGATCGAAATTGCCAGGAAAAACAATCCACATATTATATATGAGGTGGCGGACATGATTCAGTACCGCCCGTCAGCGAGCTTTGATCTTGTCACCTGTACCGGGGACGCTTTAAATCATATTCTTAATATAAGAGACGTGGAGCAGATTTTCCGCAACGTTTATGGCTATCTGCGCGAGGGCGGCTTTTTTATTTTTGATATCCTCAATGAGCGTGAAGTGTCGCCTGGCGAACCGATCTGGCTGGATTTCAGTGACGAGGTGAAGGCACAGTTTACGATCTCACGCGATGCACAGGGGATTATAACATTAAAGACGACGGTATTTGAAAACGGGGAGCAGACGTTTGAGGAAAGGATTACCGAAAAGGTTCATGAACCTCAAATGATATGTGATCTTTTGCGCAGGACAGGATTTCAGAATGTGACATGTTCAGATCGGCTGCTGGAGAATGCTGAAAATCATGGGACAACGTGGTTTGTGGTCGCGCAGAAGCGGGGGTGAGAAGCAGATGAAAAAATACTGCAGAAAACTGCGGTTCCGGGAAATAGCAATATTTTTTGTAACATTATTTTTTATGATGCTTCCCGGTATGCCTGCAAAAGCAGGGGAAGCTCCTTTTGCATTTCATATGCTGGATGTCGGGCAGGGGCAGAGCGTGCTGGTGGAGGCGGATGGACATTACATGCTGATTGATGGCGGAGGAAGGTCTTCTTCTTCTTTTGTGGTGAGTTATCTGCAGCAGCAGGGTGTGGAGAAGCTGGATTATATTGTGGCGTCACATTATGATGAGGATCATATCAGCGGCATTGTCGGCGCGCTGCATGTTTTTGAATGCGAAACGATACTTGCGCCGGATTATTATGCCGATACCGAAATTTATGCGTCGTATCTGACTGCAGCGGAGGCGTCCGGGGCGGAAATTATCTATCCGCAGCAGGGAGAGACATACGCGCTTGGCGATGCGGTTATCACGGTGGTCGGTCCGGCCTCTTATGAAAATACACTGGAAAATGATCGCTCTGTGGCAGTGCGGATTACTTACGGTATCACCAGCTATCTCATCTGTGGGGATGCGCAGGCGCAGGAGGAAGAGGATATTTTAAATTCCGGTCTGGAGCTGGCGTCGGATGTTTATGTTGTAAACCATCACGGAAGCGCGGAGTCCAGCGGGCTATATTTTTTGAATCAGATTCAGCCGATTTATGCACTGATCAGTTGTTCTGCGGACAACGCCTACGGGCATCCGTCAGCAGAGACAATGCAGCGATTAGATAACGAGGGTGTTTCTCTATACCGGACAGACAGGCAGGGAACGGTGACGGCGTACTCAGATGGCACCGGGCTGTGGTTTGACCAGGAGCCGTGCGATGATTTTTCTTCGCGGCAGGTGGATGGACAAGGCGCTGTGAATTCCGATATTTCCGGGCAGAATGAATCAGGGCAGAATGAATTGGGACAGCAGGAGGCTTCTGACTCCGGAAACCGGGGAACAACGTATGTGTGCAATCTGAATACAAAAAAATTTCATTATACTTATTGCGACAGTGTAAATAAAATGAAGGAGTCGAACAAGAAATTTACGGACGAGAGCAGAGAAAGCCTGATTGCGCAGGGGTATGATCCGTGTAAGAATTGTAATCCTTAACCTGTTTTGTCCATATTCCATATGATTGTGTGCATGGACGGTTTTTGTGATGAAATTATATAATGATGCCAGGATTTTCGGATACCGGATATGCCGCCTGCGGATGGCGGGCGCGGGAACATGCGAATCCTGGCATCATGTGATTTTTCACATACATAAAGGTTTCCCACATAAATCATACTTTATCCCCAGAGTGTTCACATAGACGACATATATAGGAGGTATACTGCCTGTGAATCGATAAAGGAACACGGAGGGTAAATAATGATGAGAGGAAAGTATTTTGCGATGATGATGGGTATGACGCTTGCGGCAGCGTCGGTGACGGCACAGGCGGAAGCGGCGGCAAATATGAGCAGAGGAATCACGGCAGCGGCGGCGTCAGTGAAGGAGCAGACGACGGAGAGCACAGAGACAGCGGATGAAGAAACGACGGATGGAGAGGAGCCGCCGGAAAAGCCGGACGGAGAAGCAATGAGTGACGGAGGGCAGCCGTCGGCAAAACAGGACAGAGAAACAATGAGTGACGGAGAGCAGCCGCCGGAAAAACCAGACGGAGAAACAATGAGTGATGGAGAGGAGCCGCCGGAAAAAGCGGACGGAGAAACAATGAGTGACGGAGGGCAGCCGCCGGAAAAGCCGGACGGAGAAGCAATGGGAGACGGTGGAGCGCCGGGTGGACAGGGCGATCCCGGAGGCATGGGGCAGCAGGGCGTTGAGAGCTACGACGCGGTAAACACCTATGAGGAAGCCGCGACTGTTTCCGGCGAGACGATCGAATCCACGGGAATCGATGAAAATGCGGTGCATGTGACGAACGGGGCGACGGTCACGCTGGATAATGTGACGGTAAACCGCACGTCGGCGGACAGCACGGGCGGCGACAATTCTAGTTTTTACGGTGTCGGCGCGGCGATCCTTGCCACAGACGGCACGGCGGTTGTCAAAAACAGCAGCATTACCACGGACGCGGCGGGCGGAGCGGGGGTGTTTGCCTACGGTGACGGCGTGACTTATGTGGAGGATACGACGATCGAAACGCAGCAGGATACGTCGGGCGGACTTCATGTGGCAGGCGGCGGTACCCTGTATGCGTGGGACGTCACAGCGGTGACGAACGGCGGCTCGGCAG
>UMKV01042093.1_pt1 | contig 14121 bp, 18 predicted proteins | sample 1966381 | NCBI WGS metagenome assembly UMKV01 (sample SAMEA4836182, study PRJEB28245) | human gut metagenome | biome: gut microbiome; material: fecal sample | place: Denmark | collected 2008
AAACTCGGTGTGGACCCGGAAAAGATATTCTGCGTATCAATTATGCCGTGTATCGCGAAAAAAGATGAATGTACATGGGACGGCGGAAAAGATGTTGATGCAGTGCTTACAACAAGAGAAGTTGAGCGAATGTTTAAAGCATTTTTCATCAAACCGGAGGAACTGGGTGAGGACGAATTTGACGACCCATTAGGCAGTGGTACCGGTGCAGGTGTTATATTTGGTGCAACAGGCGGTGTTATGGAGGCTGCGCTTAGAAGCGCTTATTTTCTGGTAACCGGTAAAAATCCGGAGGCAGATGCATTCCAGTCCGTGCGTGGTCTGGACGGCTGGAAAGAAGCGAAGTTTAATCTTGCGGGAACGGATATCCGTGTGGCGGTTGCCAGCGGGCTTGGCAACGCACGCCGCCTGATGAATGCCATCAGAAACAAAGAAGTGCATTACGATTTTGTGGAAATCATGTCCTGTCCGGGCGGCTGTATCAATGGCGGCGGACAGCCATACAAAGAAGATGACTCAGACGTTGAAGCCCGCAAAAATGTGCTTTACGGTCTTGATCGTCATAACAGTATCAGATTTTCACACGAAAATCCTTCCGTTCAGGCCTGCTACAGGGAATATTTTGAAAAACCATTATCACATCGCGCGCACGAGCTGCTGCACGTAGAGGAATAAGTGGCGGCACTTAACACAAATGAATAATTTATAATGGAAAAGGAAACTCCCCGGCATTTTGTGCCGGGGAGTTTTTGGCTCATTTTGTAGTTGAATGTGAAAAATTGTAGTTGTCAGTAAAAAAATACATCACATGTTAGGGTTTATGAAATAATGTTAATATTAAATTAATACTAAAACATATTTCAATACATCAGAATATTAAAGTTTAAAATGCAAAACTATTATAATAAATAATTAGAATAGATGGCAATAGATAAAAATAAAAAAGATAAATTTTAAAATATAACTAAAAATTATTACTATAACATTGACATTGATTTGAAAGGATGATATATAGTAAAGTAACTGATTGAATAATACGTGAGAAAAAAATGACTTTATCGTTAGAATTAAAAAAAAGCATTTTTATAAAAAGGAGAATTTAGCATGAAGAGTAAATTTGATGAATTTTATTATGAGAATGATGCAAAGAATCACCCAGCAAGCGAGTATTGGGAATTATATGATAAAAATCCTAGGGAGGCGATTCAAAAATATGATGACCATATGTTTTGCCCACTTTGTAAGTTAGCACCGCTTAGTGTAGCAAGAGGATATCAAAGAAGATATTTTAGAGTGATTAATTCTAATATGAATAAGCATGCTGTAAATTGTTCTTATCGATATAATAAAGCAACCAAAAAAGAAACATATAAATTTTATAAGGAATTAGATGAAACAGATATTAGAAATCGATTAGTAAGCTGCATGAATAGAATGTTAAAAGGACCGTCTCAAAATGAAAATAAAATAAAATCGACATCAAAACAGTCTGAAAAAAATCGTAATAACAATTTTCTCGATATACAAGGAGATAGAGGACAGCGTAAATATTTACCGCATAAAAATTTAAATGCAAGTAATTTAGATGAGGATATAGATGAACAAAAAATATATTATGGAAGATGTGCATTATGGCTGTACCAATATATACCTTTAGAGGAAGAAGAAATAAAAATGTATTATCTAAAAGTTTTAGATAGAAATAACAAAAAACAAATTTGTGAAATAGCTATTTCTACGTATGTTTACAATTATCTAGCTGATGAATTGTCACAAATTCCTCAGAATAAAAAGGAGGCACTAAACTATTATATCTGTTTTTCAGGTATTTTACAAAAGGGTATGTATTCATATAAATGCAAATTAAAGGATTCAAGATTACTTGTGTTAGAAAAAGAGTAAAATAAATAAAAATTGACAAATAATATTTATTTGTATAATATTATTAACATAAGGAGATGACTTTATGCCTAAGAAATCAATTGTATTATTACCTGAAACAGAGGAAATACTTGAACAAATGGGGATGCAGATAAAATATGCAAGACTGCGGAGAAAGCTTTCAGCAGAATTAGTGGCAGAACGTGCGGGTATCAGTAGGGCAACTTTGGTTTCAATCGAGAAAGGGGCATCATCGGTAGCGATTGGATGTTATGCGGCGGTATTACATGCGCTTAATTATATGGATAAGGATTTACTGCTGATTGCCAAAGATGATGAATTGGGACGTAAATTGCAGGATTTGGATTTGCCTGTAAGAAAACGGGTGTCAAAGAAGGGGTAGTTATATGGAGAAAGAAAAGAAAATATATGTATTTGCGGATTTTTTACCTTTTCAAAATGAATTAATTGGGACAATTTATGTATCGCAGACAAGGGGAAAAGAGTTCTATTCGTTTGAATATGTGGAAAGCTGGCTGGAAAAAGGAAATAGAATATTAGACCCGGATTTGCAGTTATATAAAGGCAGACAATATATAAATGATGATAAAAATATCTTTGGAGTATTTGCCGATTCCTGTCCGGACAGGTGGGGAAAACGGTTGATGAAGTGCAGAGAAGAACTTCGTGCAAAAAAAGCCGGGGAGAAACTGCGAAAGCTGTTAGAGAGCGATTATCTTTTGGGTGTATATGATGAAGCAAGAATGGGAGGATTGCGTTTTAAAACGGATTCAGAGGGGGAATTTCTTTCAAACGATAAAGAATATGCAACACCACCTTGGACTTCTTTAAGAGAGCTTGAACAAGCCTCATATGCTTTTGAAAATGACGATACAGGTTTGGAAGAAAAATGGTTAAAACAACTAATAGCTCCCGGTTCTTCACTTGGCGGAGCCAGACCTAAAGCTTCAGTAATGGCACCGGACGGTTCATTGTGGATTGCTAAGTTTCCGTCAAAACACGATGATTTTAATTCGGGTGCATGGGAAATGGTTGCGCATGATTTGGCTGTGAAGTGTGGATTAAATGTACCGGAGGCGAAAGTTGAAAAGTTTTCCAAATTAGGAACAACATTTTTGGTAAAGCGTTTTGACAGAGTCGGAGCGCAGAGAATCCATTTTTCATCAGCCATGACAATGTTAGGAAAGAAAGATGGCGCAAATGCGACAGACGGAAGCAGTTATCTTGAAATTGTATCATTTTTAAAAGCGGACGGTGCAAAACCAAAGCGGGACTTGGAAGAACTCTGGAAACGTATCGTGTTTAGCATGGCTGTATCCAATACCGATGACCATTTTAGAAATCATGGATTTATATTATCTCATGATGGATGGGAGTTGTCGCCGTTATACGATGTAAATCCAGATATATATGGTGAATACTTATCGTTAAATGTCGATGCAGATAATTCCAGTATCGATTTTGAATTGGCAGTACAGGCAGCACCATATTATGGAATAGGAAAAAAATATGCAGTGCAGGAAGTTGATAAAATTAAAAATACTGTTAGGGAGAATTGGAAAGAATTGGCTAAGAAATATGGCATCAGCCGCGGTGAGATAGAAAGAATGAGTCCGGCATTTAGAGAATGTGATAGGTAAATATAAATGAATTCTACTATAAACACAACACTCATTCCAAAACAAAACATTTACAATTTCACCCACTTTGCTATAATAAACATTGATTTGTTCAAAAACATGCAGAACAGATATTGCTGAAAATCAGAACAAAAAGGTAGGAAAGAACACAAATGGATATTATAGAAAAATTTGGAAATGTGGTGGGAAATGAAGCTTTAAAAGACCCGGTAAAAGCCCGCCGTCTTCTGCTTGCCGGATACCGGTTACAGGAGAAAAAATTACAGCTTTTTCCGGACAGAGAGCTTCCGTTGTCCGGGCAGTATGCGGCGCGGGTGGTCATGAAAAATATCATTCAGGCACTTGCAAAACCGCAAAATTCGGCAATGATGAGCATTTTCGTTCCGGGAGAGCTTTTAACGGCGGCAGGACTGACACCGTATTCTGTGGAAGCGCTGTCCTGTTTTATAGCAGGTACAAAATGTGAGCAGATATTTTTACGCAAAACCGAGGAAGAAGGATTCCCGGAAACCATGTGCTCATATCACAGAGTTTTTCTGGGCGCGGCGCTGACCGGCATTTTACCGGCGCCGAAATGTATGATTTATACCAATCTTGCCTGTGACGGAAATATGATGACATTTCCTTATTTAAAGGAAAAATACAGCTGTCCGGGCTTCTATATTGATGTTCCATATGAAAAAACGCAGTCTTCAATCAAATATGTTGCAAATCAGTTAAAAGAACTGAAACATTTTTTGGAAGACATTACCGAAAAGAAAATTACAGAAGAAGCGGTGGAAAATGCCGTTACAAACAGCAGAAAAGCAGCGGCACATTTTAAGAGCCAGCTTGATTTGCGCAAAAACCATGACCCGGTGACATCGCTCACCAATGAATTATATGCGATTTTTATGTGTCATCTGCTGGCGGGGTCGGAAACATCGCTTAAATACACCGAGCTGCTTCTTGAAGATGTAAAAAATGCACCGAAGGGAGACGGGCTTCATGTCCTTTGGATGCACATTATGCCGTTTTTACAGCAGCCGGTGAAAGAGACATTTAATTACAGCAAAACCATGCACATTAGCGCCTGCGATTTTGTAGCAGACGGATTCCGCGAAATGCAGGCGGCAGATCCGTATGAGGCAATGGCAGAGAAAATGGTTCACTGTATTTATAACGGAAGTGTTAAAGAAAGAATCCAGATGGCGGAAAAACTTGCAAAACAGACAGATGCAGATGGTGGAATCCTGTTTGCACACTGGGGATGTAAAGGGACAATCGGCGCATCCGGACTGATTAAAAATGTTTTGGAAACGGCAGGACTTCCGACAATGATTTTGGACGGTGACGGTTGCAATCCGGCGAATACCAGTGACGGACAGGTGTCCACCAGACTTCAGGCATTTGCGGAAATGCTGGAAAAGAACAAGGAGGAAAAACATTCATGATTCATTATGTCTGTAAATATACCCCGACAGAATTGTTTCAGGGCTTTGGAGAAAAATGTGCGGTTTTGGAAGAAATGCCGGAAAATTTTGAAATGTCGGACCAGATTGCCCATGCAAATCTGTGCGGCTTCGGAAAATCTGTGATTCAGGCGGTGCTGGAAGGAAAAGCAGAGGAACTGGTGCTTGTCAACTGCTGTGATTCTATGCGGCGCGTGTATGATATTGTAGAAAGCACCGGAAAATGTAAATTTCTTTATATGCTGGATATTCCGCATGACGATGAGGAATGTGAAAAAGTAAAATTTGCCGCGTCAATCTGCCGGTTGAAAGAAGCTTATGAACAATATTCCGGAAAAAAATTTGATAAATCACTGTTTTTGAAAGCATTTGAACAAAAGGATACCGAAAATAAACCGTATATTGGTGTGCTGGGCGTGCGTGTGAGCGGCGTGCTAGAGCAGATGATTCGCGAAAATATCCAGATGAACGTAGAAAATCTGACCTGTACAGGCGGGCGCAGGCTGGCGGTGATTCCAGAAGATTTGCAGAAAATGGAGGAAGAAGCAATGTTTCTTGCATATGCGGATGCACTGCTTTGTCAGATGCCGTGTTTCAGAATGAACAACAGCACCCGCAGAAACCGGCTGTATCTGGATCCGCATTTAAAAGGAATCATTTATCATACAATTAAGTTTTGTGATTATTACGGATTTGAATATGCAAGTATTAAAAAGAACATCAAAGTTCCGATGCTTAAAATAGAAACGGATTTTACAAGTCAGAGCGCAGGACAGTTACTGACGAGAATCCAGGCATTTTCAGAAACGATAGAAGGTGCGGACGATACCAATCCGGGAAAGGAAATCAGCGAGGAGGCAAAGAAAAGAATGGAATCAGGAGTTTACTATACAGCCGGAATTGACAGCGGTTCAACCAGTACAGATGTGGTCATTTTGGATCAGAACGGAAAAATTAAGTCGACAATGATTATTCCGACTGGTGGCGGGGCAATGATGAGTGCGGAAAAGAGTCTGGAACTGGCGGTGGAAAAAGCCGGTATTCAAAAGGAAGAAATCGTAAGAATCGTGACAACGGGATACGGACGTGCCTATATTGACAGCGGCGATGACAGCATCACAGAGATTACCTGTCACGCAAAAGGGGCGCATTATCTGAATCCGCGGGTGCGTACGGTCATTGATATCGGCGGACAGGACATTAAGGCAATCAGCATTGATGAAAACGGCGCTGTAAAGAATTTCCTGATGAATGATAAGTGCGCGGCGGGAACGGGACGTTTTCTTGAAATGATGGCAAGAACGCTCGGACTTTCACTGGAGAAAATGAGCACAAAGGGACTGGAGTGGAAAGAAAATGTTGTGATTTCCAGCATGTGCACGGTTTTTGCGGAATCGGAAGTGGTATCCCTCGTTGCCCAGAATAAAAATGTGGCAGACATTATCCACGGCTTAAATGTTTCTGTCGCTTCAAAAGTAGGGGCGCTTGCCGCCCGCCTCGGAAAGAACAATCCGGGAGAATATATGATGACCGGCGGTGTTGCCAAAAACAAAGGAATCACCAATGCCCTCGAAGAAAAGCTCGGCGCAAAGCTGTATATCTGCGATGAGGCACAGCTTTGCGGTGCGCTGGGAGCAGCGCTGTTTGCGTACGAGAAGTGTAAGCAGGGGGAATAGGAGAGGAGGCAGCTTAAAAGCTGCTTGAAGTAATGAAGAAGCTAACGGACAAGCCAAACAGCAGAAATCAGAAATATGTGAAGATGTGATGGGGATTACGGTTTGTTGGTTTGGTATTGTTGAGAGGAGAGATTATAATAAAAGTACATTTTATCTGCCACGGCACTCCAGTTTTATGATAATGCATACCTTCGCAGACTGGGGCAACACAGGGCATAATATGGCGGAAAGCCTTGGAATTACTACGGTTTCAACTACTAAGGCTCATAGCTGCAAGTGGGATGAAGGCAAAGGTGTTGGGAGGATTGCTTAGTAGTAAGAGACTACTTGCAGGCAATGTAGTAGAACTTGTAACGATGAAAATGCGGAAAAACCATAAAAATTATTGCAATTTTTCTGAGTTTTGAATATACTATATGTAACAGAGTTGCCCGAAGTCTTTTGGACATTGGGGACCAAGCTGAGTCGTGTGCTCAGCTTTTTTACGTTAAGGAGAGATTTTATGGATTTGAAAAAACCATTGACCTTTGATGAACAGTTAGATAAGTTAATAGTTCACGGGATGATTGTCGCTGATAGAGAAAAAGCAAAAGATATATTAAAAAGAGTAAATTATTATCGTTTTACAGGTTATGCTTTGCAATTCAGACAAGAGCCTTCTGGTAGTAACTATATTGAAGGAACTACTTTTGAAACGGTATATCATTTATATAAAAGTAGATGAAATATTGCGTGATACATTTCGGCGATATATCGAAAAGGCAGAAGTATATTATAGGACGCAGATAGCATATGGATTTTCAATAGCTAAATGTACGGAAGCTCCGTATGATCAACATTACGATGAAAATAATTTCTATAACAAAAAGGATTACAAGGAAGTTATGGAAAATTTCAGCAGGGAGAAAAATTATTACAAAGATAGTCTGATTGTGAAACATCACAAGATAAAATATTCCAGCAGAATGCCGTTGTGGGTTATTGTAGAATTAATGTCTTTTTCTAATATGTCTAAGTTATACAGTTCTATGTATTATTCAGAAAAAGATGCTATCGCTCGTATGGTTGGTGTTGGAAAGGATACATTAGAAAATCATCTTCATTGTTTGTCAGTATTACGAAATAAATGTGCACATGCAGCAAGGATGTATAACACGGATTTCAATCCACCAGCAAAATTTACAACATCATTTTTGAAAAAGCATCCGGAGATAAAGAATAACTCATTATTTGCATATACGCTTGTTTTACTGAAAAGATTTCCAGATGAAAGCAGTAAAAAATCTTTGATCCAAACAGTGGAGAATGTGATAGATGAGTATAGGAATGATATTGATTTGAATCTGATTGGATTCCCGGAAAATTATTTGAAAATTATGGAAAATAATTTGTGAAAAACATAATTATTACATAATACAAGAACTTTAAAAACCATAATTAATAGTAGAGGTGACTATTAGTTATGGTTTTTGTTTTGTGTTTTTTTCCGTGCAGAGATGTATTGCAAATGTTGCACATAAATGATATTGTTTTTGCAGGAGGATAAGTATATGAACAAAACAATTTCAATGAGTATTAGGGTTAGTGAGGAAGAACTTGATAAGTTAAAACAAGCAGCTAGGCTTGAAGCATATGCCTCATATAGTGAGTTTATAAGGAGAACTGCATTAATAGAGGCGGAGAATGTTCTGAAAAAAAACAAGGAAGGAAAAGACATCAATGATTGATCAAAATAATTTTTCTAGAGTGCTAGAACTTTTAGATTTTGTTAAAAGTGGCAACAGATATACAAAACAATATGATGATTTTAGTTGTAAAATGATTGTTGATTTTGAGCAAAAGAAGATGATATATCCAGATAAAATAAAGGGGTAGGAAAGAATATCAAAATTTGGGAAAAACGAGTTCTTTGTTCAATTTGAATGCATAGATCGTTTACTTACTAAGGAATATAGACCTGAGCATATAGAAATCGAAAAATCATGGCCTATGGGGCATGATCCATCAGGTGGACGAGGTAATATTTGTGTTTATAATGAAAATGGATCAGAAATGCTTTTCATTATTGAATGCAAAACTGCAGGAAAAGAATATAAGAAAGCATATAATGACACATTAGCTGATGGAGGGCAAATATTTTCATATTGGCAACAAGAAGGAGCCACTAAATGGCTTGCGTTGTATACTTCTGAATTAGCAGATAATAAAATTGATTATAAATGCCCGGTAATATCCTGTGCAGATGATCCCAACTTTATAATACAGTCTAAAAAAGATGCAAGTGTGCATTTGTATACTAATGCAAATACAGCAAAAGAAACCTCAGAAGGGAGAATGAAAATGAGAAAAAAGCTAGATATTATATGGGAAAAAAGTACATTGTGGGAATCTGTGGAAAATGGGTGGTCAAGTATTTGAAAGAGAGCCATGCCGAGTATCAGGAATTGCAGATGCGGTCAATGCATTTGGCGGAAGATACCCCGGCACTGTGGAAGCTAATGAATGATTCGAATGGCGTAACTTTGGATTCAGAGGATCATGAAGCTTTACATAAATATTTTGAGATTGAAAATGGCAGGCAGACATTTGAACTTGAATATTATTTTTTCGCCGGACAGATGATGGCCTTTTCTTATGGGAGCATGTTGGCTCAGTTAAAAAAAGAGTTGTTGGGAGAGAATTCAGAAATTTCATCACATTTAATCGAATTGATTACAGGCATTCGTTCCGATGAACTGGAAAAACAGCTACAGGAAGAAAGTGAGGAATACCAAGAATGCATCAGAGAAGAAACGGAAAGCGAGGCAGAGTTGAAGAAATTGAATTTGTCATCGAAGGAGTGGAAATTGGTTGATCGTTATGTGACGGCAGTTAATAATCGCTGGCTATGCTGCGGAGATTATCTTTATCAAGCTGGCATGAAAGATGTGATGTTGCTTTTGGAAAATAAGTAAAGGCATATAATGTGTGAAGCAGTTTAAATAAGGAATGGTAATAGACAAGAGAAATCTATCGAAAGACTGATACTATCTTGTCTATTTTTATCTCTATAAAAAATTAACCAAAAAAGGTTGACAAAATTGAAAATTAGGATATAATAAAATTAACCTGATCAGGTTAAGGAGGGAATGCTATGACAACGAGCTTAGGAATGTTCTTGAGAAAACTTAGGTTGGATCATGGAGAAAAATTAAAAACAATGGCAGAAAGATTGGGAGTTTCATCAGCTTTTTTGTCTGCCGTAGAAAATGGCAAAAAGAAAATGCCGGATGGATGGAATGAAAAACTGGCTGATTTGTATAATCTTTCTGAAGTACAGAAAGAAGAGTTACAAGTAGCTGTTATTGAATCTGGAGAAACTGTAGAGTTAAATATTAAAAATGCATCAATGGGAAATCGTGAGCTTGCTATTTCCTTTGCGAGACATTTTGACACTCTGGATGAAGAAACAAGCCGGAAAATTTTTGATATCCTGAAGCGGAAGGGCAAGGAGGAGTAGTTTGACGGAATATATTGTTGAACCAAAATCCAGACTTCAGCTTAGGGAACTTGCAAGAATGCTGAGAAGGTATCTGAAACTGGAAAATGAGAAGTATTTTCCAATTACAGAATTACTGGACGTACTGGCAGAAGTCTTTGATAATTTTAGCTATGAGGTTGTCGAAGATAGTGAGTTACCAATTGGCACTCATGCAGATACGGATGTGCGAACAGGACATATCCGTATCAAGGAAAGCGTGTATGATGGAGCTTGCGATGGTGTCGGAAGAGACAGAATGACAATTGCACATGAACTCGGACATTTCTTTACATTATGTTTTTGTGGCTTCAAGCTGGAAAGAAATTTCTCACGAAGAGAGGTAGAAGCCTTCCGTGATCCTGAGTGGCAGGCGAAATGTTTTGCAGGAGAGTTACTGGTGGCAGAACATCTTATGAAAGGATGTTCTATAGAAGAAATTGTGTCGGAATGTGGTGTGTCTTATGATGCGGCACGTTGCCAGTATAAACACATCAATCGATAGGGGGAATGCCTAATGAATGTAGTAATTCAAAATAAGAAAAAATCCCTATAACTTGTTGGCGCAAGCTATAGAGATTAATTTCCGAATATTGCTATTCGTATCTAGTCAATACATTATAGCAAGTAGCGGAACAAAGTTCAATAGAAAACGGTAAATTCATAAAACAAAGTGGGGATTTTATGCCGTTTTCTCAAGATCCCCGGAAAGGCTATAATGTATTTATGGCAAAAGAAAATATTAATAGAAGCGGATGTAAAGATGTTTTTCATGCGTTTCTGGTAAAGAATGCCAGCTATGATGGCAATTTGGAAATGCCTTGTATTAAGGCGGAAGATGCTATTCCTCAAAATGTAATTACTTTCTCAAAAGCAGTACGAAGCAAAGAGTATGATAACTTTGTACATTTCTATGAGGATGATGTAAATTTTGAAAGAATCTGGAATAATCCTAATCGTTATTTGCCGATTCTAAAAAAGTTTGATGGGGTTATCAGTCCTGATTTCAGTTTATACCGTGATATGCCACTTGTTATGCAACAGTGGAACACATATCGTAGTCGAGCAATTGGCCATTGGTTGCAGACAAACGGTATTACGGTTATTCCTAATATCAGATTTGCAGATGAACGATCATTTGCATTTTGCTGCGACGGAATCAGCAGGGGAAGTACAATTGCTGTTGGCTCACATGGATGTATAAAAGGGCGTGTAGATAGAATGTATTTTAAACAGGGAATGGAATACATTGTTCGTAAACTAGAACCTCATCGAATTATTGTCTATGGAAAAGCACCTGATGATATATTTGGTACTTATCAAAATGCTGGTATAGTTATTTGCCAGTATGATAGCGATTACGCTATTAGCCGAAAGGCGGTGAGTGCCTAATGGGTGCAGGATATTACGGTGGATTTGGCAGTACAAACGGAGCTAAGAAACAAGGTGGTACAGGAACGCAGGCACAGTGGTCGAAAACAGTAAAATTGTTATTGGACTATTTACAAGGGCCGATTTGGAAAAGTGATAGTAGAACTGGAAAGCCACTGACAGGAATTAATATCATAGATAATGATGCAGAATTGCCAAGTTTAAATTTTGAATGCTGCCAGTTATATAGTAGCTGTTATCATATTGATTTTCATGGTCGTGAGAATAGAATTGACAGAGAAAAGCTACGGAATAATAAAAATCAGATTTTATATTTGCTCGATGCGGTAAAAAAGAGACTCGAATCTATCAATGATGGAAGTTATGTTGTAAAAGATTTAGCATCGGAGAAAATAAGAAATATATGATAAGGAAATAACCTCTTGCGTATGAACGTGAGAGGTTATTTCCATCTTTACAGTTCTGTTGAAACTGTAGAGGTATTTTTGGTAAACATTTCTATCTGTGTTCCAGAAGGATCTGACTTGGTATAATTATCAGTTTGTGATAGGGAGTTTTTTGAAAAACTTAAGAGAGAACTACATTCAGCTGGGGATCTTACAACAGAGCGTCTAACTAATTCCCTTGAGTATGGAGCCCCACAAGATAGAGACAGAATATTAATGTTTGGAATCAAGGAATCTCTGCTCGATGATAAGGAAAAGATTAACAAATTCCCGTGGGATGCTTTCCGGGTATATGAAGTGGATACTGTTAAAGGAATGCCATGGGCATGGGATACAAGCGAGAAGAGTTTGCCACCCGTATGCATTTGAAGCACGATGCAGCGAACCGTGTCCGCAATCAGGTTCTTGGTACAGCGCCGGAGAGGATTTCCGATTTTGACCAGATTGACACGCAGAACTTTAGTGCAAACAAGGTCGGTGATACCGAGTATTACCGTGCAGAAGCACAAAAAGCACTGGAGACGTTACTGAAAATGTACTTCTGATTACAATGGACTGCATAAGCATATCACGGCTTGTGCAGTCCATCGAATTTGCGGTACAAAATCATTGACATAGATTAAAGTGTGTGGTATCTTATTATTAACAAGTCGATAGACGGTGCGGTGCATTTTGAAAAGGAGGAACGAGTATGGCACGACCTGGATATGTTTCACTGTATGCTGATGAAAGAACACAGAAAATTTTTGATGAATTTATTGCAACAAAGGGTATTACAAAGTCCACGGCATTAACGGACATGATGACAATTTATATGCTTGCAAAGGATTCTGAGTTATACAACGAACTGTTACAGAAGTCTTTAAATGTGGGGAGTGTAAAGGAGATTATTATGCAGAAAGAAGATTCACAGCCAATTAATGATTATGTTTTTATGAAACTGGGTATTTCTCATGATGTGGATGGAAAACCCTTGACCGGTACTCAAACTATGGAAGCGTATATGAGAAGTATCGAGGAGCATGGCGAAACATGGTTTAGTACCATGAGCCTCTCTACTGGAATGAATAAGAAGAAGGTTATTTTTTATAACGATGCTATTCGTTCTGGTGAAACAGTAAAAATGTACTTTGCCATTGGTGAAGGATACAACGACATCAAGTATTCTGCCACAATTAAGGAGATTGTTTCAAACAGAGATGAAACTACCTGCCCAGGTGATGCAGCAATTATCCCTACAGAATTTGGCGAAGAAGAAACCGCAAAAATCTGGTTCCATATCGTGGACTTAAAAGAAGAAGATACAATGCGAGCATCTATGCTTTGGTTCAGACAGACAGGCACCAATGTGAAAGAAGCAATCAGTAATGGACAGTGTCACTTTGGATATGCATTTATCCCGGATGAAGAGTAAATAGAATATAAAGTGTGCGAATGAAAAGGCATCGGTCAAATCAAACTGACCGATACCTTTTCGTAGTTTTATGGGTTTAATCTTTCTTATAAAAATCACATTCATACCCGTCTGCTCTAAGAAGCAGTCCCTTGATCCAGGGAGGGGTTCTCCCCATCTGTTCGCAGATAGCATCCAGGGATACATCGGGGCTGCATTCGATGATTAGTTCATCATGCACATGACCGCAGATAAAGCAGTGGGAAAGGGCCTGCATGGCATAAGCCAGGATATCACGGCTTACTGCCTGGACGATGTTCTCCACGAATTTGGGTCTGTAGCTTTCAATCCTTCCCCGTTTTCCGGTGGTAGTCCCTTCATAGGTCACGCTCTCAGAGCTGAACTGGTTCACACCCATACGGGGCTTAACATAGGAGAGCTGTCTGCCGGATGGGAGATCGATAAAGAGCATACCACCCTGGTAGTAGATATGGAAACCGTGTGTGTCTGCGGAAGTTTTATAGATCACAGCCTGTTTGACAGCTGCGTCTATCGCCCACCAGAATGCAGTGATATGGTGCTAGAATATAAATAGTACAAGCCAAAATGAGTAATTCCAAATACACATAAGCATGGTACAATAGAGATATGCTGAAGGAGGAGCTCATATGGCAACGCAACATGACAAACAATTTAAACTTGAT
>UMKV01030047.1_pt1 | contig 13910 bp, 10 predicted proteins | sample 1966381 | NCBI WGS metagenome assembly UMKV01 (sample SAMEA4836182, study PRJEB28245) | human gut metagenome | biome: gut microbiome; material: fecal sample | place: Denmark | collected 2008
TCAAAAAAACTCCTCATAAACCTGTAAAAGCATCTCAAACGCAGTCTGTTCAAATTCCCGATATTGATAAAATATGGGACAATACACCGGCAGCGTCGGAAATATCAGGCGGCGGAAGCGAGATGGATATTTATAAAAAAGGATTGCAAAATCTGCTGTATTCCAATCTGGAAACTAAAACCTCAGAATCCCCGGGAGAATGTGAAGTTGAATTTCGTATAGGTTCAGACGGAACTCTTACCGGCAGAAAATTGTATAAAAGACAGGGCAGTAAAGCTTTTAATAAAATAGTTTTAAATATGCTGAAAAAAACCTCAGAATATAAAACCCCTCCTGTTGATTACACCGGCGAAAAAATAAAGGCATATGTCTATACCAATAATGATGAGATAAAAATATTTATAAAGTAAAAAAAGACGGTTTTTAAAACCGTCTTTTTTATCTAAAGTGATGTAACGTTGAAATCCCGTTCGGATTTTGAGGAAGAGTTTTCAAAAACAACCTTCAGGCATTTTTCAATAAATGCTTCAATTCCTGAGATTTCAGCTTTTAATGCTTCATAATCTTCGTGTTTTCTTCCTTGGATAGTTTGTTTAAAGTTTTCATAATCGTACATAAATCAAATACTCCTTTTACTTCACATAAAATAAGACGGAATATATTTGATAAATCTTTAATACTTTCAGGCTAAACTTTACAAAACTTTAATTAAATACCGGCAAATATCTGGCATCAATCTGGAAACCCTTGCTGTAATATTCTGAACGGCTGTATTTACAATTTTGCGGGTTTTGCATAGCTTTTTGCCATATTTCTTCTGTTTTATTTATTCCACTGTAATGGTCAGGTTTTATTAAAAGAGCACTGTACAATTGCCGGGAAACTGGTTCGCTGAAAGAACAGTTTACGGTTAACATTCCGTTGGCAGTTCCTGTTACCTGTAAGTACTGGCAGGCGTTTCCGTTTTTGCCTAATATTTGCTTGCTGTCATGGAATACTGTTCCTGCCATATTAAAAGTTGCATTTTCAATATAAACATCACAGTTTTTGAATTTTTGAATAAACTTTTTGCTGAAACCGTTGTCGGTGCGTTCATTTGCATTTGCCGCCAGACATGAAAACAGCAGGGTTAGTATAAAAATTTTCTTCATATTTTAATTATACAAGCAATTTTTTTAAATGAAAAGTTTTATATTAATTAGCGGGGAAACTAAGGGGAATAATATGCTTAACAAGGTTGATGAACAGAAATATATTGATTATATGTTTGCAAGACTTCCTGATGTGCAAAGGGGCGGAGCGCATAAGCTTAAAAAAGGTGAAAGCCTCTGGGGGCTTGCAAAAAAAGAATTGAATAATCCTCTTCTAACAGTGAAATCAGCGAATATATGCTTTTGATTGCAAAGCTGAACAAGCTGGATACTATTGAAAAAATGAATGGTCTAAAGGTTAATGATGAAATTTATCTGCCGTCTGTACAGTCCGGAAATGCTGCTGTTAAACCTTCTAAAACTCTTACGGATGCAGAGCAAACATTAGCGGATATTAAAGAAACTTTATTGAATGATAAGACGCTTCATGTTACACAGGCTTCTCCTAAATCTATAAGGATGTACCATGTTTATAATCACTGCACAAATGAAAAGACAGGATATACTACACAATACCATCCGGTGATTAGTTTCACTCTTGATAAGAACGGAAAGTTCAAAGACGCTTCATTTGAAGGTAAAAATAATATCAATTCATTCGGATATGACTATGACTTCGGCAGCGATGGTGAAATTAAACAGCATGGAGTTTTTCGACGTATTAAACATGGTCAGATAGACCGGCAGGATATGGATGTATTAAAAACCCGCCTTGAAGAACTATCCCAAAAGGCAGTTTCCGCCTATTAATATATCGCAATTATTTGTAATATACATGCAAAAAATTTTATTTACGGGTTTAATCTTTTATATGCAAATTACCCCGTATAATAACAGACCATCTTTTAAAGGTTATGACGCACGACATATACGCGCGCTGGTTATGACTTCTAATAAAGGCAAAATTGCACAGGAAATGAAGGCAATCGGTGACAAATCCGGATTTAAAGTTCTGCTTGCAGGAGTAGAGGATTTGTTTGAAAGCGGTTTTGAGAACGTTTACGAAAGATGTCCTTATACAACTGCCTGGGCGCAGGATATAGCAAGTGTTACTCCTGATAATAAAGTTTATTATCCATGGTCCTATGACGGGCTGGGATGGTTGTTAAGCCAGACAAAGAAAATAAAGGGTGTTCTTGCTCAAAATCACATTGCAGGCGGAAATTATTATATAGTTAAAAACGGCAGTAAGAATGATTTGATTATTGGTAAGACCTCAATGGGCGGAATTGATGAAAATGTATTGAAATCACGGTTTTGTGCAGATAATATACATATTATTCCGCAGATGGATTATCACATCGACCTTGGAATCCGTCCACTTATAAACAAAAACGTTCTTGTATGTAATGATGATTTAATGATTGCTTCTATAGAAGCCGGTATTGAAAAAACTAAAAATTTTAAAGATGTTAATTTATCTCTGAAAAAAATTTTATCGGATTTTAAAAATGCAGTTTCACAAAATATTTATGAAAAACCTGATAAAGTTGCCGGCATGCTAACTGATTACGGATATAATCCTGTTCCTGTTCCGGCAAGAATTTATGATGTTAAATTCAAACCTGATGCAAAGAAAGCAGGACTGGTATACAAAATGAATTTTGCTAATGCTGTGGCGCTTGAAAATTCAAATAATGAGCTTATTTATATAACAAATAAATCTCTTCTGGACAGAGAATGCGGAATAACTCCGGAAATTGAAAAAAAGACAGGTTTTAGTTTTGAAAAGATTTTTAAAAGTAGTATTGCCCCTTTTGTTGAAGAGAAGAATGTTCATTTTGTATCAGGTGAAAATGATGTAATTGCGGATTACCTTACAAATATGGATGCAGGTATTCACTGCCTTTGTGCTGAGATACCTTAACGGTTATATAATTTTTGCGTAAGCTCCGGCAGCTCCATTTCATCCGTAAAGATTTCAATGTAGCAAAGTTTATCCTGATGGGCAAGTTCTGCCTGTTTTAGTATTTCATCAAGCTCTTTATTTGTTTTAGCCTGTGCAGTCCAGATGTTACCGCCAAAATCCGAGGCGATTTTAGTATAATCCCAAAGCGGTATATCATTAAAACCTGCATTAGGTGTTTTGGATAATACTCTTTCTATTGTATAACCAAAGTTATTTAATACAATAATAACAGGCTTAATTTCATAGTGCAGCATTGAGCTTAAGGCTTGAAATGTCAACTGGTGTGCACCTTCTCCTGTTAATAAAATCATTCTCTTCTGCGGATCTGCAATTTGTGCTCCAAAAACAGCCGGAGTTGCCCAGCCTATTGAAGCCCATAAAAGCTGTGCATACCATACCGCACCTTCCGGAAGTGTCAGAGCCGGAACTGTACATGAAAAAACTCCTGTATCAGAAAAGATACAGTCATATGGTTTTATAAACTCCTGAAGTCTGGAGGTAATATATTTAAAGTCCAGCTTCCTTTCTTCTGTTATATCAGCCTGCAGTGGCTTTACTTTATCTTTTATCAAATCAATGTTCCGGTGGGTTATATTTTCTGAGAGTTCTCTGAGCATATCTTTCATAAGAACATTATCGTATAATTTTTCCTGAATAATTGTGTAAGTTCCCTGTATGTTAATGCTTTTGGACGGATTAACCTGTATGTCAAAGTTCAGCGTATTAAAGTCGCTGAAAATAGTTCCAATACAAACCGGACAATCTGAATTATTAACCTGATAATTTACATTCGGATTTTCGTAGCCTGCAAGATAAGTCCCTATAAAGCCGGGGTTATTTTCACTCAGCAAACCTTTACCCATTAACAGTGTTGTTGCCGGCAGTCCGCTTTTTTCAATAAAGCTTAGAAATTCTTCTTCACTTTCGTATCTGACTATAAGGGAATCTCCTATTACTATCGGCGATTGTGCTTTTTGTATTACTTTAAGCGCGTGTTCTACTGCTTTTTTTAATTTTTGTTTGTCGCTCTGGACGCTTTTTATCTCTGGTGAATTTTCTATTTCCATATCACATATATCAGCAGGGATTGATATATATACAGGTTTTTTATATTTTTGAAAAATATAGAGCAGTCTTTCTATCTCTGATTTTGCATTTTGCTCGTTTAATATTGCAGCACTCTGGGTAAAACAGGAATAGGCATTATAACTTGCAAAGTAATCCGGCGTATCAAAGTTATGGTGAATTAATGTATTATTTTTTATATATTGGGTAGCAGGTGCTCCGACTATATGTATTACAGGGACATTTTCTGCCATAGAACCGCCTATTGCATTTATTGCAGAGAGTTCTCCAACATTATAAGTTGTTACAAGCGCGCCATAACCGTTTAATCTTGCATATCCGTCCGCTGCGTATCCCGCATTAAGCTCGTTTGTACACCCTACCCAGGCTGTTTCCGGGTTGTTGTCTATTGCATTTATAATCTTAAAACAGTAATCTCCGGGCAGTCCGAAAAAATGTGTAATGCCTAGTTTGGATAATTCCTGTATCAAAAAATCAACTACTCTGATCTTTGCCATTTAATACTCCTGTTTTTTCTTAGCATTACATATTCTATTATTGAAATAAAATTTTAGATATTAGAAAAGAGGTTAATCTTTTTGGTATATAAACAAAATGGCGCAGCTGTTTAAGCTGCGCCATTAATTATGTCAGATTTCAGTTTTATTTGACAGTTAACTTTTTAATGCCTTCGTTTTCTGCTTTCATTTTTGGTGCTTTAATAGCAAGTACGCCATGTTCAAGTTTTGCTTCAGTTTTATCAATATCTATGTCCATAGGGAAGTAAACTGTTCTTGAAAAATCTCCATATTTAAATTCAGATTTTCTGTAGGCTTTGGTATCTTCTTCGTGTTCTTCTTCTTTTCGGGCATTTATTGTAAGGTGATTTTTATCAATATCTATATCTAAATCTTCCTTTTTAACTCCAGGCAGTTCTGCTTTAATAAAGTATTCTTTTTCTTTTTCCTTAATCTCTACCGGCATCGCAAACTTGTCCATTTCTTCGGAGAAGATGTATTCAGGGAAAAAGCTGTCAAAGTTACGGCTTAGAATAGAGCTGATTTCGTCATTGACTGATTTAATAAAACCATCCGGTGTTTTTTTAATTAGAAATTTCATAACCATACTCCTTTCATTTCCATTTCTTTTCACATAATTATTATTACTCTTTTTTGGCAAAACTCTTTTATAATTAACCAATTTTTAACAATCTGGGTTGAACAAAAATTTTTATGTTATTATACATGTAATATTTAGGAACTTGTGTATGAAAGTAGAACTATTCAGCAGTAAACCTTTAAATAAACCGGTATTTGCTTCTGCAAACATTGATAAAATGAATATGCTTGCCCAAAAACTGGAGGCAAAAAATTCTGTGTATGCGAAAAAGTCAAAGCCTGTTGCTGATATTTATAATAATAGTATCAGTTTTCTTAAAGGCGTTTTAAATAAAGACGATTACGTTGATAAATTAAAAAATTCTCTTGAGCAGATTTATAAGGCTAAGGATTCCCTCAAAGTTTCACGCGATAGAATTAAATTATCAGAAAAAGAGAAGGCGTTCTTTGAAAATATGTTCATAACTTTTGATAATCTTGAAAATAAAAATAATATTACTAAAGAACAGCTTACAAATAATCTGAGAATTTTAGCCTGATTAAAATATTGTATGAATTTTTTGTTTGTCGTTTAGGGTAATTGTATAAACTCGCTCATTATCTGTAATTTTAAATTTTGGAGCGATTATTGAGCCGTCTGTTCCTGACTGGAATACTTCTATCACGACATTATTATTCAAGCTGTTTTGTATAGTATTATTAAAATAATTAATATAAGCTGCGCATTCCATTCTGTTGTTTATGTCAACTCCGTCATTCAGCATAAATCTTTCCAGAAATCTCATTTTACAGTGCAGGCTTGATATTGTTTTATCAAATTCTTCAAGGCTCAAAACAGAAGATATTTTTTGCAGAGTTTCTTCCTGTTTTGCTGTCAGATTGTTAAGCCTATATGCAATTTCATTTGAGGTCATATTTTCTGTATCAATATCAAGCAGCCTGAATATATTTTGATATTCTGTTGGATTGTTAAATATGGCATTTTTTTGTGTATTGTGTGAAACCCGTTTTGTTAGTTCGCTGATTATACTCTTAGGACTTGTGTCGGTATAGGCAGAGGTGTCGCCTTCTTTTAATGTTACTTTTCCGTTTATATTTTCAAATATTTCACAGATTTCATCAAAACTCTGGCTGACAGTTTTATCTTTATTTTTAAAGCTCAGCATAACATTATGATATTTGGATGCGCTGTTGCTATGGTTTGAACTTTTTATTCCCGCCGGCTTTGTTATTATTGAGCTTTTTATTTTAAAATAATCTATATTATGTTCATCCAGATAATTCCTTAATCCGTCAACATCTTTTTGCCCGAATGTTTCATAAATTATTCTGGCTTTATTAGCAGATTTTCCTTGCACATTAGAGCTAAGGAAGCTTTCAAGTCCGTCGTAATTTTCAACGCCCAGGACTTCAAAAAGATTTGTACGGGTTGAATATATTTGCTCCGGAGTAAGTTTCATATTATTTGTTAAGGAGAAATATTCATAGGAATTTATATCAAAATCTTCAGGAATATTATGTTTCCACCTGTTATATAGTTCAAGTTTTTTGTTTATATTTTGAATACCGTTGCTGCCTGTTAAAGATGTTATAAATTCGCTTTTATTTTCTACCGGCTCTGCATCATAAATTTCTGCTATGTCAGACAATTTCCCTTTAAAATTTTCTGATAAGCTGTTTAGTGAGGCATTGATATTTTCAATATCTACACTTTCTGCATATTTCTCAATTATGCCCATAAACAATTTTGCCTGCTTGAGATTTTCCGGTGTAATTCCATCTCTAGCCGGAATTCCAGCATTTTCCATAAGCTCTTTGACCTCATCTATGATGAACTCGTATTCATTATATGAAGCTTTTAAAGAAGAAACTTCTGCTGCTTTATTTATATCAGCATATTTTTCGTATTTTTTAATAATATCTTTTATAATATCTTCGTTTAGCAGAATACTTTCTTTGTTGAACTCGCCGTCAACATCTGTCATTTTAAGATCTTCCAGAAGTTCTCCTGCAATTTTGTCATTTTTGTTTACTCCGCAGTACCTGTTATAAAGCTGAACCAGTTCATTGTACGTTTTAATTGTTTTTACGGAGTGAAAAGCTTCTATATATTCTTTTATTTCTTTCTCGACAGGAGTTCTGCGTCCGCGGCGGTCTTTATATTTTGCTGTTTCTATAAGGTGTTTTGTTTTGTCAGGAACACTTTCAATTCCTAATTTTTCATTGACAACTGCAATAAGATTTTCTCGAGAAACAGGTACATACGGATTTGCATCCTGAAGCATATTCAAAGTTTCTTCCGTACAAACTTTCTTGTAGAAATTTTTTCTGTATAAGGATTTTATTTCTTCTATGGATTCTGCAATTTTTTTAGTGTCAAAATGTTTTTTGAATTTTTCAAAATCCGCATCATTTTGCGGAACTTTTTTATCTTTATAAAGAATATTTTCAACAAAGTTTTCTATATTAATTTTATCAATTGCTATCGGGTTATGGCCTTTTGAAGGTGTAAATCTCATGAAGTCGGCTAGCGCATTATCGCCCTTAAGTTTTAAGCCGAGAAACCTGTTGTAAAGATAAGCTTCTGTAAGTTTTGATGAAGGGTATTTTTCTGTATTCTGCATCGTTTTTATAATGTTTATTTTTGCCCCGTAATCTGATTGGATATTGGAGATAAGTTCATCAAAGGCTTCGTCTGCTTCTATTTGTATTTCAAAACCCTTGTCAGTTTCTTCAAATTTAAGTTCCCGCGCAGCTTCTACCGGTTCAGAAAGTCTTTCAAGCAGTTTGCTGCTGTTTGGAATTTCACATTTTGAACTGAGCGCGATAAGATTTATGTCTGAAAAGTCGGAAGGCAGAGATTTGTCGTTAATTCTTTTTGTGATGATTTCTTTAAAAATATCTGTCAGAGAATCCAGCTGCAAATCCGTGAAGCCTTCTGTGTTAATAATTTTCCTTGCTGTATATGAAATATAGCTGTCAAAATCTTCAGCAGAAATCTTTTGTATTTCCTGTGCATTTATATAAGTTTCTCTGCCGATAAATGGAAGAATTTTATTTTGAAGGTTTGTTTTTTCCTGTTCCAGTTCTTTTGTTGTCATTGTTTCATATTTTGCCTTTGCAGCGTCAGTATATTTTTGGATAAATCTTCTGTTCAACGGATTTGATAAATCAAATTTGCCGTCTTCGCCGCGGACAATTCTGCCTTTATTCATATGATAAATTACAGGAGTATTTGTTAAACCTGTCAGGGCTGCAAATTCTGTTAGAGTTACCATGTTAGGATTAACTTCTTCCAGTGTTTCTGGTTTTACTTCTTTTGTTTTTGGCGGTTTTGGAAGTGTATCTTCATATGGGATAAACTTTTCCCCTTTTTTGAACGTTTTCATAAAATAATCATTAACAGGGTTGTTCAAATCAATCTTGCCTCTGCCGGAAGATACAAGATGTCCTTTTGCTAAGTGGAAAGCTAGTGTAGCCTGGGTTATACCTTTTTCTTCTGCTATTTCTTTCTGGGTTCTGTAGACGGCATTATTATCCTCAGTGGTATTTTGTTGAGGTATTTTTTGTTTACTTTGCCTTTGTTTTTCATATGTTCCGTTTAAAATTGATTCGATAAAGGATTTGTTTGGTTCTTTTGTTATATCAATCATCCCGTTGCTTTCTCTGACAAGACGATTATTTTTCAGATGGTAGTTTAGTCCGGTACCATTTGAATATCCAAGCATATCGGCAATTTCGGTTATGGTTTTCAAATTAGGGTTGTATTTCTTTTCGCGGTTAACCTTTGAATATTCTTTATTCACAGAACTGTTGACGTCAATTCTGCCTTCTTCATCGATTTCGATTTTCCCGTTTGTTATTGCTCGTATAATTGTAGTTTCTGTGTTTTCATTTCTCCTTGCAAATTCTGCTACAGAAACGAAATAATCTTTTACAGAAAGTTCTTTGTTTCTGAATTTTTCGACAAAAGTTTTATTAGGCTCAGCATCATAATTTATCTTTCCGTTTTCATCTGCAATAAGAAGTTTATGTCTGATGCAATATTCAAGCGGAAGCTTGCCAAGGATTGACTGGATATTTTTATCTGTTACCGGTTCTATAACTTTTTCTTTTTTCTGTCTTTCGCCTTTCTGAAAATTTTCTACAAATTTTTTGTTCAATTCGTCTGTAAGGTCAATTTTTCCATCTGCATTTAACTTTAAATGACCCTGCTGAATATGGTAGTCAACAGAATGTATATTTATACCGAGAGTTTTGCCAAGTGCACCTCTGGTGGTTATGTTTTCATTCTGTAGATTAAGCCTTTTTTCTATAAAAGCTTTGTTCTGTTTGTTTTCTATATCATATTTATTTGAAATATCCTGTATAAGCTGTCCCGAGCGAACCATAGAAGATAGTCTTTCCGGTGCAATACCGAGCATTTCGCTAAGCTCTTCTTTTGTAATAAGCGATGGTCTGTTTATTTCTTCTATGAACTTTATGTTGTCAGGATTGCTGCTGTCTATTTTGCCCTCAGGGGTTAAAGTGATTTTTCCGAGTTCTATATATTTTTTCAGCATATGGGAAGAAATTCCGTTTTCTGAGGCAAACTTTGCAGCGCTTTTTAACGGATTGTCCAAATCTTTTTTACCGGCAGGAGTATTGCGGTGAATTTGTCCGTACTCATCTATTGTGTATCTTTGATTAACATCTGTTTTACTTTGTGAAGTCAGATTTAAGTCTTCTCCGTTTTGAATTTTTTGTCTGAAACGTGCTATTACGTTAGAGAGTGCAGCATCATCATTTTTGTTTATGTATTCTTGATATGCTCTGTTGGAACGGTTGTTTCCTAGATAATATGCTTCGTTCTCAACAAGCTGTTTAGGATATTCCGGATTGTCGCTGTCTTTATAATCTATCATTTCGTCAGTGTAAATTCTTGACATATAATCATCAAGACCGTTTTTAGCGTGCGGATTTTCCTTTGCATACTGTAAGAGTTTTTGGGTATAAGGGAGGCTGATTGTATGTTCAAAGTCTTTCTGCGGAGTTTTACCGGTTTTACAAAGCTGCATCAAGCCTTCTTCTCCGTATTTTGTTAAAATATCCTTGTATTGAATAACATGCTGAAATTCGTGGCTTAGCATTTTTAAGGCATCTGCCGGGTCATTTATATCTTTGTTAATAAGAAGTTCAGCGTTATTCCAAGCCCAATAGCCGTCATTGCTGCCTGTGCTGCCAAATCTTACCGGAGGCTCATAACCTTTTAGCCCAAATTCGTTTGACAATATGTTTACAACTTTTTCTGCAAAGACCTGTTTGTTTTGTGCGAAATTTTTGCTAAGTTCTTTGAGTTCTGATGAGTGATTTTTTATTACCTCATCTATCCGGTTTCCAATTTGAGCGTAGTGTGCTTCCATTATTTCTGGATTAAGGTGTTTCAGCACATTGAGAAATTCCTTGTCCGGGGCATTGTATTTCATTGGTGCGGGTGGAAACCCTTTCTGCGGATTTTCTTTGGAAATTTTTAGACCTACTTTATCCTGTAACTTTTGTGCTGCATTTTTACCCGGATTAGGCATATTCATAGTTGCATTACCTGCTGCGGCTTTTGGAATTTCTGTTCCGGAATTTTCCAGAGCCCTGCCAAGTAGGAATGTAGCAAGAATATTCTCATCTGAGGCTTTAAATATAAGTCTTCCGTCTGCATCTTTCAGGGTATAGCTTCCATCTATATTTTTTTGCACATTCATATCAGGGTTATTGTTTCTGAAAGCTTTTGACAGTCTTCCGCCGGCAAGCATCATACCGATATTCATTCCGCCGTTTGTTTGGAGAGAAGAAATTATATCTCCGTTCTGGGTAATCATATCCAATACAACATCAGCGCTTGTTTCAGCTGTTATCCCGCCGGCTTTGGCAGCGGCATTCAAACCTTTTCCGTTAAAAGCCTTTTGGACTGCTCCTGTAATTATTGTTGGTTTTGTTTTTAATAAAGCTTCTACCGAATTTCCTATCGGACCTGACACATATGCACCTAAGCCGCCATATAGCAAGCCGTTTTTCCATTTTGTTATAATTTCAGCTTTCTTTTCTGAAGTTAAGCCGTTTTCACTGGTAACAGCGTCAATAGTTGTAATTGCCGCAGGAACTGAAGCCATAGTTGTTGTCATTCCTGCTTTCAAAATCTGTCCGGCAGCTTTTTGCCCTAAGCTTGCTGCCATTCTGCTTCCTGCGGAGGATATAACCCCTGAGCCTGGCAAAAGCAGTGAGGCTGCTATTGTTACTCCGATTTCAGCGTAGGCTGCATATTTTTTGGCATTTTCTATGTAATTTGCAGCCATTTGCTCTGCATCTTCGCTGCCTATAGCCTTCCGGCATAGAGCATTATACTCTTTTGTGTGCTGAGCAAAGCTTTTCCCGTCAAGTTCTCTGGCTAAACTTGTTTTGCAATCTTTTTCCAGCTTTTCGAGGCAGGTTAAAAATTGTTTATTTAATTCTTTTTTATTTGTAATTCCTTCAGAACATTTTTTGATATATGCGTTTCTGATATTTGTATCTCCGCTGCAAAATTCATCAAGAACTTTTATAAATTCTTCTTCAAAATTTTCCTTTCTTGCAGGGATAATTTGACCTCGCTCACGAGCCTGTTCAAGAGCCATATCCGTTGCATAAACAGTTCTTACATGTTTTAATCCTTCTTGAAGTCTGTCGTATTTCTCCTGAAATGCAGTCAGCCTTGTGTATTCTTCTGATTTAGCTTTTAATTCTTCAATGTTTTTAGGGTTGAAGCTTACTTTCCTGTCCTTCTCAAATCTGTATTCAAATTTACCTTCGTGTACGGCATAATCTCTTAAAGTTTCAGCCTTTTCTAGTTCGCTGCCCAATCTATTCTCAAGTTCATGGCTTGTTTCTGACCCGATTAAAGACTTAAAGTTGTTTACTCCGTTTTGCAGTGATATAAAGCCTATACTTTTATTAAAGTTTTCGATGTCATTTTTTGCATTAGCAGTTGAATTATAAATAAACTCTCCTGCAAATTTTCTTAATTCCAGTTTTTCCTGCGGAGTATATGTTTTTTCTTCTGTTTCTGTTTTTTGGGGGCTGCTTTTTTCTGCTTCCCAGCCCATAATACCGTAATCATTCTTGAAACTGAAAATTTTTTCACCAGAGTAATTTTCTTTATTTTTCAGATTATCAAGCCCCCAGGTTGGGGTTTCGGCAGCAGATTTTTTACCGGAAATTAGAAGATTTAGTTCTTCTGTTGTTAAATTTTCCAGCTCTTTACGCTTTAAGTCAGCTTCTTTACCTGTTAAACCCAGTGATTTAATATATAAGTTTATTTGAATAGGATCTGCCATCTTCTGCCTTTACACACTAATATATATAATGGCTTACGGCAGTGTTACTAAAAACTTTAGGCTTTTTTTCTATTTTTTTACTTTTTTTAACATTGGTTTCATAATTTTGTTTTTCATGAAATTAAATGCTTTACGGAAGAAGCCTCTAAAATAATCTTTAACTGTAAAACTTTTTTTGTCGGAGAGTCTGCGCATATAATCAAATCCTCCGTATCGGGGGGAATTTTTATTTAGAATAATCATCTTTATATCTTTTTGAAATTCTTCCAGATTATCTTTGTTCCAGTAATTATATGAGCTTTCCCAAAGCGGGTTAAACTCTAAAATGCCGTAATTTGGCGGCAGAATAAGTACATTTTTATCAAGTATGTATTTGTTCAGGTGGCTTTCATCATGGAATACTGCTATTATTCCTTTATCTAAATCTTTTCTGGTATTTACTGCCAGTTCATGTGCCATTTTTAAAAAAGCTCTGCTGGTTCCGCCGTTAAAACCTCCCATTACATCTTTATGTTTGGTTCCGTATGGTATATATGCTGTAGATTCCGGATTTCTTTCATAATTTATATAAGTGTCCGGTTCCTCTTTATACCTCCACTGGTTTTCAACTGTCATTAATCCCTGTTCTTCTGTCGGCAGAATTTCATCACCGACTTCTGAAACTGGCTTCATTGTTCCGTTAATAAAATAGATGTAATCCATTTTTTCAAGCTCTTTTTCGACTTTTAGAAATGTTTCAAATCTCAGCAGTGTTTCATTTGGCCAGCCAAGACAGTTATGTTTTACAAGAACCACATTATCCGGTATCTTTTTGAGTTCTGCGTCAGTAAACAGAAAATATGTTTTTTCATGATTTTTTAATAAATATTTTTCACAAGCCTTGTAGAAATCTTTCCAAAAGCAGATGTATCTTCCTGTTGCTATAAATAATATTCCGATTTTCATATTTTTATTTCCATATAATTTTTCACCAATTTTGACAGCCCTGTTTTTAAGTCAATATCAGGATAATAAAATTTTTTGATTTTGCTGTTATCAAGAACATTTCTGTTAATACTGCCAATTTGGGCAGGCATATAAACAGGTTTTTGGTTGTAACCTGTAATTTTTGATAATTCTTCAAAAAGCAAGTTTATCGGGGTTTCAATTCCGCTTGAGCAGTTAAAAGTTTCGTTCTTTATATTTGTTTCAAGTACGCGCAAGTTTGCTTCAACAACATTATCAATACAAATGAAATCTCTTGTTTGTGTACCATCGCCATATATAATTATCTTTTCGTTATGCAGCATTCCGTTCACAAACTTTGTTACTACACCTGCCCCCC
>UMKV01059272.1_pt1 | contig 13868 bp, 16 predicted proteins | sample 1966381 | NCBI WGS metagenome assembly UMKV01 (sample SAMEA4836182, study PRJEB28245) | human gut metagenome | biome: gut microbiome; material: fecal sample | place: Denmark | collected 2008
AACAGTTCCAAGCAATCATACATACTTCATGAAATGCAAAAAGACCAGCAACTCCGAAGAATCACTGGTCTGACTATGCTCATAATATTGATATTCAATTAAGCTGTTTTGCGTCTCTTTACAAATACGATTACTCCTATTGCTGCAACAGCCATCACAACATAAATTGCGATTGGTGTCATATCGCCAGTCTTTGGTGATGTAGCTGAAGCATTTGTAGATGATGCATTCTTATCTGTTGATACAGTAGTATTTCCAGATGATGTATTATTATCTGATGCAGAAGCATTTCCATTATTAGATGAACCACCATTATTAGAAGTATTTCCATTATCAGTCTTTGTATCATCGTTGCTTGGTAACTTTGGCTCTGTCTTTGTTACAACATAGCTTGAACAATGGTCTTGCTTTACTGTCATATAACCATCAGCATCTACTACGACAGCCTGAACCTCTGCAAAAGTATTGTCAGCATTCATAAGTGAATAATAAAGTGTCTGACCTGCATACTCTGTTCCTGCATAGAAGCGGATGTTTGCTGTTGCTGGTAACTTGCCTGAGTAGTTATAGTTAATCTGTGATACAAAATTATCCTTTGTGATATAGGATGGCATTGTATCCGCATATGCATTCACAATTGATGTAGAGAAATCATACTCTGTCTTGCCATCTACACTTGCCATAGTGCCTTTTGCAAATGTAAACGTTACATTGTTATTTGACTTGATAATAACATCTTTTGTAGCATTCTCAGCCAAAATTGAAGCAAATGTATCAGCAGAGATTGTCTGTGAATCTCCTAAATCAACTGTATAGCTATCAGATGAAACTGCTGTACCACTCTTAACAGCATTGATATGTAAGGTATTATCAGCATTATTATTATCATCTGAAGTAACTGAAACTGTCCAGTCAGTTACACCATCAGCCATTTTAATATCTACAACAGGTTCCAATCCTGTAACTTTGTAAGTCTCTCCGTCCTTACCCAAAAGATGTATGTCAGCAGTTTCCTTTATTCCCATTGTTACTACTGCTATATCATTTCCTGTTGTATCTTTAAGTGTAACAGTATTAGAGCTTTTTTTAGATAATTTCTTAGCATCATAATAATCACCAAGGATTTTATCATAGTCTGTTCCAAGAGCACCAAATGTTGGTTCTATCCCAAGAGTTTTGGTATTCGTATAATATTCATCATCAATTGTTACATCAACAAGACCATTACTTATGTAAGCATTTCTGCTTCCCTGTGCAGAAAGTACAGCATTTGCACTTCCTCCAACGTAAACATTCGGATAGTCACCTTCATAATCTCCATATTTACATTGTGCTGGAAGATACATATCAGCGTATCCATTCTGATCTGTAACAACAACGGATTTAAAACTCCATGGATTATCACTTTCTCCCTCAATTACATCAAATGAATTTCCATTCCCCCATTCACTATGTTCCTTTATATAACCATACCATACAAATGCTCTTAACCAAGAGAAATCACCAACTTGTGTTTCATCCTGCACAACACTAACTCCCTCTATCGGAGTTCCGTCCTGTCCTTTAGCAGTTAAGTCATACATATATGATACCTGCGTACCACCAAAAGCAATTCCGCCACCGTTAGTATAATTTTTTGTCTTGCTTAAAGTCAATGTTCCATCTGAATATACAAGATTACATCCCCATCGAGTTGTTCCTGTATATCCACTATAAAAATTATTCTGACTTGTCACATTGACTTCATCACCGCTTATGCTGATAGTTCCTTCCCATAATTCGTATGAATCACCTGAATATATCTTGATTTCATCACCATTACTGAATGTTACATTAACTGCTCCATCCTTTGACAGTGGATACATTGTATCATTCACCTTGATATTTAATGCTTTCCACGTTCCAAATTCTCTTGAGCCTTCACTGTATATCCAGGCTTCACTTGCAACAGATACAGGTAATACCACTGACTCAGAAACTGCCTCCGCCTGAATAGCAATATCAGCATTGGAATTGGCATCTGCGTATACATAATTTCCACCAACTGAAAATGCTGTTACTGCTGCCATAGCCAGAGCAACTGCTGTGGCTTTAAACTTTTTCTTTCTCATAAAACATATCTCTCCTTCTTTTGAATATTATGTAAAACCTTATATTTTACATGTTTTATGCCATACTCACTATATAGTGAGTATCTATATAGTGAGTTATTGTATCAGCACTTATTATATACAATTTATGGTAAAAAGTAAAGGAGAATTTTCATGTGCAACTATGGTTCTTTACACTTACGCATAAATGAAATTCTTGCAGAGAAAGGTATCTCCAAAAATAAAATCTGTAAAGATTTGGATATTCCTCGCAGTAACTTCAACAGATACTGCCGAGATGAATTCCAGAGAATGGACACAAACCTAATCTGTAAGTTATGCGATTATCTTGATGTAGATATATCAGCTCTTATAGAATACAAAAAGCCCGATACTTCTCACCATGAATAGATTGTATAAGTAAAGCGACTGAATCAAAAACAGTCGCTTATTTTGTGCTTTATATTATTACTTTGAATTTATCCTGCTCTATAATGATAGCAATACTGCCTGATGCTGGTGGCAACCAGTGACCTTGTAATTGTAGAGCATCGTCTATATAATCCACTTTAAATCTGCTACCTACAGGTTTTGGACTGTACTCGTCATCAATAGGCTCTGTAAGCTCTACGATAGTTCCTTTAGGATATCTTGCAGAGTAAACCTCTTTCTTATTAATTGGGTATGACATATTACTCTGCCTCCTCGTAGTCTATCATTTTATCTGGCATCAGCGGAATCAAATGACTTTCAATAACAGGAATATCTTCCTCTCTTATTGATGTGAATTCGCCAGCACTGTTATGTCTTACACACATAATGTTGCCAACCAACATATCAAGAACAATACCATCATCACTAACCAAGAATCTGTTGATTGGGAAATTTCTGATTTTACCCTCATCATTGCAGATTATATCAATGTCATTATTGATACTTACTACTGCAATAAGACCATTGGCTTCATTAAAATTGACATATCTCTGTTCAGCCTCTAAGGTGTTATCAACCTCGGCAAGATAGCCTTTATAAACTACACCCGACAGCTTATTCACTCTCAGCAGATATGCCTGAATTTTCTCCTGCTTCATCTGCAACCTCCTCGGCATCATCGCCTTCTGTGTCCATATCTTCAGTATCCACAGCTTCTTCCGTAGGATCATTCATGAAACTACCCATAGCTGGCGTGTCCTCATCAGTACTTGCTGTAACATCATCAACCTCAGAGTTTTCATTTTCACTTGTCGGTACATCGTCAAAATCAGCATTTTTTTCAACACTTAAGATATTCGCATTCTCCAAGTCAAAATAATCTGCAAAGGCTTTTGCGATTGCTGACAGTCTACCTTCCGTCTTGACACGCTTGACATTTCCTGATCCTGTGTTTTCCTCATAATCAACACATACAGAATTGCTGAAAGAATCAATGAATACTTTGAATTTTTCAGGTTTAATATCATTTTCCAAAGCCAGTTTACTTAATACAACAACCATTGGAATATTTGATTTCTTAAGGAACTTATGCTGCTCTCTGAATGCCTTTCCAAGATACTCAAAAAGCTCCATAATCATCAGCTTTTTATCATCGTTGTATTTGCCACGAATATGCTTACAATACTTCGTGACTTCTGCGGTCGAAATGCCTTTCCACTCATCGTACCCCTCATGCCTTGAATCGAGCAGGAGCATACTCTGTAACAACACTTCCAAATCTGCCTCTCTGCGAAGCTGGGCAACTGTTAACCCAATACTATGCTGGAAGAAGTCCATGCTACAAATTTCTTTCGTCCAACGAGCAAGTTCTGTAGACATAATGCTTCTGCATTTCTGTATTGGACTTAATGGTGTAGAATTGTTAAGTCTTGCAAAGATTTCTTCTACCTCCTCATCGGTGCAATCTTCCAAGCAAAAGATACTCATGCGACATCCTAAAATCTCATCTTTTAAATCATCCGCCAGTTCTTCAAATGAGAGGTTGGCAAGGTCAAACTCAAAACCATCAACAGTACATGGTGGAGTTGCTGAATGAAGTTCATATTCGCCCTCTACAAAGTCAAAAACACTTGTCAGCCTTTGTTTTGCATCTAAACAATCATATACAGTGTTTCCATTCTCATCTTTTGTTTTAAGAAAATAGCAGTTTGGAATGGGATACCCCATCAATATGGAGTGAATCAGCAGACTCTTCTGTAAAAGAGTCCACTGCGAACCACTACGCTGTATTGGATTATCAAAAGTTAATGTTCCCTTGTTTTTCCAGCCAATCATGGTCTTGATGCCAACTGGAAGCGTAGATTTATTCATCCATATCCACCTCAATTCCATCATATTCTTTTTCCAGCTCCTCTCGGCTCATCTGACCTAAGCGGAGCATAGTAGTATCCTCCAGTTCATAGATAGCCTGTCGAAGTTCTTCATCTGACATATCAGATAAATCATCTTTTTCATCTCCAAACTCCGCCTGAACTTCTGCTCTATTAATATTTAAAGGACAGTCGAAAACATCGTTTGGTGCATAAAACTGGATGAGTGAGCCTTGACAAAAATAAGGCTTGCTCTTACCTTCATCAAACTTATACTTTTCCACAAACATCATCGGCTGGAAATCACAATCAGAGAAATCATAATAACCATCAGATAATAACTGCTTCATGATTTCCTTGACCTTAGCTGTTGGCAGATTACCAATCGTGAACTCACCGATGGCAAAGACGTTGCACTCAGTATTCTTTACCTGAAAGTGTAATCCACTTACAGCTTGCTTACTGTCCTTGGCAATCTGCACCAATCTTATATTTGTTCCATTGAAAGGCACTCTCTTTTCAACAATCTCTTCAACCTTGCTTATTTGAAATAAGCATCCATTAACTAAAACCTTAACCATAATAAATCCTCCATTTCGTGAGTTTAATTTTTTCGTGTGTCTATCTATCACTCTGTTTAACGTTAATTGCAAGTTATTTTTGAAATTTTTCATAGAAAAATTTACAGGATACCCCCAAGATTGGCTATTTTACAGGAAATTCCTCTGGATTTGCCCTCGCCCACTCACCAAGTCGATTGACTTCGTTCAATACTTCAGACCAATCATCGGCATACAGCATTTGAATAGTAGACCAAAGGATTTGTAATAACTTTCTTTTATCCTTAGCTGGGAACTCGCTACTAGGACTAAGAACTATAAGCTTTGTAATATCTAACTGCAGGGAATCATGGTCATAATCATACAGACTGATCAAAAATGTAGATAGAACATTGACCTTATCTCTTTTAATCTTTTTATTGGTTTCTGCACGATAATCTTCAAGAATATCTGTTATGTCAGCATCAAAACCCTCCTGTTTCCAACGTTCCTTAGCTCTGTCAAAATAGATATCCCTTGTTCTGTCAATTAGTGCCACTACTCAACACCTCCCAATGGAATATGAAGAACCACCTTGGCAATCGTGAGCATTGAATAATACACTCTGACAAACTTTGCACTTTCATTTGGTGGAACAACAAGCTCATCACAGGTGCTGCATATGACTGCATTACTCATTCCTTCAGCACGATAATACTTTGCTACTTTTAGTATTTCATCATAATGCCTTGATGTGTTTAAGACCTGCCAGTCCCTCACACGATTTTGCTCATCCCTCGTTTTAGGGAGCAACAGCACAAAAGAATTAGGGTGCTTTTCAGCAATAGTGTTTAACAACATTTTTCAAGTCCTCCTTTCAGAAAAAGTCCCGACAATTCAGGGTTGTGTGTGATGTTAGCTCTAGCCTTAATTTCTGTAAAGATTGTCTTGAAATTATTCTTGAAAAGTTGCAGGAACTATACAGTTATTTGCCTGACTACGAAAAAGAGTAAAAAATAGAGCCAGTCTTTCGACTGACTCTGCTCTACCCCAAGCATATTATAATTTATTTGGGTAATTCTCTAACTGGTGGAAAATACCAACTACATTTACAACATCTGCTCTCACATCAAAAATGATAATATAATTCATCTGTGGCACAACTGCTTCTCTATACCCTTTCTTTGCCAGATATGCATCTCTACACTCTGAAAACTGAAAAGGATTGATCTCCAACCTGTCATAGATAACATCAATACTATCTAACAGATGCTCCGCTGCCTGTTCATTCTTTAAGCGATAAATCAAATGATACACAAGATTATCAAGCAATTCATCGGCATGCTCTGTAACATTTAATTTATAAGCCATACTTTGCCCTCGTTTCTCTAAGTGCTGTTCTGGCATCCTTTACCTGTCCTGCCTCTATCTGCTTTTCAGATATCTCTATATCTCTGTACATGGCGATCTGTCTCATGGTTGACTCATAAATCTCCATGCTCATAATTACCATATCGCCATAGCCATTTTTTGTAACATAAATTGGCTCCTCTGTCTTATGGCACATATCAGATATCTCCGATGTATTCTTCAGGTCTTTAATTGGAATTATTTGTGGCATAATATACACCTCCTCGTTCATGGTCTAATTATACCATAATTATGTCCTTTTTCAACTTCTTTTATTCGTAAAACATATTAAAAAACATGATACCCCATGAACTTTTGGGAACAATTTCTTAACCTAAAAACTACAGAAAAATACAAAGGCAATCATATATTTCACAACGTCCTCAAAAGTACCTATATGCAACACCTACACACAAAAACACCATTAAATCAAAGGTTGGAGATTTGAAAATGTTTTCTATGCTGGACATCTACAAGAAATATTCATTACCATACAATAACCTTGGAGTTTTCTGCATTGGTTATGGCATAAGAAAAGGACTTGCCACACAGAAACAAGTCCCTTTCACATCTATAGAAATTTATAATCAAGAGGGCTGATTTTCTCTTTTACACCAGCCTTGAGCAGTATCTCGACTGCAATATCAAGATTGAATGCTTCCTCATCGTCCGATGCACTATTTAGGAACAAATTTAATGGCTTTGTTCTTCGCAAGTAATCCTTATCGACTTCCTTTACAAGTCCACACAGATACATTGATACCTCTGCCATCATACAGTAAACTGCATCAATGGTAGATTGCTTAGGCTGTCGTTTGACTGCTCTCATCGGTGCGATAGCCTTAGACATATCTGCATCTTTGAACCAGAGCAGATAGCCTTCTATCTTATTATTCATATTTAACTGGAGATATGAGGTATCCAGCTTTACATACTGGATATTATCCTGTTGGACTGGAATATGAACTTCTCGTCCATATCTGTCCACTCCAGTTAAGACAAAATCCCCTTTGTCTTTCAAGTGGAATCTCCACTTTTTCAATTTCTCCATATTACACCGCCCCCTCTGAGTAATCATCTGCCATGAAATCCATGACATTGCTCCAGAGAGCATCGTATCTGGATACCCCAAGGACATCCACAATGCCCTCATCCTCAACAATATACTTGTTGAGTAAATCGTCCATGCCATCACAATGTAAAGGCATGACTACAATATTGTGGATTTGATGAATCAAATCCTGAAAGAACCTATACAGTTCTTTAACAGGATTGATTGGTGTATCCAGTATTGCTCGATAAGTCTGATAATTTAACTTACCAATTGGTGTATTCAATTTTTCTACTATATCTCCATTACAGCCTTCCCCAAATGGATACTGTGCCGAGTAAACTGCTACTTCTACCAGTCTATCTGGCATCAGCAGTTCTGCCTCTACACAGATATCATCGCCTTGATTGGCAATGACCTGTGTACCTACAACAGCTCGAAGCCATACTCTGCACGCCTCTACTGCCTGCTCATAACGCTCCATGACCTGAGCATCATTCTCTGGATCTCGTTCGCCTTCATAAACAGCTACTGCGTTGCCCTCAGTCAACTGTTTAACTGTTTCTGCTGCCTTGATACCTAATGCAATTACCACTCCCTGCACATTTGCTTCTACTAACATATTGTTTGCCCTCCTGCTATAAAAAAGTTGTTTGTTACTGCTGGAGATGACTGGCTATATGCGAATCATCTGTTACACTCAAAATTAAGCTTATCTAGGATTGCTTCACCTTGAGTTCCCAGCTTATATTGTTAGCCTTCTACTGACATTTACTATGTTCCAACTTGAGTTGGATATTAAATGTAAAAAAATCTTATGCTGCCAGAAGCTGTCTTAAATTATGAGACCCCTGCGTTTTTAATTTGGGTGTCTATTATGACATAAAAAAAGAACAGGATATTTTTGTCTTATCCTGTCCTCTCATATTTGGTTATATATTAAGTCAAAGCTGACTCATAATTATATCCTGCGTATTAACACCATATTTATACAAATCATCCTGCTTTTCTACCCAGAAAGCATATGTATCCATCTTAACAGTCTCAGTCTGCAACTCCAGTTTGGGATTGTTCCCTGAGCGGGAAGCCTTTATCAGCTTTTGTTTCCGCAGTGTATTAATCGCCTGTTTGGGGTCTTCAAAACCTCTTTGCTTTAAATACTCTTCAACATACTCAACTGGAAAAACATAGAGCAAATCATAATACTTCCCATCTGCTCCTTTATGCCTATTTTTATTTTCATAATGGCTCAAGTCAATCTTATATCCACAATTTTCCTCACTGAGATATGGCATACCATTTATCTGCATCGTATTATATAGCTTCTGCTCATTTACAAGTATCATCTGTCTTACGACAGAATATACTTTTGTCGGCATATTTGTATCCTCAGAATTTTTATAAAGAAAATGAAAATAATAGAAAAAGAAAATTTCCATTAAATTCAATCCAATTTCCAAAATACTCTCCATTACCTCTGTTGCAGTCATTATTATTGCAACATAATTCATAACTCGCTCTCCAATATCTGAGAGCAAGTTATCTTTCCAATATTGTTCTTTAGAAATTCTATACCATTTCTGGCGAATTTCATTATATTTCTCCACATTTCGCATCAACTCTTCCGCTATAAGTGGTGTCAAAATTCCATGATTATTGTCCGCTATATTCTTTATTAAATCTGACTCTTCTGCTGAAGCAGTAAATGCATCCATTGACTCGCCCTGATACAGACAATCAGGTGTAATCTCAAACAAACGAGCAGACAATCCATTGTTTTTGTTACATTTACTGCTAACGCTAATCTCACCCGTTGATACAAACACCCCTTCAAAATGCCCTGTCTGTTCAATTCCTTTTCCTCCTGCTGTGCATCTGTCCTTATCGTAGCCATTTGCAAGCACATATACAAACTCCGACCAATTTTTATTTCTTTTTGCGGTCGAAAATTCATCAATTGCAAACGGATAACCACAAGCTCCGTTCAATCTCGAAACGATAGCATTGGGTGTTGCCAGATAGGACAAGAAAAATCCCTCACTGCCATCTGGGTTTCCACCAAATGATGCAATCAACTTTGCTATCGTTGATTTTCCAGTACTAGAACTGCCTAACAAATGTACGATAAAATTATAAATATGCGTTCCCCACATATTATTGGAAAAACTAAGCACTGTAGCTGCTGCTCCCAACATAGATAACGGCAATGCCAAACTACCACTTTCATTTAATGTTCTGTATAGCATTTTTATCTCATCAAGACTTCCCTTTTGACGAATATCAAATCGCCCATAATATCGTGAATGTACACGAACCCCAGACTGCCAAATACTGTCACAACCTTTAAATTCAATGCCATCATTCATCGTAAATCCAATATTCTTATGAGCAGATGAAATATTCCTATTGATAACAAGTTCATTAATAACATCCTCAATCCTATCAACCAAGGCTCTCAAATCCTTATCAGCAGGAGTGATACCACCTGCTGATGCAATTACCTCCTTCACTCTCTTTGGTGTTATAGAACTTCTTCTAATAGCAACATCCTGCTCTCGTCCTGTAACACCACTAAAAACCTTCATATGAACAAAAATGTCCTTTTCTTCTCTCAGATACTCGACCTCCCCAATATTAAACACTCTACTTTCTTTAACTATTAATTTATTGCCATTCATATTAAATCTCCTTTTAACACATTTTACTGTTTTAAAAATCACTGTCCTCGAGAAACAGGCTGTAAAACGGTAAAACAGCTATTTTTCAGGCTTCGTTACATGTACATGCACCTACATCCTTGGTACCATATCATTATAACAAATAGCCCTTGAAACACCTGAAGCCCCAGATTGACTGACTGAGCACTTATTTTCCTTCTTGTATTTTATTTTTTTCTATATAAACAAAAACACGATGAAATTAGGCTGTTTTTAACCCAACAGCTCTTAATTTCATCGTGTCAACACCAAATTCAATATTTTATAAAAAAATTAATATTTCTGTGATTTATAACTTCACCATGTATTATACTATAATTATATGCAAAATCAAAATATATTTCTAAGCAAAACCCCAACTCTAAAGACCGAACCTGCTGCCTAAAGTAACAATTAGGTCACCAACTTCGAGGCACATAGGTCGTCTATGTGGTCTATATAGTCTACACCGAACCACTACCCCACAATATATAGAATTATTTTACATTCTCATACCATATATAGTCACTCAGATTTTTGACTACTTTAGGAGACAAAGTACTCTACTGCATTTTCGGGGAAAAACTCCTTCATCTCACCATAGAGCTGCCCCGCCAGTGTCTTATTGTGCGATATGATAAGTGTAGGCTTATTGAGCTGCTGTATGACATTGGCCATGGTAAAGGTCTTGCCGGAGCCGGTAACTCCAAGTAAGGTTTCAAACTGGTTGCCCTCCTTAAAGCCCTTCACAAGCTGCTCTATCGCCTGCGGCTGGTCGCCGGTCGGCTTGTATTTTGAATGCAGTTTAAATTCCATAACGCACGCTTCCTCCAAAAAAATCTTAAATACTGCTTTTGTAAAATTATAAAAAGACAAAGTCAATCATTTATAGTATGCACTTACGTGCTTTATTTTACTACAAAAAATCGACTTTGTCCACAATTTTAGAACATTCGTTCTTGTTTATTTATTTTATGTTACTGTTCACACCTAACAGTGTAACCAGCAACGATTACAGCCATTTAAAATTTACTTCACACGTCCACAGCACTGCTTATATTTCTTGCCACTGCCACATGGACATGGGTCATTCGGATATACCTTGGCTGCCGCACGGCGCTTTGGTGCATTCTGTGCTGACTCATCCTTGTTTGTGCCCGAAATCTTTGCAACCTGCTCTCGCTCAACCTTCTGCTCAACCTGTACATGATACAGCAGTCTGACTGTATCCTCCTGGATAGCTGAAATCATGTCGTCAAACATATCAAAGCCTGCCATCTTGTACTCTACGATTGGATCTTTCTGTCCATAAGCCTGTAAACCGATTCCCTGACGAAGCTGTGCCATATCATCGATGTGATCCATCCACTTTCTGTCGATTACACGAAGAAGCACGACACGCTCAATCTCTCTGAACTGCTCAGGCTCAGGGAATTCTGTCTCCTTCTGCTCATAAAGCATGACAGCCTTTTCCTTTAAGTACTGCTTAAGCTGCTTTGCATTCTTGATTGCCTCAATATCCTCTTTTGTAATCGGATCAAGAGGAATGACCGGAAGCACAAGCTCGTTGAGCTCTACAAGATCCCAGTCAGCTCTGTCAATTTCCTCGGAAATACATCTGTCGACAGACTTCTCAACCTGCTCCTGAACCATCTTAAGGATAGCATCACGCATGTTGTCACCGTTAAGCACCTTCATACGCTCGCTGTAGATAATCTCTCTCTGGTCATTGTCCACCTGGTCATACTCGAGAAGATTTTTACGAATGCCAAAGTTGTTGGCCTCGATTTTCTCCTGAGCCTTCTCGATAGCAGATGTGAGCATCTTATGCTGGATCTGCTCGCCCTCCGGTACTCCGAGAGCATTGAAAACGCCCATCAGACGCTCTGAACCGAAAAGTCTCATGAGGTCGTCCTCAAGTGAGATGAAGAACTGTGACTCACCAGGATCTCCCTGACGTCCGGCACGTCCACGGAGCTGATTGTCTATACGTCTTGACTCATGGCGTTCTGTACCGATAATCTTAAGACCTCCGGCAGCCTTTGCCTCATCGTCAAGCTTAATATCGGTACCACGGCCTGCCATGTTGGTTGCTATTGTAACTGCACCATGCTGTCCTGCAAGTGCAACAATCTCTGCCTCTTTCTCATGGAACTTGGCATTTAATACTGTGTGAGGGATTCCCTCTCTCTTGAGCATGCCGCTCAAAAGCTCTGATGTCTCGATGGTGATTGTACCTACAAGAACAGGCTGTCCCTTTTCATGTGCCTCTTTAACCGCATCCACAACTGCCTTGAACTTTTCCTTTTTGGTAGCGTATACAGCATCCTGCAAATCAATACGCGCTACCGGCTTATTTGTAGGTATCTCGACAACATCCATGCCATAGATATCACGGAACTCTTTCTCCTCTGTGAGAGCTGTACCTGTCATACCGGCCTTCTTGTCAAACTTATTGAAGAAGTTCTGGAATGTGATTGTGGCAAGGGTTTTGCTCTCTCTCTTAACCTTTACATGCTCCTTTGCCTCGATAGCCTGATGCAATCCGTCAGAATAACGACGACCCGGCATGATACGTCCGGTAAACTCATCTACAATAAGTACCTCATCATCCTTTACCACATAGTCCTGATCTTTGAACATGAGGTTGTGCGCACGAAGCGCAAGTATGATATTGTGCTGGATTTCAAGATTCTCCGGATCTGCAAGGTTCTCGATATGGAAGAACTGTTCTACCTTTTTCACACCATCCTGTGTGAGGTTTACGACCTTGTCCTTCTCATTTACGATGAAATCACCTGTCTCGTCCTGGACAATGCCCATAATGGCATCCATCTTTGAATACTCAGGAACATCCTCTCCACGCTTCATCTGTGTAGCCAGGATATCGCATGCCTCGTAAAGTCTTGTCGACTTGCCACTCTGCCCTGAAATGATAAGAGGTGTACGTGCCTCATCGATAAGCACTGAATCGACCTCATCGATGATAGCATAGTGGAGACCTCTCTGAACAAGCTGTTCCTTGTAGATAACCATATTGTCACGCAGGTAATCAAATCCAAGCTCATTGTTTGTGATATATGTAATATCACAGCCATAAGCCTCCCTGCGCTCGTCATTGTCCATACCGCCAAGTACCACGCCGACCTTAAGTCCTAAGAACTCATGAACCTGTCCCATCCACTCAGCATCACGCTTTGCAAGGTAATCATTGACTGTGACAATACACACACCCTTGCCCTCAAGTGCATTGAGGTATGCAGGAAGTGTAGAAACAAGTGTCTTACCTTCACCGGTTCGCATCTCTGCAATACGTCCCTGATGCAAAATAATACCACCGATTATCTGTACTCTATAATGTTCCATGCCAAGCACACGCTTAGCAGCCTCTCTTACTGTAGCAAATGCCTCCGGAAGAATATCATCAAGTGTTGCTCCGTCCTCCAGACGCTTTTTAAACTCCCTTGTCTTATCCTTTAATTCTTCATCGGAAAGCTTTCCCATTGCTTCCTTATATGACTCAACCTTGTCAGCAATCGGGTAAATTCTCTTAAGCTCTCTCTCGCTGTGAGAACCAAAGATTTTTGAAAATGCGCTCATATTTTTCTCCTATAACTTCAAATTGCCCTTGTACAGGCTCACAATAGTGTTATTGTAACACTTTGAGGATGATTGCACAACCTAAAGGGATGAATGTTTTGTAAACATTTTATAAAAATATTTGTGGGAGTGCCGAGCTTTAATGGGGAGACTTCGCGCATGGGAGGCTGTGAGGTCCG
>UMKV01055985.1_pt1 | contig 13742 bp, 10 predicted proteins | sample 1966381 | NCBI WGS metagenome assembly UMKV01 (sample SAMEA4836182, study PRJEB28245) | human gut metagenome | biome: gut microbiome; material: fecal sample | place: Denmark | collected 2008
TTAACCGAGTTGTTGTAGGTTCGAGCCCTACCTGGGGAGCGATAAGATCAGTCATTTATGGCTGGTCTTTTTCTTTTTGATTGCCCATCCGCAGCTGTGGCAGCATTTGACTTTTTTGGCTTCCTGTGTTATAATCAGCATAACATCATATAAAAGAACCGTCGATGCACTGCGCATAGAAGGGCTTTTAAGTATTTTACTGTGAGGTAAGCGATATGAAAAAGCCGCTTCTGCTTTTTTGCATATGGAAATCTGTCATGCGGACATTACGCGCATGATTCGCTGGATGAGAAATCCGAATGGGACCAAGTACCTGAACGAAGCGCCCGACGTGGCGCAGTCCCTGGAACAGCTTGTGCGGTCTGGCCCTGAACCGATGTACCAGTACCATTTGTGCCGTACGGGGCATTTCTTCATGGTCTGTCATCAGGAAAACGAGAGCGTGGGCTTCGTGAAACTGTTGCCGACGGCGATGGAGGGAGTGTACGAAATTGTGTATGTGATTGGCGAGGATGCGCTCTGGGGTCATGGGCTTGGTCAGCAGGCGGTGCGTTCGGCGCTGTCGAAGGCGTTTCTGCATCTGCGCGCCGACCGGGTTGTTGCGAAAGTGATGCCGCAGAATCTCCGCTCGATTCGCTGCGTCCGTGCCTGCGGATTTCAGCAGATGGCGGAAATGCCGCGGCTGGTTCGGTTTGAAATCACGTTTGATGCATACTGCCAAGCGCTGCGAGAAAAGCGGGCATGATACGCATCCAGAAATAGTATGAAACGAAATCTAAATTGTAAATTCTTCCGCCCGAATAGCATAAAATCGCCAGCCCGTCGACGCCTAAGCTGCCGACGGGCTGGTTCTTAGTCAATTTTGATTTTCCTGTGCCTGAAAATCCTGAATTTCCGCGCTTGTGGCGAAATCGCTGTCGGGCAGAATCCCGATGACGCGCCCGATGGTCTTGATTTCGTCGTAGGACTTGCGGCGCATGATTTTGAAGTGCTTGTTCAGCGAATGCAGACCGTCGGACTGGTACTGCTTGATGTACAGCGCGCCGTCTACCTGAAAGATGCCGATATCGCCCGAACCAAGCGGCTCGTCGGTGAATTTCACCAGCACGTTGCAGTGGTCGGGATATTTCGGTTCCATGCTGTCGCCGTTGACACGGAATACCATGTCCGCGCCGCGCGTGTCGGGGGTCGCGTGCAGGAACGTCGTGTGCCCGCTGGCGGCGAATCCGCTGTCGCCCGTGCCTGCAGCAACCGGATCATCCGCATATGGCAGTTCCAGCAGCTCTAAGCGCGCGGGTTCGGGCGGCAGCTTCGGCGCGGCGGAACGCTTCGGCAGCCCTGGATACTGCTCTTCCAGCGCGACCATCGTCTGCGCGGTCGCGGAAAGCAGCTCCTGATTGAGTGCGCTCAATTTCCGATAGTTCCGCATGAGCGTGCGCTCGGCGTCGTTCCAGCCCGCTTCCTCCGGCGTGTCGGAGAAGAACGCCGCAACGGTGATGCCCAGCACGTTGCATAGGCGCGGAATGTTGGCGATGTCCGGGCGCGTCCGTCCCGTCTCCCAGTTGGAAATCGCCGCGCGCCCCAGATTCATGGCTTCCGCCAGCTCGCCCTGCGATAGGTTCGCCGCTGCTCGCAGGGTGCGAATCCGCTCGGCATAGACCAGCTTGTTCTCGCAAATGCTCGTGGCGATAGGCGCATCAGTGTGAGTGTCAGATATTCCCCGCTGGGTGGTGTCAAACTTTCTGCGCGGCATGGCGTTTCCCTCCATTGTCGATTTACTGTGTACAGTATAGTACACAAAGCGGCGGATGTCAATGCGGGGGCGCAAAGGAGAAGGATAAATGGAACGAAAAATCTACCTCTATGACCGTGGATTCTGGGTGTTTTTTCGGATGCTCGGCATTTTCGCGGCGGCGTTGTCGCTGTTTCTGACCTTGTGCTTTATTATGTGGATTCGCGAGTGGGCATTCCTGCTGGCGATTCTTGCAGGCATTGTGGCAACTGTTGCGCTCCTGATGCACAGCCGATGCACAAAGCGGCAGTATGTGGTACTTGCAGATGGGCGGTTGACCGTCGGGGAAGCGTTTGGGCAGGTAGAAAAGACGTTCCCGCTGGATGCGTTCCCGTATGCGTATCTGTATACAAACATGAAGCATTGGGAAACCGTTGTGCTGAGCAAAAAACCGCTGACGGCGGGGCGAATCCGTGGGCTGTTCCAGCTGAATCTGGCGAACAGGCGGAATGATATTGTGCGGATTCCTTGTTCCTTCACCAAGCAGGGCGGGGAGATTCGGGCGTACTTCGCGGGGGTGTATGCGCTGGAAGAGGTGCGGTGAAACGCAGGGAAGCAGGAAAAACTTCCGCTGTACGGGAAAAAGCAGGAGAACAAACACGCCGCCGCGAATAAATCAGAAGAAAGGAAAATCAGATGAAAGGAAGGGAAGCACGTTGGCGAAGACACGCGCGAAGCGGTATGTGCCAGATGTGGTGGGCAAGGTGGCGTTGGTGACGCTGATTATGAGTTTCATTCTGGGCGCAATTTCGATTACGTCGTTTGAAGATTGGCTGCATCCGATGCGGGACGGCGTTCCGACCATCTTCCGGCGGGACAGCGAATATTGGAGCGAAGCAGAAACGCCGATTGTTGCGGAGAATCGGCTGTACCTGCTGTTTAACACCCTGAACATCGTGAAGGTTTACGATTTGCAGGGAAATTATCAGTATACCATCAATTTTTCCAACAGGCGGCGCAACGGACTCTCTTCTCTTTGTGCGCAGGGCGATGAGATGTACTATCGGGATACGTGGGACAAGTCCAAAATCTACTATTTCAAGGATGACCAGTTCGTGAAGATGCTGACGGACGATGAACAGAGTGTCCTGTACGATACCGCATGGCAAAACGGCTTTCGGCATGAAGATGACGACGGGAACACCTACTATCTTTCGGGCGTGAACATCATGAAGTAGACGCCCGACGGTACACAGACGGTGCTTATTGCGCGCCCGTTCCTGCTGAACCTCTTCCAGACGCGCGGACTTCTCTGGGCGTTTGGGTTTCTGGCGTTGGTGACGCTGCTGGTTTTGCAGGAGTATTTTTATTGAGGGAAGGAACATCGGGATGCTGGATATTCTCGCAATTAAAGCGGACGTGTATCAGCTGGAGCGGCAGGGGAAACGCCTCCCCGGTTTACCGCTATCTGCGGGAGGTGTGGCAGAAAGATCCACCGTCCGAAGGGTTGACCGTGCTGGTGTTGCAGCAGATGGTAGACTATGTGGAATATGTGGATGACTTGACGGTGCTGGGTGAACCGTGGGAAGCAGAAAACGAGTATGACCTATATCAGGATTTTCTGCTGGATGTGATTTCGTGGGGGCTGCAAAAGTATCGCGCGAAAAAGCGGTTTTTGTGGCAGATTTGCTATTATGTCAATGCGTGGGCGACATTCTACTATATCTTTGGCAGGGAAATCACACAGGACAATGTGGAGCAGTGGAAGAAAACGCTTTTTAAGGAAGCAAAAGAGCGCTATCCTGACAGCCTGCTGTTTGAATTTATTCCCCACGCGGCGCAGCTTGATTATGTCTGGTTTTACCGCCTGACCGATGAACAGCGGCTGCAAATTCGCTTGGAGGTGGGGGAATGGAACTTGCAGAAGAATGATATGGATCAGGCTGTGCAGTCGTATTTTGATGATGCGATGACATGGTATCGGGACAACGGCAGGAAACTGCTGGAAGCAAAAAAACAAGGCAAGTAATATTCACAATTTGAATGTATAGGAGGAAACACTATGAAACGCATTTGTATGCTCTTGGCGGCATTCACAGCGCTTTTCCTGCTGATGTCCGCCCTGCCCGCACAGGCGGGATCGCCGGAAATATCGGACTTGCTCACGGAATATTACAAAGAGTGGCAGGAACTTCCGTTCGGGCTGACGGAGGACGAGCTGACCTGCGTGGACGGCGTGCTGTATGGGCGGGACATTCTGCTGCTGTACCCGAAGGAGCGCACCGATGCCTGCTTCGTGATTCCAGACGGCATCGGCTATGTCTGGGACTTTGCCTTTGTGGGCAATGATTTGCTGGAAAAGGTCGTTGTGCCGGATTCTTGCAAGATACTGGGCGCGTTTGCGTTCTGGGAATGCGCGAACCTTGCGGAAGTAGAATTTGGCGCGAACAGCGAACTGCTCATTGTGGATGACTTCTGCTTCAGCGAATGCTATGCCTTGCAGCAGATCCGGCTGCCGGATTCGGTGTATCTCATCGGTGAAGCGGCGTTTTCCTACACGCAGATTCAGCGGTTCGTTTTCCCGGAACAGATTGTGTTCATTGGCGACCAACTCTTCTGGGGAACGCCAGTGACGGAGCTGACTTTCCATGCGTGGAGTTTGCCCCAATACATTGGAAGCGAATATTTCAGCACGGGTGATGATGATGCAGAATACCGCATTACACTGCCCTTTGATGCGGACGCTGACCGCTATTTGGGCAACGCAGAATATGTGATGCAGAAAAAGAATGTAACGGTTCTTTTCTGCGAAGATACGGATATGCCGGAGGATGAATAAGCAACATCACACCCCGACGGCGCACATCCCCCAAAACGGACGCGCGCCGCTTTTTGGTGCCCTCCTCCGCGAATCGGGTGACATGAAATCCCTGCATTCGTCCATCGCCTTGTTGAAACCCGCCTTGATTTAGGCAAAAAATCTGGTATAATAGTACCAAATCACGAGGAATTATCCTCCGGCGAAAAGGGGCGAGCAGATGCTGAGAATTGCCATTGTGGAAGATCACGAAAGCGACGCGAAGCGGCTGACTGCCCTGCTGGAGTCGTATGCGCAGAAGAACGGCAAACGCTTTGCCATTACATGGATTGCGAATGCCAATACGTTTCTGGATTCGTATCAGCACCAGTATGAGCTGGTGTTTATGGACATTCGGATGCCGGGGCTGAACGGGATGATGGCGGCGCACGAGCTGCGGGAGATGGATCACACGGTGGTGCTGGTGTTCCTGACGAGCTTGGCGCAGTATGCGGTGGAAAGCTACGAGGTTGAGGCGACGGATTATATCCTGAAGCCCATTACCGCCGCTGCGCTGGACTTGAAGCTTCCGCGCATCCTGAACCGCTGCATGGTAGAATCGGAAGAGGAAGTCGTCATCCAAAGCGGCGGCACGACGACACGCCTGCGCCCGAATGAGCTGCACTATGTTGAAATCTATGACCATCATATTCAATTTGTCACCGCATCGGGGATTATGCGGTCGTATGGGACGCTGAAAGCAGTGGAGGATGCCCTGCCGGATGTGTTCTTCCGCGTCAACAATCAGACGATTGTCAATCTGCGCTTCGTGACGCATGTGGGCAGCAATGATACGACGGTGGCGGGGCGTACCTTCCCCATCAGCCGCGGCAGGCGCAAGGAGTTCCTGTCCGCGCTGCACCTTGCGGGCATGGCGGAGTAAGGAGGGAGAATCATATGCTGACATGGGAATACCTCGTAGACACCGTGCGTGACGATTTGCCGTTTATCCTCTCCGTCGGTACGGGCTGCGCAATTTCGGCATCTTGCTTGGAGAAGCGCAAGCACTTCTACCTGCGTGTCGCGCTGACGCTTCTGTTGGCATTCTGCTGGATGTATGGCACCCGCCCGTATGTGGGGATGAACATGCAGGGCACAAGAATGGGCATAATTCGCTATATAACAGCGTTTGTGCTGTTCATGCTGTCCGTTCCCTTTTGCAGCCGGGCAAATTTCTGTCAAGCGCTGTATGCGGTCACAGTGGCATATTCGCTTCAGAATATGTGCGAAAGAATCATCCATATTCCACGCTATTCGCTGCCGAATTTCCCAGTGCTGCTGGATAGAAGCTGTCTGCTGGCGCTGATGGCGATATCACTGTATAGCTACTACCGAATTCTGGTGGGAAAGCGGCGTCAGCGGACGGTTATGGACTTCTCGAACATGAGCAGCTGCATGATGTTGTTTATGGGCGTGGGCGTGGTGGCGATTTCGGTCGTGCTGGACTTGACACTGTACCACGTGACCCCGTCGGGCAACCGCGAACTGAGCAACTGCCACAACATCATGAGCGCCGTGTTCTCCCTGCTGACGATTGTCGTCTGCATGAGCCATCTGCGGGAAACGGAAAACGAACGAAAGGCGGATGTCGCGGCGCAGATGCTGTACAGCGAGCAGCGGCGCTATGAGCAGGAGCGGCAGATTCACGACGCCATCAACCTCAAATGCCACGATATCCGCCACCAAATCGCCGCGCTGGGCGATGCAGGCTATCAGGAAGAACTGAAAAAAATCGGTCAGCTGGTCAACATCTACGATGCGGCGCCGCACACGCAGAATGCCGCGCTGGATGTGGCGCTGAGCGGCAAGATGCTGGCGTGCACGAATTTGGGCATCACGATGACGTGTCTGGCGGACGGACGGCGCATCGGCTTCATGGAGGACAGCGACATTTACGCCCTGTTCGGCAACATCCTTGACAACGCGATTGAGGCGACAAAGACCGTGACGGAGGAGGAGAAACGCATCATCTCCCTGACCATCGGCACGACGGGTGATTTGCTGCTGATTGACAGCCAGAACTACTATGCGGGCGAAATCCGCTTTGTGGACGGGCTGCCGCAGACGAGCAAGGAGAACAAAGAATACCACGGCTTCGGTACACGCTCCATCAAGACGCTGACGGAGAAGTACGGCGGCGACCTGAAAATCAGCGCCGAAAACGGCATTTTCCGGTTGTCGATTATGCTGCCTATTCCAACATAATTGATTCGCAATTCCTTTGCGCTCGGCGAAAGCCGGGCGCTTTTTGTATGCTCCGGTAACGCCGATGCAAATAAAGTTGCAAAAAACGCAGAAAAAGTGGCTCAATCACAATTTGTTCACAAAGCATGTATACTATCCTTGCGAATGTCGGAAACGGCATCAAAACAAACGAATCCAACAAAAAGCGCAATGAGTCGTCCGACGGAATCCCCTGCCGAAGGACGCTCACATAGAGGACCATGGGAATTTCCCGAAGAAGGAGGGCAGCATTCACGTTTCTTTTCTCTTCTCTTCCGTCTCAAAGCGGAAGAGAAGCAACGTTTTTCAACACGAATCAATGAGGAGGACAAACATCGTGTTCCAGAGCAAAAAGAGCCATCGGTTGATGGCGCTGGCGCTGAGCGCAGTCGTTGGGCTGACGGCTACGTTCGCGGCGGCAGAAACCGTAACGCCGACCGGCAATACCTACGGGTTCGCCGGAACGAATGCCCGGTATTACACCGACTATATGACGCTGGAAGAAGAGCAGCAGATTGCCAAGGATCTCGCGATTGAAGTGGCAAGCGAAGGCTTCGTGCTGCTGAAGAATGAGAACAATGTCCTGCCGCTGGCAAAGGGCGGCAAGGTGTCCCTGTTCGGTATGCACTCCGTGTCGCTGATTGCGTCCACCAGCGGCTCCGCAGGCGGCTCCACCGGCGCGAACGGCATTGCCGAAAGCACCCTGCAAATGGCGATGGAGAAAGCCGGCTACCGCGTGAATGCGAAGCTGGTTGATCTCTACACCAAGCACAAGACGCTCGGTACGACCAGCAACGAACTGCCGATGAACTACTATTCAGCGGCAACCATCAGCTCCTACAATGGCTATGGCGACGCGGCGATTATCGTTTTCTCCCGCACGGGCTCTGAGGGCGGCGACAAGCTGGTCAGCAACGTGAATGACCACAGCAACCCCCGCGACCATGAGCTGATGCTGGACGACAACGAGAAGGCGCTGGTCAAGCACGTCAAGGAGCATTATCCGAACAAGCCGATTATCGTTCTGATTAACTCCTCCAACATCTTGCAGATTCCCGAACTGGCTGAACCCAAGGCGACCAGCGAATACGGCGTGGACGCGATTTTCTGGGTCGGCAACACGGGCAACAATGCCATCGAGGCGATTGGCAAGCTGATTTCCGGCGAAGTCAACCCCAGCGGCCACACCGTGGAAGTTTGGGAACGCGACTTCACTAAGGGTCCGTCCTTCACCAACTTCGGCAACCAGACGCAGAATGTTGATGAAAACGGCGACACGATGGATGCTTTCTTCTATCACAATGGCGAAGCGACCAAGTACGCCACCATTGAGTACCGCGAAGGCATCTATGTTGGCTACAAGTACTACGAGACGGCGGCGGACGACATGAACGCCGAAAACCCCGGCTCTGGCGACGAATGGTACGATTCTCAGGTGCTGTATCCGTATGGCTACGGTCTGAGCTACACGACCTTTGACTGGGAACTGATGCCCGCGGCGGATACCGCGATTACCGACCCCTTCCAGAAGCTGTCCATGCAGGTGAAGGTCACCAACACCGGCGACGTGGCGGGCAAGGAAGTTGTGCAGGTGTACGCCAATCCGCCGTACACCAAGGGCGGCATTGAAAAGGCGAGCGCGAACCTTGTCGGCTTTGCCAAGACCGACCTGCTTCAGCCCGGTCAGTCTCAGACGGTGACCGTTGACTGGGTTGCGCAAGACATGGCGAGCTACGACTGGAATGACGCCAACGCCAACGGCTACACCGGCTATGAGCTGGAAGCGGGCGACTACGTCATCACCGCGCGCAGCAACTCGCACGATGTGAAGCTGTCCGAAACCTACACCGTGGCGGCGGGCATGAACTGCACCACCGACTACATCACCGGCAACGAGATTGAATCCCTGTTTGTTGATGATTTCACATCCGTCAACGACTCGCTGCTTTCCGGCATGATCAGCCGCGCGACGGGTCTGACTCAGCCCGCACCGGCGTCCAAGACGGATCGTGAAATCTCTGATGACACGCTGGCGACGCTGGACGGTCAGTATTCTTACCGCTCCTACATGGATCAGGGCTATGAAGAATGGTTCGTGAATGAGGACGGCATCCCGTCCACTTGGACGCAGGCGGCGACCCGCACTGAAGGCGAAAAGGCGCCCATCTCCATTATGGACATGGCGGGCATCGACTTCAGCCTGAAGATTGAAGACGGCGAAGTTGTGCAGGGCGACGACGAAGGTTCCCAGAAGTGGGAAGCATTCATGAACCAGCTGACGTGGGAAGAAATGGCGAGCCTCGTCAACAACGGCGGCGGCGTGAAAGCCATTGACGCGGTGGATGTTGTAGGCGCGGGCGCGAACGAAACGCCTCTGCAGCTTTCCGGCGGCACGCTCTGGGCTTGCCCCCCGATTCTGGCGGCTACCTTCAACCTCGACCTCGCGGAAGAAGTCGGCGTCATGATGGGCAACGAAGCGCTCTTCAAGGGCTGCTCTTACTGGCAGGGCAACGCGATGAACATCCACCGCAGCCCGCTCTCCGGCCGCAACGTTGAGTATTACAGCCAGGATGGCGTGCACGGCGGCAAGTTCGCGGCGGCAGTCGTTGCGGGCGTGACCTCCAAGGGCGTCACCTGCCATATCAAGCACATGGTGCTCAACGATCAGGAATCCTACCGCGACCTGAACGGCGGCGTGTCCACTTGGGCGACCGAACAGGTTATCCGTGAAATCTACGCCAAGCCCTTCGAGTACGCGCTTAAAGTCGGTCGCTCTACGGGCGTGATGAGCTCCTTCAACCGCATCGGTCTGGTCAACAGCCAGCTGAACCTTGCGATGCACAAGCTGGTTCGCAACGAATGGTCGAACCGCGCTATCTTTGAAACCGACGCATGGCAGGGCACATACTGCCCGCTTGACCTGATGGTGCGTCAGGGCGACAATCAGGTGCTGGGCGCTGGCACGACGTTGCCGGACATCGGCCTGGAAATCGGCGCTTGGGATGCGGATGGCAACTGTGTCCGCGTCAGCGACGGCGCGGAAGGCACGTTCCTCTCCCAGACCCACTACGCCGCGGTTCGCCGCAGTGCGCAGGAAATCCTGTGGAACTATGCCAACAGCAGCGCGGTGCACAATGGCTACATCGGCTTTGAACCCTGTGTCCTCGAATTCGACAGCTATGCCGCGCAGTCTCTGCCGATTTCCTTCGGCAATGTGGACATTGCGACCATCACCCTGGCGGACGGCGCGCAGCTGCCCGAAGGCTTCACGATGAGCGATGCGGGTGTTGTCACGTCCGACGGCTCTCTGGCGGAAGGCGAATGGACGATTGACATCAAGCTGAACGGCATCGACGGATATATCACCCTCGGCGCACAGGCGGTTATCCGCGTGGTGGACGCGCTGCACGTCAGCACCACTTCCCTCAAGGTGGGCGAAGCGGCGAACGTGACGGTGGATGCTCCCTACTATGCGTATGAAAGCCTCGTCAAGGTCAACCCGCGCTTCGTCAGCACGGTCAAGCACACCGACGGCACACCGGTTGCGCAGGGCGAAATGCAGGGCTTCGGCGGCAAGACCATTCTGCCGGGCACGGGCGACAGCGTCGGCGGCACCCTCCGTATCCAGAACTGGTACTGGAAGGACGCTTCTCAGGTGCAGGGCAACAATTACGACGGTCTGGGCGCGCTGGCGTTCGCGGACATCGAAGCGACTGACGCCCGTTACCTTGAAACGGCGGACGTCGAAGCGGGCAACTACTATCAGGCGTATCTCTACGAGTTCCGCGTTTCCGATGAGGATGCTGCGAAGCTGGCGGAATACGGTCTGACGGCGGAAAAGGTCATGGCGCCTGTCACCGCCTATCAGGGCATCACCTACGATTACAACTCCGCGCTGGCTATCACCGGCACGCCGACAAAGGCGGGCGAAGTGGAAATCACGGTGACGCTGCAGATCCCGCTGGTTCGCGGCTTCGGCTCTCGCTTCCCGAACAACGTGCATGTTGGCTCTCCCACGGCAACAGAAGTCACCCGTACCTTCACGCTGACCATCGGCGAGTAATTCTTCTGAATCCTCACGGTTTGTGAACAAACGTCTGCTCCGCGCCTGACGCTGCATCCTCTTGCGGCGCAGGCGCGGGGCGGGGCAAAAGCCGCCGGGCTGTCGAACGCTGCGCGTCGGCGGTCTGGCGGCTGGCTTTTTCGCCAAGCCTACTATCTACAATTAGGAGAGAAAAAAATGAACTGGCTGAAGAAATTCGGTTCTCTGTGCCTTGCTGTGGTGCTGTCTGTCTGCCTCTTGGCGCAGGTAGGCTCGGCGCTGGCGGATGACAAGAAAGTGACCTCCGTCGAGGTCGAAACCATGCCCAACAAGACGGTGTACGTCATCGGCGAAGAGTTTTCTGCCGAGGGCGGCACGCTGAAAGTTACCTACGACGATGGCACGACGGAAATCGTCGCCATGACGGACAGCAGCGTCAAGCTGTCCAAACCCACGATGAAGACCGCGAACACCAAGAATGTGACCGCGACGGTCGGCAAAAAGCGCGTCGTGTTCAAAATTGAGGTTGTTGCGGGCATGTGCGTCGTGACCTTTGACCTGAACTACGACGGTGCGCCCGCTGCATCCACGCAGGAAGTTTCCAAGGGCGGCACCGCCAGTGAACCCGCTGCGCCCGCGCGCGACGGCTATGAGTTCGTCGCGTGGTACGCCGATGCGGACTACACGCACACCTATGATTTCGCAGCTCCCGTGACGGGCGACACGACCGTGTATGCCTTCTGGAAGAAGGTTGGCGCGGATTTCGTCACCGTGACGTTTGATTATGACTACTATGGCGTTCTCCTGAACCAGTATTCCTACCCCGTTGAAGTCGGCACGCAGGTCAAGCAGCCTGTTGCCAACCCCGAGCGCACGGGCTATGCCTTCGACAAGTGGGTGGACGAAAACGGCAGCGACTTCGACTTCTCCCAGCCGATTATGGCTGACACCACCATCAAGGCGGCGTGGAACAAAACCGTGTCCGGTCAGAACACCTATGTTTTTGAGGCGGAGGATACCGACCTGACCGGCAAGATTGGCCCCAGCTACTCCGGTTCTGCGCAGGAAGAAAGCATGATTATCTACAACGAGTCCGTCGGCGCGAGCGGCAACCGCATGGTCGGCTACCTCTACGCCAGCGGCATCTCGCTGGAGTTCTACATTGCGTCCGATATGGATGTGGATGACGCGACCATCGACGTGAGCATCACGGGCGAATTCGTCACCATGTCCTACGACGGCAACGACTATCAGGTGATTGTCAACGGCGAAGCGAAGAGCTATCCGCGCGTGACCATCGAGGCGACGCAGAGCAGTATGCCGCAGTGTGCCGACCTGATTTCCATCAAGGGCGTGCACCTGAACAAGGGCGCGAACCTGATTCAGCTGATGACGAACAACACCAATGAGGTGGACGGCACGACCTTCAAGGCGTATGCCCCGATTGTGGACTGCGTGAAGGTGACGACAGAAGCTGTGCTGATTTGGGACGAGAACCACAACGAGCCGGCGATGGGCAACTACCAGAAGTAATCCATAAGCAAGGGGGATTCTCCTCATTTCCCCTCTGCTCCTCCTCAAGCAGCGGTGTATGCGGCAAACTCCGCCGCATACACCGCCATTTCTGCAAAATAAGGAGACAAACCTATGGCAAAGAAGAATCGTCCGAAAAAGAGCAAAGCACTGGTCCTCTGGGCTATTGTGACGGTTATCGTGCTGCTGGCGGACTGCGTTGGCAACTATCTGGTCGTCGGTCTGCCGGGCAACATGAACAGCCTGCTGGACAAGCCGATGGCGGCGATTGGTGAAGCCATCGACTTCAAACTGAGCGCGGGTGAACTCGGCGGCTTGATGGACACGCTGTTCGGCAGCCAGCGCCCGATTTACAGTGACGAAGTGACCTCTGTGTACCCCACACAGAAGGCAGCGAACAAGGCAGAAGCCTTTGCGAATGCGCAGGAAGTTAACCTGAAGCTGGCAGAAGAAGGCTTTGTGCTGCTGAAGAACGAGAACGCTGCGCTGCCCATGAACAAGGGCGCGAGGATTTCCGTGTTCAGCAAGAACAGTGTGAACCTGTCCTATGGCGGCTCCGGTTCGGGCGGCTTCGATACGAGCAATAACAAGAACTTGTATGAAAGCCTGAACGAAGCGGGTTTCGTCACCAATCCGACGCTGAAGAACTTCTATGAAAGCAGCCAGTCCGGCCCGGTGCGCACCGCGAACTCCAGCGACCTTGACAACGGCGACAATCAGAAGATTGCAACCGCTGAAACGCCCCAGAACAAGTACACCGACGCGGTGAGGAACAGCTATGCGGATTATTCCGACGCGGCGCTGGTCGTTATCACCCGCATTGGCGGCGAGGGCTTTGACCTGCCCCGCTATCAGGGCGACAGTGAAGGCGCTGTATCTCCGGACAGCCACTATCTGGAGCTTGACCAGAACGAAATTGATCTGCTGACCGCTGTCACCGACGGCACGTTCAAGCGCGTTGTCGTTGTGTTCAACACGCCCTCCAGCTTTGAAGCGACATTCCTCAAAGACAGCGCCTACGCCGCCTTTGCGGATAAGATTGATGCGGCGGTGTGGATTGGCTTCACCGGCTCGAACGGCATCACCGCGCTGGGCGAAATTCTGAACGGCGACGTGAACCCCTCCGGCCGTCTGGTGGACACATGGGCGGCGGACTTCACCAAGAATCCGTCCTTCGTAAACTTCGGCACGGGCTGCTTGCCGGACACGACCGACAAGTACGACGGCGGCATGTACTACTCCGTGGACTACGAAGAAGGCATTTACGTCGGCTACCGCTACTATGAGACGCGCGGCGAAACCGACGGCGAGGACTGGTACAATGCCAACGTCGTCTATCCCTTCGGCTACGGCTT
>UMKV01039375.1_pt1 | contig 13712 bp, 10 predicted proteins | sample 1966381 | NCBI WGS metagenome assembly UMKV01 (sample SAMEA4836182, study PRJEB28245) | human gut metagenome | biome: gut microbiome; material: fecal sample | place: Denmark | collected 2008
GACTTGGAGCCGCAGTATGTGAGACACTTTCGCGCAAGGCTCCAACACCGGTAAAGACAATAGGCATACAGGACTGCTTTGGTGAGTCAGGTCCGGCTGTAGCTTTGCTTAAAAAATACGGACTTGATGCAGAGGGCATTTATGCATCAGTGAAGGGTTTTTTATAAGTATTTAAAATAGTTTGGTTTTATCATTTTTTACATTTTCCCTAATATAATAATAAACTAATAAAAGAAAGGACAGCCGGGATACGGTTGTCCTTTCTTCTGCTTTGTATACATATAAAAACTTTAATGTTTTAATTAGTGTAAAATAATTTAATAAAATTTAAAATATATATTGTGTTATAGGTTTTTATCTGATATATTAAATCTATAAATGCTGGGCGAGCGTAACTATTAATTTGATACATATATATGTATCAGCTTAAATGAAACATGTGATTGATTCACAGGGAGGAAATCATGATAAGGAATGGAAAGAAGAAGGCCATTTCGTGTGCACTCGTCGCAGCTATGTCGGTAGGGCTTGCGGCGTGTGGAACAACAAGCTATGACTTTAAGGTCAGCTACGATGGAATAAAAACGGGGGATGTTTCATCGAAAGTATCGGTTCATGATCCGTCAATACTTAAGGCGGATGGTGAATACTATATCTTTGGTTCACATATGTCTGCAGCAAAAAGCAGTGACCTGTTAAACTGGGAAAAGGTTGCTGATGGATACTCAAAGAAAAATCCTGTATACGGACAGATATATGATGTGGCAGATGAAGCTTTTGCGTATTCTGGAAGCAAGAACTCATTGATAAAGACGGATGATAAACAGGTGCATGTGTGGGCACCGGATGTAATCTACAATGAGACAACAGGACTTTACTACATGTATTATTGTACGACATCCACATGGAATGCATCAAATCTGTGCTATGGCACATCAACAACACCTGAGGGACCTTATGAATGGCAGGGGGCTTTGATATATTCAGGCTTCAACAGAAAGACGATTTCAGGTACAGATGTGCTTGACTATGTGGATGAGGATTATGCTTACAAGAACTATATCAAGGGGGCGCAGTACAATTATGAGGACTATCCGAATGCGATAGATCCGACTGTGTTTTATGATGCGGATGGCAGAATGTGGATGGTATATGGTTCATGGAGCGGCGGAATATTTTTGTTGGAAATTGATAAGACAACAGGACTTGTTATCCATCCTGAAGCAGATAAAGCAAACAATGTGGATCCGTATTATGGAAAGCGTCTTTTGGGAGGGGGTCATATTTCGATTGAGGGCCCATATATCATGTATGTTGAGACAAGCGGTTATTATTATCTGTTTGTGTCGTATGGAGCTCTGACAAGCAATGGAGGCTATCAGGTCAGAGTATTCCGCTCAAAGACAGTCGATGGTGAATATGTGGATATGAATGGCAAATATCCTGAAAAAAGTGCACAACACCAGAATTACGGACTGAAGCTCACAGGCAACTATAAGCTTCCGAGTCTTGAAAAAGCATATATGGCAACGGGGCATAATTCAGCCTTTGTGGATGACGACGGCAAGATGTATCTAGTTTATCATACCAGATTTAACGACAATGGAGAGGGTCATTCACCGAGAGTACATCAGATGCTTGTGAATGAGGATGGCTGGCCATGTGAGCTGCCTTATCAGACACAGGGGGAGACTGTTAATAAAGACGGCTACGACACAGATGATATTATCGGACGATACTATGTTATAAACCAGGGAACGGCAATAGATTCAAAAATTGCAAATCCGGTGATTCTTTATCTTGAAAAAAACGGAAAGGTAAAGGGAGAAAAGTCAGAGGGTACCTGGGAATGCAAGGATGGCTCATACTATATGAATATCACTATAGACGGTAAAAAATACTCCGGTGTGTTCTGTCAAATGAAGGATGAGGCCGGAAGTGATGTGATGACTTTTTCAGCCGTTGGTGAAAATAAGAGTGTCTGGGGCGTGAAATATTTATAGTTACGTTTCAAATCAGGCAGATATGTAAATAGTTAGATAGTTAGACAGATAATAACAATATTAGAATAGACGGAGAAAAATATGGATAATACATTAAAATATAATAAACCATGGATACTGCAGAGAGCAGATCCATATGTATACAAACATACAGACGGAGCATATTACTTTACAGCGTCAGTGCCAGAGTACGACAGGATTGTACTTAGAAAATCAGATACGCTTGCTGGACTTGAGACAGCGGATGAGACTGAAATCTGGCACAAGCATGAGAGTGGACCGCAGAGCATACATATATGGGCGCCGGAGCTTCATTATCTGTTTGGAAAATGGTATATTTACTATGCAGGCGGTGATAAGGATGATATCTGGGCAATAAGGCCGTATGTATTGGAATGTCAGGGAGATGACCCTGTCAATGATAAGTGGATTGAGAAAGGTAAGATGCAAAGAGCAGATGGAGATGAGTTTTCGTTTGAGGCATTTTCACTTGATGCAACAGTTTTTGAAGTGAACAATGTGTGGTACTATATATGGGCAGAGAAGGTCGGAGTAGGAAAGCAGATTTCAAACCTGTATATAGCACGCATGAAAAACGGATACACACTTGATACTGTACAGGTGCTTTTGACCACACCTGATTATGACTGGGAGAGATATGGCTTCTGGGTGAATGAGGGGCCGGCAGTGTTAAAACGAAATGGCAAGGTGTTTGTTACATTTTCAGCCAGTGATACGGGAATACATTATTGTGTTGGACTTTTGACTGCAGATGAAAGCTCAGATCTGCTTGACCCGCGTTCGTGGGAAAAGGATCGTTATCCGGTGCTTTGCTCTGATGAGGCAGCAGGAGTTTACGGACCCGGACACAATTCGTTTACCGTAGATGAAAATGGTGATGACATAATGGTATACCATGCAAGAACGGAGACTGAAATTGTGGGAAATCCGCTTTATAATCCAAACCGTCATGCAATGCTTATGAGATTTGGATGGAAGGATGGACGTCCTGTGTTTTCGTATAACTGATAAGGCAAAAGAAAGGGGACATAACATGGAACTGATATGTAAGAAGTGTCTGCTTAGAGAAATGGCAGAGGCCGACGCAGCAATGATAAAAAAATATGTTGATGCGATAAAGGGCGAGGACAGAGTGCCGGAAAAAGAGTATGAGGCAAGGCTTGCAGTGTGCAAGGCGTGTGACAGGCTTAATGCCGGAACCTGTAATGCATGTGGCTGTTATGTGGAGCTTAGGGCACTTACAGGTGTTTCGCACTGTCCTCATAAAAAGTGGTAGTACAGATAAAATAATAACAAAATAATAACAAAATGACTGCGGTTTTGATTTCCGCAGTCATTTTATTATTATTTAGTGTTTTTTTCAGTGTCAAGAGGGGCATAATTGATGGATACAACAATGTCCTGATCGTAGTTACCGAAGCTTTTTCCGAATATTGTGAGTCCACCGACATGGGCAGAATTCTCCTCGACAGCTATGCGGAAGCGGATGGTGCTTGTGTAGTCAAGATTTAGCTCAAAGGTTGTGATATCTGATATCTTGAGACCGTCTATGAAGGTGCCTTTATGATTTATGACCAAAAGCTTGAGGAGACCGTATTGATTCCAGTTTTGAGGCCACCATTCAGGGGTGAACATTCCGCGTACATCTCCATAGTCACCGGGAGAGGTCCAGGTGCCGACCAGAGTGTCATTAATGTAAAAGCTTATATCACTTGGCCAGTTGTTGTCAATGCCCGGAGCCTCAGAACTTATCTCGGCTGAGAGGGAAAGTTGGGTAATTTTCTGATTACGTGGAATGAGGTTTGGAATTACATATTCCACATAGCCCTTTGTGAACCACATAATGTCTGCATTGAAACGGTCAGGATGGTCAAAGTAACGCACGTCATCGAGCTCTCCTATCACAAATGAGGATGTAGCCATGCCACAGGTTGGACAGACGTTGTGAGATGAGAACTGCCCTACCTTGATGGAGGTGTTGTATACGTTGCTTAAGTCTATTGGCTTTTCGATTTCTACTAATATACGATCCTGAATCAGAGAACACAGTTTCTGATTGCCGTGACCGGATGAATCGTTTGAGGTGGAGATAAGTCCGCACTCCTCAAGCTTTTTTATATGTCCGGTTAAAGCTCCATTACTGATGTTTAGCTCGTTTGCGAGCTGATTCATGCTCATCTGGTTATTCTCAAGCAGAATTTTTAAAATCTGGATACGAATATCAGAGCCAAGAGCTTTAAACAGTTCGAGACCGTCGTCTAATGATGTGATATGTATCATATATAGATTCTCCTAAAATATTTTATAAAAATGATAATAAATTCTTACGTGTAAATCATATTCTAATTATAGGAATAAGCTACTATGTTGTCAATATATTATTGCATATGATTTTGAGTTTTATTGAAATTAACTTTAAATCAAATTAAATATATTGTGCAATATGTATAGCTTAGATATGTTTAGAGACGAAAAAAACATAAAAATTTAGACATTATTAAACAATGTTTAAAATAGTTTAAAATAATCTAAAATAAATATTGACATTACAGCTACTCTCATGTATATTATGTACATAAGCAAAACACATTAACGACCTGTTTTAGTCAAATAGCAATAAGCCCAGCATGAGACTTAAACAGGAGGTTAATACAACTTATCAATTCAATTTCATTTTAACAGGAGGAAGGAAAATGAAAAAGAAATTAGTTAGTGCACTGATGTGTGCAACAATGGCAGTTACAATGCTTGCCGGCTGTGGAAACGGCAGCAAAAACGGAACAGAAGCAGCAGATGGGGGAACAGAAGCTGCTGAGTCAGAGGTAGTGACAAACACATATGGAGATTCAAAGGGAACACACCTTGAGATGTGGACCTTCGTTGAACTTCATGCACAGCACTACGGCACAATGGTAGAGCAGTGGAATAAGGACCATCCGGACAAGACAATCGAGATTACATGTACTACATATCCATATGCTGATATGCATACAAAGCTTCTTACATCACTTGAGGCCGGTACAGGAGCACCTGATATCTGCGATGTTGAGGTTGGACAGTTCCCTAACGTAGTTGCAGGTCAGGACAAATGGTTAGTACCACTTGATGATTATGCAAAGGATTACATGAGCACAATGGTTCCAGCCAGAATGGAAACATACCAGGGCTCTGACGGACATTACTACGGAGCTCCTTATCATGTAGGTGCCACAGTTATGTACTACAACGTAAAGGCTATGGGAGATGCAATGGGGCTTTCACAGGCAGATGTCATCGCAAAGATTGACGGAGTAAAGACCTGGGATGATTACGAGGCACTTGGAACAGAGTATGTTGAGGCAGCAGGTGAGAAGGGTACAAAATACTGGACATCTGTTGATACAGGCGGAACAGACTGGTTATGGCTTGCAATGGCTGAGTACGGAGAGGACTGGACAGGTGGATTTGACGGAAAGGCAAATGTACAGCTTGATTCAGTTAAGAAGATGCTCACAATGCAGCAGAAATGGTTAAAGAGTGATCTTGCAGAGGTATCACCTGACGGACATGTTGACCTTGAGGCAGGTTTCCAGAACATCATGGATCACAACATCGTTTCATTCCCTAAGGCAATGTGGTATATGAGCCGTTTCACAAACTATATGCCTGATGAGAAGGGCAACTGGTACATCGCAAAATGTCCTACATTCGAGGAGGGACAGAAGTGCTCAGTAGGTATCGGTGGAACAGGTACAGTTGTTACACAGCAGTCTAAGGCAAAAGAGCTTGCAGCAGAATTCCTTTGCTGGGCTAAAATGTCTGAGGTTGGTGAGCAGAATATCTGGGATACACTTGGATTTGATGTATGTAACACAGCTTGCTGGACAAATGATACATTTGCTCACAATGATGAGAACCAGTACAATCAGTTCTTCATCAACTATCCATACGATGTGCTCAATTCTATCGGAATGGACAATATTGGCAAGATTTCTGTAGTTAAAATCAGTCCTACAATTAATGAGAATGTATGTAATACAACTCTCAATGAGGTACTTGAGGATCCTGATTACAGCGTGGATGACGCATTACAGGAGCTGCAGGATGCAGTAGATATGGAGCAGGAAGAGTAATTTTATAGCTCTTAAAAGGGGGAGGTACTGGAGGTTTGGCCTCCGGCCTCCCTTTATTAATAAGAAAGAGGTGCGTAAATTGAAGATTAAAAAATTCTTGTATTCACAAAAGGTTGCGCCGTATGTATTTGTTATACCATTTATATTAAGCTTTGCAATATTCTGGATTTACCCTCTCTGCTCATCTGTATTTATGAGTTTTGAGAAGATTACACCACTGGAAACAAAGTTTGTGGCTTTAGAGAATTATAAGAAGCTGTTGTCGGATACAGTGTTCCTGACAGCGATAAAAAACAGTGCAACATATATGTTCTGGACACTTGTATTACTGATTCCGTTCCCAATGCTTTTTGCAGTGCTTATGGACAGCAATCTTGTAAAGGCAAAGGGTGTATGGAAAGCAGTGCTTTATATGCCGGCTCTTACATCTGTAGTTATTTCAGGTACTCTGTTTCGTCTGATGTTCACAGAGTACAGCACAGGACAGATGAATAAACTTGTAATGGCACTCGGCATGGAGCCTTTCAAATGGTTGAAGGTCGGCTGGACAGGAATGGCAGCACTTTTGGTTTTAGCCTGCTGGAGATGGACAGGTGTAAATATGCTCTATTTCCTTTCGGGACTAAAGTCAATTGATACTTCATTATATGAAGCTGCTGAGATTGATGGAGCAAACGGCTGGCAGAAATTCCGCTACGTGACATTACCATTACTCAGACCGACAACAATCTATGTTTTGACAATATCAATCTATGCAGGACTTGCGATGTTCCTTGAGTCGTACATGCTGTGGGCAGGAAACAATTCGCCGAAGAACATAGGACTCACCATTGTGGGATATCTGTACAAACGTGGTATTGAGAAAAATGACATGGGCTATGCATGTGCGGTTGGTATGGTGCTTTTGGTTATAGCACTTGTAATTAATATAGTACAGCTTGTATGTAACGGAACATTTAAACGCGAGGAGGACTAAAAAATGGCAGATAAAAAGAAAAAAGTGCGTTCTGTCAAAGACACACCAAGACATAAGGTTGGCGTTGTTTTAGGCACAGGATTCTTCGTAATACTTTGTGCGATAATAGTATTTCCGGTCTTTGCAGGTCTTTTAGCATCGTTTAGACCTGGCAAGGAGCTTATCAGAAGAGGTCTTTCAATTGATCTTGATTTCTCAACGATGAGCCTTGATAATTATACCTATCTGTTTTCAGGCAACGCAGACAGCCAGAAGTATTTTATGTGGTATAAGAACTCTCTTATTATCACTATTGTATCGGTGGTGCTTACGCTTCTCATCTGTTACTTTGTAGCTTATGGACTGACAATGTACAATTACAGGCTTAAGAACTTCCTGTTCTTTTTGGTAATTGCTACAATGATGGTGCCGTTTGAGATTCTTATGCTGCCTCTTTACAAAGAGATTATTGCAATCGGACTTATTGATTCATATGTTGGTGTTATTATAACGGGACTCTGCTCGGCATCGACCATATTTTTCTTCAAGCAGTATCTGTCAGGTCTGCCTAAGGATCTTCTGGATGCGGCAAGAATTGACGGTGCTACAGAGTACGGTATTGCAACAAAAATAATACTCCCACTCACAAAGCCGGCATTTGCTTCTATGGGTATATTGTCAGCGATGGGTGTATGGAATGCAATCCTTTGGCCATTGCTTGTGCTTAAAGGCGCAGAGAAGTTTACACTTCCTATCGGACTTAATACTCTTCTCACACCATACGGAAACAACTATGATGTACTTATTGCAGGCTCAATGTTTGGTATTTTACCGATATTTATTATCTTTTTGATTTTCCAGAAATATATCATCGATGGTATGACCGCAGGAGCTGTTAAGGGTTAGCTTAAAAAAATTTATAAATATATAAGAGATAAAGGAGAAAATATGGCAAAAATTATTGTAAATAATGAGAATAAAAAGAGTACAATTGCTCCGGAGATTTATGGACATTTTTCTGAGCATCTCGGAAGATGTATCTACGAGGGATTATTTGTAGGGGAGAATTCAGATATACCAAACGTAAACGGCATGCGTACTGATGTTGTAGATGCATTAAAGGAAATGAAGATACCTGTGCTCCGCTGGCCGGGCGGCTGCTTTGCAGATGAGTATCATTGGATGGATGGAATCGGTCCTAAAGAGAAGAGAAAAAAGATGATCAACACACACTGGGGTGGTGTAGTTGAGGACAACAGCTTCGGAACACATGAGTTTTTTGAGCTTTGCAGACAGTTAGGCTGCAAGACATATGTGAACGGAAATTTAGGAAGCGGAACAGTGCGCGAGATGAGTGAGTGGGTAGAGTACATCACATTTAACGGAGTATCACCTATGGCTGATTTGCGTAAGGAAAACGGACACGAAGACCCATGGACTATTGACTACTTCGGTGTGGGAAATGAGAACTGGGGATGTGGTGGAAACATGCGTCCTGAGCATTATGCAGATGAATACCGCAGATACCAGACTTATGTCAGAAATTATGCAGGCAATCAGCCAATCAATAAAATCTGCTGTGGTCCAAATGTGGATGACTATGAGTGGACAAAGAAGGTGATGGCTACATGCTTCGATCATTGTGAGCCTAGATTCCATGGTCAGATGGATGGATTATCACTTCATTATTACACACTTCCGGAGACAGAGGATGACTGGAATATCAAGGGAAGTGCGACAGATTTTACAGAGGATATTTTTTATCAGACTCTTAAGAGAGGATATTTCATGGAGGAGCTCATCAATCGTCATGGAGCTATAATGGATGAGTATGATCCTGATAAGAATATAGGTCTTATTGTTGATGAGTGGGGCATCTGGTCAGATGTGGAGCCTGGTACCAATCCGGGATTCTTATATCAGCAGAACACAATGCGTGATGCGCTTGTTGCAGGTATGACATTAAACATTTTCAACAAGCATTCCGACCGTGTGAAGATGGCATGTATTGCACAGCTTATAAATGTGCTTCAGTCTGTAATGCTCACAGACGGCGATAAGATGATAAAGACACCTACATATTATGTATTCCATATGATGAGACATCATCAGGGCGCAGCTCTTTTGGACAGCTCTCTTGTAGGAGGAACTACAGTTGGTACAGGAAAGAATGAGCTTCCGAAGGTTTTTGAGTCTGTATCAGAGGATAAGGATGGAGTGATTACAGTCACACTTACAAACAATTCTCTTGAGTCGTCAGAGGATGTTGATATTATGCTCACAAATGAGGGTGACAAATACAGTGTAAGTGAGGCCAGATACATCGAAGGTGCCATGGATGCACACAATACCTTTGAAGCACCTGAGGTAGTGGATGAGAAGGATTTCACAGCATATGAAAATACACAGACCGGTGTGAAGGTTACTCTTCCGGCATGCAGTGTTGTTACACTTAGATTATCGAAATAATATGATATGAGGGTCAAAAAGTATTTTGACCCTTTAATCATAATATTAAAACAGAATTGCTCAGATTAAGGAAGGACAGATAATATGCCACGAGGATTAAATTACGACAATAAAATTTTATCTATAGTAAACGTTGCAGTGGACATGCTTATACTTGGGATTTTCTGGTTTGTCACCAGCATCCCGCTTGTTACAATAGGTGCGTCAACTACGGCAGTTTATTATACTGTAAATAAGTGCATAAGAAATAAAAAAAGCTATGCTTATGTTGAATACTGGAAAGCTTTTAAGAGCAATTTCAAAAAATCAACACTTGCTTTTATTGTATGGCTTATACCGGCTGCTTTTCTTGTGGCAGACTGCATGCTCATGAAACAGCAGCTTAAGGCCGGAACATATCTTGGAATGATGTACTATTTCTTTCTGGTATTATCGGGTGCTGTACTGGCATGGGCATTTTATCTGTTTTCATACATGGCCAGATTTGAGTGTGCGGTAAAGGAGGCCCTTAAAAAATCGCTTTTTATGATGCTTGCAAATCTTGGCTGGTCCATTTTGCTGGTTGCAGTATTTTTATTCATACTGTTCTGGTGCAGGGACATGCTATGGCTGGTTGTGCTGTTTCCGGGAGGTTTTGGATGTATAAAAAATTATTGTCTGGAGCGTGTGTTCAAGAAATACATGACACCGGAGGATATCGCAAAAGAGCTTGAGGTAAACCGTACATATGCAAGCTGATCTTTTATAATAAGGCACACAGCACAAAAGTTATAAAAACGGCTATATAATATGGAGAGAGTAGAATATGGATTTAAAGGATATAAAAATAGAGGATCCGTTTTGGGGACATATGCAGGAGCTTGTGACAGATGTTGTCATTCCATTTCAGGAAGGTGTGCTTAATGACAGACAGCCCGGAGTGGAAAAAAGTCATGCAATAGAGAATTTTAAGATTGCGGCAGGTCTTTCGCAGGGCGAGTTTTATGGTATGGTCTTTCAGGACAGTGACGTGGCAAAATGGCTTGAGGGAGTGGCATATTCACTGATTATAAAGCCGGATGCTGCGCTTGAAAAGAGAGCTGATGACATTATAGATATTATCGCCGCAGCACAGCAGCCGGATGGATATCTGAATACATATTTCACAATAAAAGAGCCTGAGCACAGATGGCAGAATCTGCTTGAGTGTCATGAACTGTACTGTGCAGGCCATATGATGGAGGCTGCTGTCGCCTATTATGATGCTACAGGCAAGGACAAGCTGCTTAAGGTAATGGAAGGCATGGCAGGGCACATAATAGACAGATTCGGTCCTGATAAGCTGCCCGGAATACCGGGACATCAGGAAGTTGAAATAGGTCTGATGCGTATGTATCATGCAACAGGAAATGAGGCCTACAAAAAGCAGGCGAGATATTTTCTCGAGGAGAGAGGAAAAAATCCCGCTTTTTTTGCTGAGGAAGCCGCAAAGCGTGATTGGAAGCATTTTGGCATGATTCCTGAGGATACAAAATATAACCAGAGCCATGCAACTATCTATGAACAGGATGAAGCGGTAGGACACAGTGTGCGTGCTGTCTATATGTATACAGCCATGGCAGATCTGGCAGCAACGGAGCATGATGAAAAGCTTTTTGATGCCTGTGAGCGCCTGTGGAATAACATGACAGAAAAGAAGATGTATATTACAGGAGGTATAGGCTCAACAGTGGAGGGAGAGGCCTTTACGAAGGAGTATGAGCTGCCGAATGATATGGCATACGCTGAGACCTGTGCATCGATAGGGCTTGTTTTCTTTGCAAAGCAGATGCTTAAAATGAGCAAAAACGGCAAATACGCAGATGCTATGGAGAGGGAATTATACAACGGAATTATAAGTGGGATGCAGCTTGATGGAAAGAGATTTTTTTATGTGAATCCGCTTGAGGTAAATCCCGGAGTATCGGGAGAAATATTTGGATATAAGCATGTCATTCCTGAAAGACCGGGCTGGTATGCATGTGCATGCTGTCCTCCGAATCTTGTGCGTATGGTTACATCTCTGGGCAGATATGCGTGGGATGAGGATGATGATGTAATATATTCACATCTTTTCATCGGTCAGGAGGCTCGGCTTAAAAAAGCAGATATAAAGGTTGTCAGTGAATATCCGTGGAAGGGACATGTTTCATACAGTATTACACCGAAGACAGGCGATGAATTTGCTGTTGCAATACATATTCCGGGATATCTGAAAAGCTTTGAGGTGGCACTCAATGGTATGAGGTTAAAAGAGAATGATGAGACAAAAGCAGATTTGTTCTATTCTTATAGGGATGGCTATATCTATATAAAAAATAAATGGCATGACAACGATGTTATAGAAATCAGCTTCAATATGGATATCCGTGTAATATATGCCAATACAAAGGTAAGAGAGGATATAGGCTGTGCAGCTTTGCAGAGAGGTCCGGTAGTGTACGCTTTTGAAGGAGTGGACAATGATGATGATGTGCAGAGTCTGATGATAGATGTGTCAAGGCTTAATGAAGCGCGTATTGAATCAGAAGCTGAGGGAAAGTTAAAGGGTGCGGTTCTTTTAGATATTCCAGCAGTGAGACTTGAAGGCTCAGATGCGTTGTATTCTGAGGAACCACCGAGACAAAAGTCTGTAATAGCAAGGGCTATACCATATTATATGTGGGGAAATCGCGGACTTAATCAGATGAGGGTATGGATGCATACGTTATGAAGAAAAACGGACACATAAGATAACCGTAAATAACCATAAAATTAGCACAAAAACTTATTTTGATTTTTAATGATTAGTGTTATTATGTATTTGAAATAAAAACCACGAGAGAAATATAAATAAACACAAATAAAAATAAAAAATAAAATAAAATAAAGGAGAAGAACTATGTTAGCAGTAAAAAATTACAAATTCTGGTTCTGCACCGGCTCACAGGACCTGTACGGAGATGAGTGCCTTGCAAATGTTGCAGCACATTCAAAGGAGATTGTAGCCAAATTAAATGAGTCAGGAAAGCTTCCGTTTGAGGTAGTATGGAAGCCAACACTTATCACAAATGAGCTCATCAGAAGAACCTTCAACGAGGCCAATACAGATGATGAGTGCGCCGGTGTTATCGTATGGTGCCATACATTCTCACCTGCAAAGTCATGGATTTTAGGACTCAAGGAGCTTAGAAAGCCGTTACTTCATTTACATACACAGTACAATGAGGAGATTCCATACGATTCGATTGATATGGACTTCATGAATGAGAATCAGGCAGCTCACGGTGACAGAGAGTGGGGACACATTGTCACACGTATGGGCATCGAGAGAAAGGTCGTTGTGGGACACTGGTCAGATCCTGTAGTACAGGAAAAGATTGCATCATGGCAGCGTGTAGCAGTCGGTGTGGTAGAGAGCAGCCACATCCGTGTAATGCGTGTAGCCGACAATATGAGAAATGTTGCTGTTACAGAGGGTGACAAGGTAGAGGCTCAGATTAAGTTTGGCTGGGAAGTGGATGCTTACCCTGTAAATGAAATTGCAGAGTCTGTTGCAGCAGTTTCACAGTCAGATACAAACGCACTCGTAGATGAGTATTATGACAAATACGATATCCTGCTTGAGGGAAGAGATCCTGAGGAGTTCAAGAAGCATGTAGCGGTACAGGCACAGATTGAGCTTGGATTTGAGAGATTCCTTGAGGAGAAGAATTATCAGGCAATCGTAACACACTTTGGTGATCTTGGCGCATTAAAGCAGCTTCCGGGACTTGCAATCCAGCGTCTCATGGAAAAGGGCTATGGTTTTGGAGCTGAGGGAGACTGGAAGGTTGCAGCAATGGTTCGTCTCATGAAGATCATGACAGCAGGAAAGAAGGATGCCAAGGGTACATCAATGCTCGAGGACTACACCTACAATCTCATGAAGGGCAAAGAGGGAATACTCGAGGCTCATATGCTTGAGATTTGTCCATCAATCGCAGACGGTCCTATAAGCATCAAGTGCCAGCCGCTTACAATGGGTGACAGAGAGGATCCGGCAAGACTTGTATTTACATCAAAGGAGGGCACCGGTATCGCCACATCACTTGTTGATCTTGGCGATCGTTTCCGTCTCATTATCAATACAGTTGACTGCAAGAAGACAGAGAA
>UMKV01055675.1_pt1 | contig 13492 bp, 7 predicted proteins | sample 1966381 | NCBI WGS metagenome assembly UMKV01 (sample SAMEA4836182, study PRJEB28245) | human gut metagenome | biome: gut microbiome; material: fecal sample | place: Denmark | collected 2008
TCGCCGGGTCAATGTCAGCCTTCTTGGCGAAGTATGATTTTGCCACGGCTCCAAACATCTGTTGCGGCGACTTAGCCGTCGAGAGATGGTCAACGAACTCCGGATACTGCGACTTCACAAAGCGTACCCAGCCAGGACAGCATGAGGTAAACATCGGGAACTTGTTGAGATTTCTTCTCTTTAACTTCTCGACAAACTCGGTTCCCTCCTCCATGATTGTAAGGTCTGCCGAAAAGTTCGTGTCGAACACATAATCAAAGCCCATGTGCTTTAGCGTGGCGGCAAGTCTCTTCTCGGTTGCCTCCGCCTTAGTCATTCCGAGCTGCTCGCCCCATGCCGCGCGCACGGACGGTGCCACCTGAACGACCGTAATCACATCCGGATCATTGAGTGCCGCAAACACCTTATCCGTGTCATCTCTCTCCCGGAGAGCCCCGACAGGACAATGTGTTATGCACTGTCCGCATATGGCACAGTCAGCATTCTCTATGGCTCTGTTGCCTGATACATTGACCGTGGTTCTGCTTCCTGTATTGACAACATCCCACACACTTAAGCTCTGTACCTTATCGCATATCTGGATGCATCTCATGCACTTGATACACTTGGTATTATCCCTTATAAGAGGAAAATCCATATTCCATGTTGTCTTTTCAAGCTCCTCGCGGAACGGAACATCTATTATTCCAAGATTATTTGATATCGACTGAAGCGAACAGTTGCCGCTTCTCACACAGGTTGCACAATGTCCGTCATGCTGCGAGAGGATAAGCTGCACATTCATCTTTCGTATCTCTCTTACCTTAGGAGAGTTGGTATATATTTCCATGCCCTCCTCAACCTTATTGTTGCAGGCCGTTATAAGCTTATCCTTACCTTTAAGCTCCACAACGCATACACGACATGCCGCTATTTCGTTGATTTCCTTCAAATAGCAAAGATGAGGAATATTGATACCTATGCTGGCAGCCGCATTCATTATTGTTGTTCCCTCAGGAACGCTTACTTTTCTGTTATTAATTGTAAGATTTACCATATGGCTGCTCTGCCTCCCTTGAACTTTCCATATCCGAAGTGGTCACATCTTAAACATCTTCCCGCCTCCTGACATGCCTCCTCCTCGCTCATACCGCACTCAAACGGATTGAAGGTGCACTTGCGCTCACCTGCCTCTTTCTCCGAAAGATTTACTCGTCCGCATGCCGGCTTATCATCAAGACTTGCCGAAGGAATCTCAACATCAACACTGATAAGATGATGATAGCCCAGATACTCATCAATATTCGCTGCAGCGACCTTGCCTGCAGCGATTGCACGAATAACCGTTGCCGGTCCCGTTACACAGTCGCCACCCGCAAATACGCCGGGAAGGTCGGAAATCTCACTGTCTGCCATCGCCTTTATATTGCCTCGCTTGACCGGAATACCTGCCTCCTCAAAATGTCTTGTCTCAATACCCTGACCTATAGCCACAATGACAATATCACAAGGTATTCTCACTTCATCCTTTGACGAATCAACAGGTCTTGCCCTGCCCCACGCGTCAATCTTTCCGATTATCTGAGGCTTAGCCCAGAGAGCCTTTACATTGCCGTCCTCGTCAGCCTCAATTCTCACAGGCGCATGAAGCTCATAGAGCTCGCAGCCCTCCTCTAAGGCACCGTCAACCTCCTCCGGGAGTGCAGTCATATCAAGCTTGCGCCTTCTGTATGCAATAATTGACTTCTTTGCTCCGAGTCTTACTGAGGAACGCACACAGTCCATTGCGACATTTCCGCCGCCGATTACAACTACCGTCTTTCCCGTAAAATCAGGCATGTTTTCGTGTCCTATATCATTCAAAAGTTCAACAGCCGATATTACCCCCTTGCTGTCCTCGCCTTCAATTCCGACCTTTTTGTCCTGATGCGCACCGATGGCAATATACACAGCATCATACTCCTCACGAAGCTGCTTTATCGTGATCTCCTCGCCTATCTTAGTGTTATATCTGACTTCAACTCCCGTTGAAAGAATAGCATCTAAATCCTCCTGCAGTCTCTCTCTCGGGAAGCGGTAATTAGGGATTCCGTATCTTAACATACCGCCAAGCATAGGCTTCATCTCGTATACTACACATTTATGTCCCATAAGAGACAGGAAGTACGCAGCCGAAAGTCCTCCCGGACCACCCCCGACTATGGCAACTCTCTTTCCTGTCGGCTCACCGCACTCAGGCACAGGCACCTTTCCGGCATGATCAACCGCAAATCGCTTAAGTCCTCTGATGTTTATGGAGCTGTCAATCATGTTACGTCTGCATCTTGCCTCACATGGATGCTCACATATAAGTGCGCATGCCGTAGGAAAAGGATTGTCCTTGCGGATAAGCTTTACCGCATCCGCATATCTTCCCTCACCGACAAGCGCAACATATCCCGGAATATCCACTCCGGCAGGACACAATGCCACACAAGGTACAGGCTGAGTAATGTGATATGTACACTTTCCGGTCTTTATGTGCGCTATATAGTCATCCTTGAAGCCTTCAAGCCCACGCATAACCATTCCTGCCGCCTCATAACCGATTGCACAGTCAGCAGAATTATTGATATCCTTTGCAAGCTTCTCGATGGTATCGAGAGTGTTCATATCCGCCTTACCGTCAAGGACATCCGATATAAGGTTGGCAAGCTGTCCCAGACCTACACGGCAGGGAACACATTTACCACATGTCTGTGCATGGCACAGTCTGAGGAAGTTGAGCGCAAGGTCGACCGGACATATTCCGGGAGGGCTCGCAACAATCATACGCTCAATGTCCTTATACAGACTCTCTACAGTCTGTCCTGCCACATTAGCAGTGGCAATCTTAAGTCTGCTCATACAAAATTCTCCATTCCTCCGGTGCTTTGTCACCGCTATATTTTCTTACAACCAATACAAATTAACGTACTTGTGTATATCATAAGTGATTTAACACACTAAAGTCAACGAAAGATAAATATTAGACAATCTTTCATTTTCTTATATTTTCTATCGCCTTATAGACATTCAAGGTTCCGTAGCCGAAAAGCGCGTCGGGATATCTGTAGCCCTCCCTTCTGTCTGCTCCGCTTATCATAAAATTTTTCACCGTGTATGAACGCATATACGGATAGAAGCCCTTCACAATCCCATACTCCAATATAAGTGCCGCACCACCACCTGCTATTGCGGCAGCCACACTGCTTCCGCTCATCTGACCGTATGAATCGGTTCCTGCCAAGGCGGGACACAGCACATTAACCCCCGGTGCAACAATATCCGGCTTGTAATCGTAATATGCCGCCGTCCCTCTGCCGCTCCCTATATATACACTGCCGTCCCTGTAATTATATGCACCGACCGTCGTAGGGACATCCGTGTTGCCGGGATCGGTGATGGTATTATATGGGTCAGGCTGTAAGAAATATGTGTCCGACCACAAAAATTCCCTGTTGTTAATCCACATATTAAATCCGCCCGACAGCACCGAGTAGCCGTAAACCCTTATAGTCCAGATTCCCGGAGACGGCGTAATAAATCTGAGTGTGACAAAATTAAGCCCCGACACAGCCTGATTAAGCCCGTAGAATATCTCTATCTGTGTCCCCTCAAGTATAAATCTCAGCGTCGTTCTCTCATTTATCTTCGGCGGCACCCTCTGCTCCACACGTCCTATCGGAGAGATAAATTCAAGCGAAAACACCTCCGGAGGTTCCGACCACAGCACACAGTAGAATCCATTCTCCCTCTCCCCTACCTTTATCTCTATCGGAATATACTCTGCATCCGGAAGCAGATTTCCCCTGAAATGGAGTCTGCTGTTGGCATAATTTCCCGTACATGTCGTCACACACCGCCCTATGTTTCTGCCAATGTTATTGAGAAAATCCGACAGCACGGTGCTGCCACTGTGGGAAGATATGTTCGCACCCAATCCGATAATTATGGATATCGGTTTTCCCACTGTCCTTGAATACTCATCAAGGAATTTGACACCCATGATTATATCAATCTCCGAGTAGCACAGTGCTGCATCATTCACAAGATAGAAGTCTCTAAGATACCTTTTTGCCTGTCTTAGCCTGACGACAACCAGACGCGCTCCCGGAGCCGCCCCGGTAAACCCCTTCTCAGGATGTTCCTGCCCGGCCGCAAGCCCGGCAAGCATGGTTCCATGTCCACCCGGTTCATCCGTCACGGGAACACGCGAGAGGGGATTATCGGAGCTGAGCGCTTCATTTATCATTGCATTAGAATACACCCTGCCATACATCACCATGCTGTCAAGCACTCTCTCTGCATTTATATTTTCTCCCCCTGCCACGTTATATTCCCCACCGGTAGTGACCTCCTGGACATCCGCTGCGGTCTGATCCCATATCGCATCTATGATACTGCTGCCATCCTCCCTTACAAATACCTCATGGTCATACCTTATCCCTGTGTCAACTATGCCTATAAGTATGCCTGCTCCGCGAAGTGTCAGGAAAGGCTGCTCCCTCACCTGGGTAATTCCTGCCGCCCCCATAGCACCATAATCCTGTGTGCCGTACACTATCGGAAAAGACGTGTATCCGAAATTTTCATAATTTATGTCTCCAAGCTCCTTCCTGTTAATGTGGATTACTCCCCACCTGTCATCAATTCCGCTCACACAGAAATCAGTATATCCGGCTTCCCCAGGATTAAATTCATCCGAGCGCCGGTACAGGATGTCTGTATAATTATCATCCGTAAAATACTTTGCACAACTATCCAATATTCCGCCTTAGGATTTTTTTTAATTTTATAAAAAAACGCGGAGATTATTCCACAAAATAATCTCCACGTTATATCATGATTCGCAACTATCATGATCCCTGAAGAAGTCCCGCCGTTCTCATCTCTATGAGCGGACCGCCCTTCTTTTCAATATACGCTCTCGTTATTGTCACCTTGCCTATATTGTCATCCTTAGGTATCTCATACATTATATCAAGCATGAATTCCTCTATGATTGAGCGTAATGCTCTTGCTCCGGTCTTTCTCTCAAGTGCCTTCTCGGCAATTGCCTCTATAGCATCATCATCGAACTCAAGCTTGACCTCATCAAGCTCAAGAAGCTTCTCATACTGCTTAAGGATCGCATTCTTAGGCTCTTTTAAAATCTTAACAAGCATGTCCTTTGTAAGCGCGTCAAGTGTAAATACAACAGGAAGTCTTCCAAGAAACTCCGGAATCATTCCGAACTTCTTAAGATCCTCTATGGTAACCTGTGATATAAGATTGTCAACATTGTCATACTTATCCTTAAGGTCAGCCATGAATCCTATTGAAGCCTGCTTGTTAAGCCTCTCCTTGATAATATCCTCAAGGTCAGGAAAGGCTCCGCCGCAGATAAACAGAATATTCCTTGTATTGACCGTGACAAGCGGTACCATTGCATTCTTACTGTTAGAGCCGACAGGCACTTCTATATCAGCTCCCTCTAACAGCTTTAGCATTCCCTGCTGAACCGATTCACCGCTTACGTCCCTGCTGTGTGTCTCTTTTTTCTTAGCTATCTTATCAATCTCATCGATAAAAATGATTCCCTGCTCAGCCTTCTCGACATCATTATCCGCAGCGGCAAGCAGCTTAGAGACTACGCTCTCAATATCATCACCGATATAACCCGCCTCTGTGAGCGATGTGGCATCGGCTATTGCGAGCGGTACATTTAAAAGCCTTGCAAGCGTCTTTACAAGATATGTCTTACCGCTTCCTGTCGGTCCTATCATAAGCATATTGGACTTCTCTATCTCGATTGAATCCATAGTGTCGGTCGCAACTCTCTTATAATGGTTGTAGACCGCAACCGATATTACCTTCTTGGCATATTCCTGACCGATTACATACTCATCAAGCTTCTCCTTAATCCTATGAGGTGCCGGGATATCCTTAAGGTCAATAAGAGGTACCCTCTTCTCTCCCTCTTTCTTTTTCTTAATCCTCTGCCTATTGGGAATTTCTCCGCCTAAATCAGCCATATTCATAAAATGAATACCCGGAATGTCCTTTGAGAGCTTCATCATATCATCGTAGTTTAAGTCGCCCTTCATGATGGTATCCATTGAACGCTGCATGCAGTCTGCGCACACATACATTCCCATGCCCATCTGAATCATTTTCCCGGCTTTGCTCTCAGGTCGTCTGCATATTGAGCATACCTTCTCGTACTCATCATCATGGTTATCCGTATTATTATTCTTGTTATTATCTTCCGCCATATCTTACTCCTTCTTTTTCTTCCATATCAGTCTCGGAGACTATATATATAGGTCTGTCCTTAACCTCCAAATATGTCTTAGCAAGGTACTGTCCGAACACGCCCATGAAGAAGAGCTGTAATCCTCCTAAAAATGTAATTATACAGGTCATTGACGCCCATCCCGCCACCGGATCTCCGAATGCAAACTTCCTTATCACGATAAACAGCACCGCTATAAAAGCGATGAGACAGAACAATATTCCTATAAAAGACGCAAAGACGAGCGGTGTCGTCGAGAATGCCACAATTCCCTCGATGCTGTATTTAAACAGCGACCAGAAATTCCACTTTGTCTGTCCCGCAACTCGCTCAACGTTCTCATAGGCTATCCACTTTGTCTTAAATCCGACCCAGCCGAACATTCCCTTGGAGAATCTGTTGTATTCATGACAGTTTAAAAGCGCATCGACGAACTTTCGGTTCATAAGCCTGAAATCTCTGGCTCCGTCCACAACCTCCGTTGTCGACATCTTAGCCATAAGCTTATAGAACATTCTCGCAAAAAATGACCTTATAGGAGGCTCTCCCTTTCGCGTCACACGGCGCGCAGCCGCACAGTCATATCCCTCCTCAGTAACAGCCTTATACATCTCCTCCAAGAACTCCGGCGGGTCCTGAAGGTCAGCATCCATGATTGCCACATAATCGCCGTCAGCATGGGCAAGTCCTGCATACATTGCTGCCTCCTTGCCAAAATTTCTCGAAAAAGACACATATTTGACAACGGATTCATCCGCGGATATTTTCTTCATTACCTCAAGAGTATTATCCCTTGAGCCGTCATTTACCAGCACAACCTGAAAATCAACATAGTTCATTCTTGCAATGATTCCATCTAATACCTCCATAAACTTAGGAAGCACCTCACTCTCGTTGTAGCACGGTACAACGACCGAAATTAAATCTTTCATTTATACAGTTCTCCTTATACAGGCTTTCATACATGAAATTACAGCTCTGTCAACTATTTATACAGTATACACAATGTAAATTGATAATGCAAGAAAAAGCGAAAGCAGATACTCATGCCTCATCCTGCATTTCGTATCTTCTTTCGCTCATATCCGTTGATGGATTTTTATTTCATATTATCTGCTTGTCGCAGGCTTCTCTGTGAGAGTTACCGTAATCGTATTCTCTACATAGCTTCCTCTTTCAAAACGTGAATATGTCAGTTCAACTTCCTCGCCGACTTCATAATACTGCATCATGTTCACGAGTGTCTCCCACGAATCGACGTCCTTGCCGTCAAAGCTTGTGATTACATCGTTAACCTCAAGCCCCGCATTCTCGGCAGCCGAATCCTCTGTTATACTCTTAATAAGCACACCCTCAGGCCAGCCGTAGGTCTGGGAAATCTCTGATGTTACGGTGTTGCCCGATACTCCAAGATAACCTCTCTCATCATTGTCAAGAGCCACTCTCGTTGTCTGTGTAGAAAGATCATCAATTATATCCTTAACCGAATCAATCGATATCGCATATCCCATACCCTCAACCTTTGTATCCGTCATCTTAACCGAGTTGATACCTATAACCTCACCCTGAGCATTAAAGAGTGCGCCGCCGCTGTTGCCCGGATTAATTGCGGCATCCGTCTGAATGAGATCCTCATATACCACATTGTCGACTGTCAGGGACTTATCAACGGCACTTACAATACCTGTCGTTACAGATATTCCGTAGCCTGCAGCATTGCCGATTGCAATTGCAGCCTCACCAACCTTCACATCCGTGGATGAACCAAGCTTAGCTATTGAGATTGCAGACATTGTGGAATCGCTTATATCCGCAAGCTTAACAGCGACTACAGCGAGGTCACTGTCAGACTTTATTCCCTTTACGACCGCATCGACCTCAGCACCGTCACCGAATGTAACCTTAAGATTGTTAACACCATCTACAACATGTGCGTTGGTTACAACCAGAAGCTCTGTATCATTAGCACCTATTATTATACCTGAACCGCTCACACTCGCCTCATAGGACTGCTGATAATTTCCCCAGAAGCCAAATCCCGAGTAACCGCTTGTCACCGTCTCAGTACCGCTTATCGCAACGACGGAGCTTATTACATTGTCAACTATTCCCGATACGTCAAGCACCGTGGTTCCCGACGAAGCCGTGTTTGACGATACATTGGTGAGTGTTGATCCGGTTGAAGCCGAGCTTGTAAGATAGTTCTTGTTTAACTCCCTTGCAATCTGACTGAGCTGCTCATCAGAGAGTTCATCATTTCCCTTAACAGGGAAGTTAATGTACCCCGCATACATCGCACCATAGCAGGATGCCCCGGCAACCGCACCGATTACAACCGCGCAGGCGACACCTCTCACTGCTCTTATAAAGAAGCAAGGTCTCTTTTTCTCACCCTTTGCCTTCTTTGACTTCTTCTCAGCCTTTCCTGATGCCTCATATACAGGCTGTGTATATGAAGAATACATATTGCGGGCTGTATCCTGTGTTGAAGCCGTGCTCTCTGTTGAAGCCATGCTTCCGTTTGAAAATGACTCTGTTGTGGAAGCCGTGCTCTCGTTTGTGAATGTGTCCGTTGCCGAAACTGTTACCTCCGATGCTTTCTCATCAATCTCTGAATTCCGTTCTGTATTTTCTGCTGCATTTACATTGTTTCGTGAATCATCACTCATATTGTTAAATCCATATTCATTGTTATCCATATCCGTGTACCTCCGTATTTATCATTAGGGATTTATGTTTCCCTCTCTCTTTTATGAGTACACTATAACAACGAATTGTGTTCTTTTTGTGATAAAAAAGTGAATGAATTGAGAAATCTCTTCACAATTCATTCACTCTGAAATACTGCTTCTCCGGTTTAAGATATATTATAAATGAAGTACTCTCTCCCTGATTTCCTGAGTTCTTCCCTGGTTCCAGAACTGTGTTCCGATGTAGCCGCAGGTACGTCTTGCAACATTGAGCGTGTTCTCATCCCTGTTGCCGCACTGAGGACACTCCCACACAATCTTCTTGTCCTCATCAATTACCGTCTGAATCTCTCCCGAAAATCCGCACTTCTGACAATAATCGCTCTTTGTATTCAGTTCAGCGTACATAATATTATCATATATGAACTTGATTACCTCGATAACAGCAGGTATATTGTTCTGCATGTTCGGCACTTCAACATAGCTCACGGCTCCGCCCGTCGACAATGCCTGGAACTTAGACTCAAATGCAAGCTTTGAAAAGGCATCAATCGGCTCAGTTACATGCACATGATAGCTGTTGGTGATATATCCCTTATCGGTTATTCCCGGGATAACTCCGAATCTCTTCTGAAGGCACTTAGCGAACTTATATGTGGTACTCTCAATAGGAGAGCCGTAAATGCTGAATGCAATATTGGTGTTCTCCGTCCATATCTTACACTTCTCATTCATGTGTTCCATAACAGAAAGTGCAAACGGTGTCGCCTCAGGTGATGTATGTGAAAGACCTGTCATATATTTAACGCACTCATAAAGACCTGCATATCCGAGTGATATTGTTGAGTATCCGCCGTACAAAAGCTTGTCTATCTTCTCACCCTTCTTGAGTCTTGCAAGTGCACCGTTCTGCCAGAGAATAGGTGCCACATCCGACAATGTTCCTTTAAGTCTGTTGTGTCTGCACATAAGAGCGCGGTAGCAGAGCTCGAGTCTGTCGTCGAATATTTCCCAGAACTTCGTGTAGTCTCCGCCGGATGAAAGTGCGACATCCACAAGATTGATTGTTACAACGCCCTGATTGAAACGACCGTAGAACTTGTAGTTTCCGTTCTCATCCTTCCAAGGGTTAAGTGCACTTCGGCATCCCATGACAGGGAAGCAGTTGCCTTCCTTAAGCTCCTTCATCTTTTTCTCAGATATATAATCAGGCACAAGTCTCTTAGCCGAACATCTTGCCGAGAGCTCCGTGAGATAGAAGTACTTGGAATCCTCCGTGATATTATCATCCTCAAGCACATATATAAGCTTAGGGAATGCAGGTGTCACCCATACTCCCGCCTCGTTCTTAACTCCTTTGAGACGCTGCTTTAATGTCTCCTCTATAATCAGTGCAAGGTCTGCCTTCTCCTGCTCGTTCTTTGCCTCATTGAGGTACATGAACACCGTGAGAAAAGGAGCCTGTCCGTTAGTTGTCATAAGTGTGATTACCTGATATTGTATTGTCTGTACACCCTTGGTAATCTCTTTCTTAAGTCTGCTCTCTACAATCTCTGCAATCTTATCCTCTGAAGGGGTACACTCTAACAGTGCAAGCTCCTCCATAACATCCTTACGAATCTTCTCTCTTGAGATATTTACAAAAGGAGCAAGATGAGCAAGTGAAATACTCTGCCCGCCATACTGGCTTGATGCAACCTGTGCAATTATCTGTGTTGCAATGTTACATGCCGTCGAAAAGCTGTGCGGCTTCTCAATGAGTGTCTCGCTGATAACCGTTCCGTTCTGAAGCATGTCCTCAAGATTGACGAGGTCGCAGTTGTGCATATGCTGTGCATAATAATCGGCATCATGGAAATGAATTATTCCCTGCTCGTCCGCCTCCACTATCTCAGAAGGAAGAAGAAGTCTTCTTGTTATATCCTTACTTACCTCTCCTGCCATGTAGTCACGCTGCACGCTGTTGACAGCGGGGTTCTTGTTAGAATTCTCCTGCTTAACCTCCTCATTGTTGTACTCAATAAGCGAAAGAATTCTCGTATCCGTCGTATTAGCCTTTCTGACAAGTGAACGCTTATAGCGGTAACGCACATATCCTCTTGCCACGTCAAATGCCCCTGTCGACATAATCTGGTTCTCCACCATATCCTGTATCTCTTCCACCGATACGGCACGATTCATCTTATTGCACTTATATTCAACATAGTCGGCAATCTCTGTAATCTGTTCCTTGCTAAGCGGGGCACTGTCCGTAGCCGCATTAGCCTTCGTGATGGCTGATGCTATCTTAGCTACGTCAAATACTTCCTCAGAGCCATTTCTTTTGATAATCTTCATGTGAACCCTCCAAATAAAATAACCACAATATCTTGTATTGTTGCAACGTACAAAATACATTATGCAGTGTTAATCTCAAAAAGTCAATAAGTATATATGTACTATTTTTCGACATGGACAACGACCGATGTCCCCGCCCTTTTCATTCTTTTTACCATACTCACAATGAGCGGAATCACCATAACAGCCCATACTACAGGCTCTGATACGATTATTCCCCAGTACCCTATTACCGGTGTGAGAAGCGTCGCAATCAGTACTTTTCCGGCAAGTTCAAGTCCGCTGGAAAATATCGGGGTTATGTGATCTCCCATTCCCTGAAGGCTGTTTCTGAGGATTGTTATTGTAGGAACAAGCAGATAGAACAATGTGTCAAATTTCTGATAGAGGCATGCCGTGTCTATGACCTCCTGTATTCTCGTGTCCGTAATTGCGACAATCAGGTACGGACATATCGTATAACTTGCAAGCATGACTATCACACACCATATATAGGAGCATCCAAGCGAGACTTTTAAACCCGAACGAATTCTGTCATAACGTCCGGCACCGTAATTCTGACCACCATATGTTGCCATCGTGGTTCCGAGCACACTGAAAGGAAGCATATACAGATTCGTGAGCTTTCTTGTAGCTGCATGTGCCACAATCGTGTTGGTTCCAAGTGTGTTGATTGCCGTCTGAAGCGACAATGTCCCGAATGCAACGAGGGAATTCATAAGCCCCATGGACATACCGCTTGCAAGCATCGGCTTGATGAACCTCTTCTCAGGCACAAAATCCTTTATGTTAAAATGCAGAAAAGCATACTTTTTCCATGTATATCCAAAACAAAGAACCGCTGACACCGCCTGAGAAGCAACCGTTGCAACAGCCGATATGTATTTGATGTCGATGGAAATCCTTACTATTGTCAGGCATTCTCATTAAAGGGCAGTGACAGCACAATATATTTTTTTAATGAAAACAATTCTGACGTAAAATGTCTGTCAGTCGATTATCAGATTAAAAATATAATAAGTGACGGGCAGGGCAGAGCCTACTGGATGAATCCGGGTGAGAAAAAGCTCGTATGCTTTGATTTTACGGCAGACGGTGACGAGAGCGATAACGTAAGTGAGGTGTGTACCTTTGACAAAAATACCTATATTGATGGCTATACAGACAGCACCTCACTGTGGACTCAGGACGGAATATACACCTACAGCATTGCAGACAGGGCAATGACACCGAAGCTTGAGTATGAGCGCGTAGGAATAGGCAACGGTCTTTTTGACAGAGTCCGTATGACCGGAGACAAGGATATTGTTGCCGTAAAGTTCGGAAACAATTCTCTATCATTGTATTGTTTTCATGAGTCGGACACCCTGATGTCGGAGGAGAAGATTAAGCTCAGGCTTGCCGTAACCCACAATTCCACCTCGCTTGAGGATATGGTCAGAACCTTTAACAAGGCCAATGGCATGTATGAGGTGGAACTCGATGTATATGATGATTCCTCAACCTTCATGACACAGCTCGCCTCAAAGAGCGGACCTGACATTATAGATACAGGCAGGGCGGATGTCTCCGTGTATGCAGATAAGGACTATCTTGAAGATTTGAATGTTTTTCTTGGTTCTCCTGACAGCCGGATAAAGAAGGACGACCTTTTATCAAGCATGCTGGACGCGAGCACCTGCAACGGAAAGCTTGTGTCAATGCCTGTCCGTTTCTTCCCGCTCGCGCTCATCGGCGGTGATTATTTTTCCGATTACACCGAATGGACCGTGGACGATTACATAACACTTATAGAGAACAATGACCGCCTTATATGTCATAATGTCTTAAATTCAATCGGTGTAAAGGGCGATATGATTGAGATATACTGGTGCGGTCAGAGGGACAAAATCATAGATTTTGCAAACGGAGAGGCACATTTTGATTCGCCCGAATTTATCCGTCTTTTAAAAGCCGTCAACGAATATGATCCGGATAAATTCATCAATGACGACGCGGAGTCAAATTACTGGAAAAATGACCGTGTTTATCTGTCATTAAACTACATTACAGGCTGCAAGGACCTGATGCTTCAGGAACAAGCCATGTGCGGTCAGGAAATCACATTCTTGGGATTCCCGGTGAATAAAGCAGTGACAGAGCCTGCATACGCGGCACTTTCCTCGGAGAGCTACGGAATCAGTGTCAACAG
>UMKV01065530.1_pt1 | contig 13454 bp, 6 predicted proteins | sample 1966381 | NCBI WGS metagenome assembly UMKV01 (sample SAMEA4836182, study PRJEB28245) | human gut metagenome | biome: gut microbiome; material: fecal sample | place: Denmark | collected 2008
GTCGAAATGCGGTTCCGGACGGGGGCATCCGGTTCGGTGTTCATCTCTTCGTCGAGATAGATGCTTGAGAAGCTGCGCCCGTTTTCGTCTTCCGCGTAGAGACGGAACAGGCGGAAGTCGCACACTATCTTTTGCAGCTTTTCCGGGGATACATTCCAGCGGCGTGCTAGTGCAGGCAGTGAAGCAAAGGCGCAGCGATACCCCTCGTGTTGTCGTAACTCGGCCAGCAGGACGGTATAGATGCCTATGCCTTCTATGCCGTTCTGTTCGCATAGGGCGATCACCCGGTCGTCGGACATCATGCTGACGCGATAGCGGAAAAATAATTCGTATTTCATAATAATGCAAGTTAAATGATTCGATTCTGTGCAGAGTGCTTTCTTTCAAACCTATTCTGCAGCAGCAAAGGTAGGGCTTCGGGTGCGTATTTCCATATAATCCTCCGGGGGCGTTCTACGCCTTCCGGAGTGTTTCTTCATTGTTTTTCTCTTTCATCTCGTTCCAGAGCTTAAACAGCTCTCTTTCAATGTATTCCTCCGATACGGACTGTTGGGGACGGTAGATGCTCCGGAAGTCATAGGCACGGCATAGCTGGTGTGTCAGATGGGGGATGAACGGCTTGTCCGGATCGAAGGTATCGAGGCTGACCGCATTCCGGAGAGCAAACGTAAGTAACTGATTTCTTTCTCTTTGTATGACAATTCGATCCTCTTTCGTAGAGTATATCTTGTTACATACTTCCAGAATCTCTTCCGGGTCTTCAAACACTAATTTCAGGCTTCCTTCGTTGATTTCAGCCTCACATTTAAAAAAAATTCTTTCTTCATTATTTTATTATTATTTACAATAAATGAAGCTACAAAATTAAGGTATATTAGTGAAAAACGAACGGTTTAGAGGCTTTGATAACGTTCTTTAACAAATAGGAAATCTCTGGTGATGTTTGGAATATATTACTGATTATAAGAATAATATGCTTATTTATCTGTTTCAAAAAACGTACGTCTTTTGGCACAAAAATAGTCTCTTCTTCTTGTTTATCCAAATAATTTATAAATAATATTTTTGGATAAAATGTATTTATGTTTGTCAAAAGGCGTTTTTGTCGTGGTTTCAAGGAATTTTTGACCATCGGGTGAGAAGGTTGAAAAGCTGATACAATGAAATGTGAACTAAAACTTGAAAAGTGGAGTGCCAAAAGACGTACGTTTTTTGAAACACAAATAGTAATGAAAGATACTGCTTGGAGATTGCAATGTACTGATAATAAAATGATTATATCGTGCCCGTGTCTTGAAATAGGACAAAGAGTAACTTTGTAAGCATTTGGCTGCTAATTCGTTTTATTAATATGATAATTGAATATTTATGAAAAGGTCATTTTTATGTATTAGAACTGCGCTGATAGGAATATCCTTATTTGCAGTGTCTTCTTGCTATTATGACGACTCCGAATTAAGGGGGCGTCTGGATCAGGTGGAAGGTAAGGTAGCCGAACTGGAAAAGTGGTGTACTACCGTAAACCAAGAGATTCTATCATTGAAAGGATTGGTGGAAGCTCTGGAAAATAATGATTTTGTGACCGGGGTGATGCCGTCAGAAGAGGGGTATGTCATCACGTTCTCGAAAGGAGGCAATATTACCATAAAGAACGGCAAGGACGGTCAGGATGGTGAAGACGGCAAAGACGGTGAGGATGGCAAAGATGGCAAGGACGGAGTCAACGGAGTAAGCCCGGTTATAGGAGTGGCCAAAGCCACCGACGGCCTGTACTACTGGACCGTGCAGACGGGCACAGGTGCTCCGGCCTGGATGACGGATGCCAATGGAGACAAGATACGTACCACCGGTGATGAAGGTGATAAGGCAATTTCCCCGACTTTGAAAACCGGGTCGGAATTGGGGGACGGATACAAGGCGGACGCTGTGTATCTTTCGGTAGATGGTGGCGGGACATGGACGAAAGTATCCGGCGATAACGGAACTAATGGAACTGACGGGGTTGACGGAACTAACGGAGCCGATGGAAAAGACGCTGTTTTCGCGGGCATGGACAATTCGGATCCGGACTACGTCGTGTTCATTCTGTCTGATAACACTCCGGACAATCTGACGGACAACCCCACTTTGCGCATCCCTAAGTATATCGCGCTGGGGCTGGATTTCTTTTCGGGGACCACTCCGATAGACCTGAGCCGGGCCATCGCCATGGACGAGATGGACGGAATCACTTATCAAATAAAGGGAGATGCCGGTAAAGTGCGTGTATCGCTGTTCAGGCAAACCAATGACGGATGGCTTGTGACTGTTGACGAGACAAACAGGAAGATCGACGCCACCGCCATCACCGGAAAGAATGACGTGACGCTGATGGCTACGGACAATGCGGGACACAGCACCTTCTACCTCCTGAGCCTGACGAAGAACGCCGAAAATGACGGTACGGCAGCCAAACCCTACCGGATCAGGAACAAAGCGGACCTGATGGGGCTGGCCTACAGTGTGAACCGGGGCGATGCGTACGGTGGCAGGCATTTCAGGCTTGAAGCGGACATCGACCTGAACGGGACCCGCTGGACGCCTATCGGAGGGGAAGACGGTTCGCCCGGCTTCAGCGGTGTGCTGGACGGACAGGATCATACGGTGTCGAACCTGAAAATAGAAAAAGCGGATGTCTTTGATTACTATGGTTTAGTGGGCAAGGCTGTATCGGCGGAGATAAAGAATATCCGGATTGAATCTCCGAAATTCGAGGTGCTTAAAGGGATGGATATAGGCGGACTGATCGGAGGAGCCCTGAGCAGTACGGTTACCGGTTGTCAGGTGACGGATATAGAAGTGAATGGTAAGAATTGTATATATATCGGCGGCCTGATAGGAGAGGCGGAAAATAGCGACATAGAATCTTGTACGGTGCTTGGCGGAGAAATTATCGGAAATAGTTATGTAGGCGGACTGATAGGCGAAGTCAATGCAGGCACCGTTCTTCATAGCAGGGCTGCCTGCGCTGTGGCTGCCGAAAATGCTGTGGGCGGATTGATAGGTATGGTCCAGCAAGTCGGTACCATTACGGACTGTTCCGCCACGGGCAATGTAATTCTGACCGGTGTGCGAGGGTCCTATGCCGGTGGGTTGATAGGGGGGAACTCCAGTAGTTTTAGCGCGCAGACGATTATGGCCTGTTATGCTACCGGAACGGTTACTTCCGATGGAAACGGCAGAGTTTACCTGGGAGGGCTGATAGGGCGCAATGACATGAATGGCGCTACACAAAGCATTGTGCTGTGTTACGCCACGGGGGACGTGTCGTCCGCTACCCATAATCGGGAGAATTATTTGGGCGGACTTATCGGCGCTTCACAGCAATCTACGCAATCTATACAGGCTTGTTACGCTACGGGAACCGTCAGCACGACCGGCAGCTATGGTGATAATGTAGGCGGACTGTTCGGGGAATATGAACTCTACGATGGAGCAGCCCGAATGACCGGGTGCTATACCACTTGCAATAAAGGAACCTATGGATTTGGGACTGGGTCTGATAAAACCCGTTTGACGCTGACCGATGTGGAAATTATCGCGGGTCCTATCACCGATAAGGTCAGTGATATGAACCGGGCGGCAAAGGGGTATCGTTATCAGTATGACGACAACGCTAAGATCATATCCCGATAGTGACAGGCGAGGTTGAGTGACCGGAAGAGGGGATGTGTCAGAACCCTTTTCACCACAGAGTAACACAGAGTATCACAGAGGCTTTTTATTAATAATCAACAACTTTAAATCGCCTCTGTGTTACTCTGTGTCCTCTGTGGTGGGTTTCGACACATACGCCTCTTCCGCTTACCCTTCGTGATGCACCACCGTCTCTTTGATGAAATAGACGCAAACGGCTCCCACGATCAGCAGTACGCCCGCCAATACCAGCATGTTCACCTGATGTCCGCCGACAAGGTGGAGGATGCCTCCGCCGACGAGTGCCGCTACAATTTGCGGAACGCAGATGGTCCCGTTGAACAATCCCAGGTAAGCGCCCATGTTCTTGCCCGAAACAGAATTGGTCAGGATGGTGAACGGCAGGGCGAGCATGGCTGCCCAGGCGCATCCGATCAGCAGGTAGGAGATGAACAGCAGGTATTCGTTGTGGAAGAAGAGGGTGGATATAAATCCGGCGCCACCCAGCACGAGGCTCAGTGCGTAGGCCTGCTTGCGTGCCTTGAACAGGGGGAGCACCACTGCCCAGATGACCGAGCCGATGGCCTGTACGGCAAACAGCACGCCTACCCAGTTGCCCGCTTCCTGATAGCCTGCGCTCTGCACGTCGGTGGTGCCCCATACGGTGGCTGCGATGGCACCGTTGGTATACGTCCACATGTACATGAAGGCCGCCCAGCAGAAGAACTGTACCAGGCCTACCGTCCAGAATACTTTCGGGGCATGCTTCAGCAGAGAGATGAAGTCGGTTTTCTCTTTCTTTTCGTCGGCTGTGATACCGTGGAATTCTTCAAACTCTTTCGGGGGCATCTCTTTCACTTTTACCGTGGTGTAGATGACGCACAGGATCAGGATGGCGGCACCGATGTAGAACGAGTAAATCACCGAATCGGGTACCGTCCCCTTGCCCGCCGTATTGCTGATGCCGATAAACGTGAAGATGAACGGGAACAGATAACCTACCAGGCTGCCGGCATTGCATAGGAAGCTCTGGATGGAGTAGGCCAGTCCCTTCTGTTTCTCGTTTACCATGTCGCCCACCAGCATTTTGAAAGGCTGCATGGCCATGTTGATCGAAGTATCGAGGAACATCAGCGACACCAGTCCGAAGGTCATCGCCGTGCCCACTGCCATGCCGAAACTGCCTGCGTTGGGCAGCAGGCACATCACGAGCACCGCGATCAGCGAACCTACAAAAAGGTAAGGGATGCGCCGCCCGAAGCGTGTCCAGGTTTTGTCGCTTGCCGAACCGATGATGGGCTGTACGATGATTCCCGCTAACGGAGGGAGTATCCAGAAATAGCTCAGACTGTGCGGATCGGCGCCTAATGTAGCAAATATGCGGCTGATGTTGGCGCTTTGCAGTGCGTATGCAATCTGTACGCCGAAAAAACCAAAGCTGATGTTCCACAGCTTCCAAAAACTTAAGTCAGGTTTTACTTTCATGATATTTATGATAAATGATTTCGTTAGAAATGGATTCACCACGGAGGACACAGAGGGCACAGAGAAGATTTTCTCTTAAAATAATCCGACAAACAAGAGATTAAAACTCTGCATCCTCTGTGTCCTCCGTGTCCTCTGTGGTGAACCCGGTTTATTTCGTTGTTCCTCGTACCACCAGGTTGGTCCGCACGATTTTGTTGCTGCTTTTTCCTTCATCGTTTCCCTCCAGTTTTTCTATCAGCAGCTTGATGGCACTTTTGCCTACCTCCTCGCCGTGCTGCTCTACCGTGGTCAGTTTCGGGTCTGTGCTTTGGGCAATGGCTCCGTCTGTGAACCCGCAGATGGACACTTCGTCCGGCACTTTCCGTCCCACCAGTTTGCAGGAATAGAGGATGCCCGATGCTGTTTCGTCGTTGATGGCAAAGAAACCGTCCGGACGGTCGGGGCCTTCCAGCAGGGCGGGAGTAATGGCAATTGCCTTTTCGCGGGTATCACACAGCTTGATCATGCTCTGGTCTACCGGAATCCGGTACTTCTTCATGGCATCCAGATAACCGTTCCGCCGGTTCTTGGAGATTTCGAGGTGAGGGGCGGCGCTGTAAAAAAAGATGCGTTTGCATCCGGTCTGTATCATATACTCCACCGCCGCAAACGAGCCCGCGTAATCGTCCACCACCACCCGTTCGGTATTGATTCCGGTACAGATACGGTCGTAAAACACGATGGGGATATTATTGTCCAGCAACTCCTGGTAATGGTCGTATTGGGAGGTGTCTTTGGCCAGGGAAGTGATGACCCCGCAAACCCGTGCCGCGAGAAAAGAGTGGACGATTTTCACTTCCCGTTCATACTCTTCGTTGCTCTGTGCCACCAGGATGTTGTATCCGGCTTTTGCCGCCGTCTCCTCGATGCCGCTCAGCACACACGAAAAAAAGTGGTGCACGAGTTGTGGAATGATGACCCCGATGGTGTTGGAACGGCTCGTGCGCAGGTTCAGTGCCAATACATTAGGCTTATAATTATGTTCGCGCGCGTACTTATGTATAGCGTCCCTTGTTTCCTGGCTGATGTCGGGATTGTCCTTCAAGGCCCTCGATACGGTGGAGGGGGAGACTCCCAGTTCGCGGGCGATGTCTTTGATCGTGATTTGCGGTTTATTCATGGCTGATTGGTTTTATTCACCACAGATTACACAGATTTTCACAGATAAATGATTTATTTCATTGAGAATTAGATTCAAAGAATCTGCGTTAATCTGTGTAATCTGTGGTGAACTCGATTCGTTTTTCACCCAAAGGTAAATGATTTTATATAAAAACAAAACCAATGTATTTACGGATTTGTTTAATATGATACAAAAATAGTGTAAAGGAGGCTAAAAAGTTCGGTGACAATGTGCTATAACCCCGCTTTTACGGTGCAATCGTTTGCGTAGTTGCGGGAGCGGATTTGTTGGACATTAAATAAGTGGCTGTCGCTTAATATACTATTTTTGCTACGTAATCAAGAACGGGAATGGAGTCGTTCATTCTCTATGTAAAGTTTAGAAATCATATTAATATTTATATTGTTAACTTTAATTTTTAAATGCATGAAGCAAGTTAATCTTAGAATCTGTCGTATGATTCTGCCCCTGTTGTTTGGGCTATTCTTGTCATTGAGCGCTTATGCACAGCAAGTCTCTGTCAAGGGACATGTGAAAGATTCAACGGGTGAACCCGTAATCGGCGCGAATGTGGTTGTGAAGGATAATTCTTCTATCGGTACGATTACCGATCTGAACGGAAACTTTGTTCTGAGTGTTCCTCAACATTCTACCCTCGTGATTTCTTTCATCGGTTACAAGCCGGTTGAAGTGAAAGCTGCTCCCAGTGTGACGGTGACCCTCCAAGATGATGCGGTGATGCTTCAGGAAGCGGTGGTGATCGGTTATGGTACCGTGAAGAAGAATGACGTGACCGGCTCGGTGATGGCAATCGATGCGGACAAGATGGTAAAAGGTATGGCTACTTCGGCTTCCGACCTGTTGGTGGGTAAGGCCGCAGGTGTCAGCGTGATTACCGACGGCGGCGCTCCGGGAGCCGGGGCTACGATCCGTGTGCGCGGAGGTTCGTCCATGTCGGCCAGCAACGACCCGCTGATCGTTATTGACGGGGTGCCTGTCGATAACACCGAAATCAAAGGTATGGGCAATCCGCTCTCTACCGTCCACCCCAATGACATCGAGACGTTTACGATTCTGAAAGATGCCTCTGCTACTGCTATTTACGGTTCGCGTGCCTCCAATGGTGTTATCATCATTACCACCAAGAAGGGACAGTCGGGACGCGTGAAGGTGGACTACAGCGGCACGTTCTCTATCAGTACGAAGTCGAATACGGTCGATGTGATGAAGGCAGACGATTTCCGTAATTTCGTGATCGAGAAGTTTGGCGAGAATAGTCTTCAGGCCAACGCTTTGGGCAAAACCTCTACCGACTGGCAGGATGAAATATTCCGCACGGCTTTCAGTACCGACCATAATGTAAGTGTATCCGGAGCCGTTCCGCATATGCCTTATCGTGTGTCTGTGGCGTATACAAACGAAAACGGTATCCTGAAGACTTCGAACATGCAACGTCTGACAGGTGCCATTAACCTGAACCCCAACTTCTTCGACAAGAAGCTCAACATCCAGCTGAATGTGAAGGGAGTGTACAACAAGAACCGTTTTGCCGACCGTGCAGCTATCGGTCTGGCTACCCAGTATGACCCCACACAGCCTGTCTATATGGAAGGCAACCCTTACGGAAACGGATACTTTATGTATATGAAGCAGGAGGGAGACAAGGTTTCTCCGATTGATATCGGTCTGGCCAACCCTGTTGCCATGCTTGAAGAGAAAGATGATAAATCGACCGTTTACCGCAGTATCGGCAACGCGCAGATCGATTATAAATTCCACTTCTTGCCCGAACTGCGCGCTAACCTGAATTTAGGTTATGACGTATCGAAGAGTAAGGGTGACGTGATTATCGCCGACAATTCACCGCTGACTTACTGTACGGGTAACTTCAAAAGCGGTTTTGGCGAAAACAGCCATTATACACAGTTGAAACGCAACACCTTGCTCGATTTCTACCTGAACTATACCAATACGTTCGGAGTCAACTACATCGACGTCATGGCAGGTTACTCCTGGCAGCATTTCTATAATTCGACTACCAACTCTTATCCCTACTCGGCCGCTTATGTAGAGAAGACCGGGGAAGAATTCTATAAGAAGGGGGATGACTATGCGAGCGAAAGCTACCTGGTTTCTTTCTTCGGACGTCTCAACTATACATTGTTGAACCGTTATCTGGTGACATTCACCTTGCGTAACGACGGTTCTTCACGTTTCAGCCCGGACAACCGCTGGGGATTGTTCCCGTCCGTAGCACTGGCGTGGAAACTGAACGAGGAGTCATTCCTGAAGAATGTGAACGCTATCTCGGACCTGAAGCTGCGTTTGGGCTATGGTGTGACCGGACAGCAGAACCTGGGTAACGGAGACTATCCGTATATGGCCCGCTATATGTACTCCAAGGCAGGTGCCAACTATTATTTCGGTGACACCGAATACTCTCTGATTGCTCCGCAACCTTACGACCAGAACCTGAAGTGGGAAGAAACCACTACCTGGAACGTAGGTATCGATTATGGTTTCCTGAATGGACGCATCACGGGTACAATCGACTATTACTTCCGTAAAACGAAGGACTTGCTGAACACCGTTACGGCTCCTGCCGGAACCAACTTCAGCAATCAACTGCTGACCAATGTAGGTACATTGGAGAACAAGGGTTTTGAATTCAGCATCAATGCCCATGCCGTTTCAACCAAAGACTGGAACTGGAACATCGGCTACAACATCTCTTACAATAAGAACAAGATCACCAAGATGACCTTCAACGACGACCCCAACTATGCCGGTGTCATCCATGGCGGTATCGACGGTGGTACAGGATACAACGCCCTGATCCACCGGGTAGGCGAGGCATTCAACTCCTTCTACGTGTTCGAGCAGATTTACGGTCCCGACGGTAAACCTATCGAAGGTGCTTATGTAGACCAGAATGGCGATAACCAGATTAACGACGCCGACCTGATCTGCTTCAAGAAAGCTGCTCCCGACGTGTTCATGGGGCTGACCTCACAACTTTCTTATAAAAACTGGGACTTTTCATTTGCTTTGCGCGGCAGCTTTGGTAACTATGTTTACAACAACGTACAGTCCAACCGTGAAGCATACGAAGGCGCCAATATGTATGACCAGACCGGATTCCTGAAGAACCGTCTGACCTCTGCCCGCAGCACCGACTTCAAGAACGCTCAATACCGTTCGAGCTATTACGTTCAGAATGCTTCGTTCGTGCGTATGGACAACATCTCTTTAGGGTATACGTTCAACAAGCTCTTCAATGATAAACAGAGTGCACGCGTATATGCTACGGTACAGAATCCGTTTGTCATCACTAAGTACAAGGGACTGGATCCGGAAATCAGTGGTGAAGGAATCGATAACAACATCTATCCTCGCCCCCGTGTATTCATGATCGGCCTTAATCTCAATTTTTAAATCTGTAAAACATGAAAACAATAAAATTTAAATATCTTCTTCCCTGTGCATTGCTGGGAATGATGTTAGGAGTAGCGTCTTGTGTGAACGACCTCGATACGGTTCCACTGGACAAAGACGAATTGGTTTCCGACGTTGTTTTCGGGAACGAGCCTTTAGCCTATGAACAGAGCCTTGCTAAGATTTATGCGGGTATGGCCATCGGTGGTAACAGCGGAGGTGACTCCGATCAGGATGTGGTAGGTATCGACGGCGGTAGCCAGGCTTCCTTCCTCCGTGTATTGTGGAATATGCAGGATCTGCCTTCAGACATCGCACATTGTGCATGGAACGACCCCGGTATCCCTGAATTCAACCACATCTCCTGGGGTGCATCCAGTCCGTGGATCAAGGGTTCATATTACCGCCTGTTCTATCAGATCAACGTAGCCAACGCCTATCTGCGCGAGACGACCGAAGATAAACTGGATGCCCGCGGTTGCGACGCTTCACTGAAAGCCTCGATCAAGACATGGCGTGCCGAAGCCCGTTTCCTGCGTGCACTGAGCTATGAGTATGCGCTCGACCTGTATCGCAATGTACCGTTTGTAGACGAAAACAGCCCGATCGGAAGCATTCCGCCGAAGCAGATCATGGCTGCCGACCTGTTCAACTGGATTGAGAAAGAGCTGACTGAGTGTGTGGAAGATATGTCGGAACCGACAGTGGGATACAGCCAGGACTACGGACATGCCAACAAGGCTGCCGCATGGGCACTCTTGTCACGCTTGTACCTCAATGCGGAGACTTACGTCGGCCTGAACAAATACACCGAATGTATCACGTATGCAAAGAAGGTGATCGAAGTGGGCTATCAGTTGGAACCTGTTTATGTGGATATGTTCAAGGCAGACAATCACTTGTCTAACGAAATGATCTTCCCTGTACGCTATGAAGGCGACCAGACGATGACCTGGGGTGGTATGACCGCTTTCTTATGTTGGGGGGCTACGGCAACTCAGGATGAAGTCAACGCCAAAGGAGCATGGCAGGGTGTGAGGGCAAAATCTTCACTCTACAACCTGTTCCTTAAAGAGAGCGGCAGCGATGCGGATACCCGTAAGGCAATGCTTCGTACCGATCTGACAACCAGTATTGAAATTATTGACGAAAATACATTCCAGAATAATGGTATTCCTGTTACCAAATATTTCAATGTGAACAAGGACGGAACGCTGCCTCCTTCTAAGGAAGCTTACGTTGACTTCCCGCTCTTCCGTCTGGGTGAGATCTACCTGACGTATGCGGAAGCTGTGCTCAGAGGCGGTCAGGGTGGCGACAGAGCTACTGCTCTCCGTTATGTGAACGATCTGCGTAAAAGAGCTTACAGTGATAAAACGCTGGCTCCTATCTCCGATTCCGATTTGACATTGAACTTCATCATTGACGAGCGGGGACGTGAATTCTTCTTCGAAGGACAACGCCGTACGGACCTGGTACGTTTCGGACTGTTTACTACTGCCGGTTATGTATGGCCCTGGAAGGGCGGCGCTGCTAAAGGTAAGGCTGTAGAGAACTTCTACAACGTGTTCCCGATTCCGTCAGACGATATCGGTTCTAACACCAATCTTAAGCAGAATGAAGGATACTAAAATCGAATGACCATTAAAAACAACGAATAAGATTATGAAAAAAATATATTTCTATACACTGTTGTTAGGGCTCCTGGCTTTTACGGCTTGCGAAGACGAGAAGTCGCCCGTCATGGAGTTGCAGAAAGCCTCTGCTTTTGAGCCTTTCTCTCAAAGCGACTTTACTTTCAACGATGAAAATGCTGCGGCGGAGTTCCCCGAGATTAAATGGACGCCGGCGGACTATGGAGTGAAGGCAGTGGTGAACTATGACGTTACGCTGACGAATGACGCGAATGCGAAAACCGTTTTATTAGGTGAAACCGGGGCTACCGTCCTGAAGTTTACCAATGCGCAGATGAACGCTATGATGGCCAAAGTGGGCGCTTATCCGGGACAGACTTATAACTTTACGATTACGCTGACTTCTAAGGCGTATGACGTGACAGCTGATCCGGCTTCGAACTCGATTACTTTCAAGGCTACTCCTTTTGATCCGAATGCGGTTGACTGGAAATTTGCTTATGTGGCCGTGGGTTATCCCGACTGGGACTATATGAATGCTTACCTCCTGGGCGACCCGGATGGCGACGGGGTATATCAGGGATATGCCAACTTTGACGCGGACGGCGCTTCGTATGCCATTGTGGACGGAAGTGATCTTACCAAGGTTCTGGCAAAGGACCTGACGGTTGCGAAAAAAGGATTTTACGGAATCAAAGTAGATGCCGAAGGTAAGGTAGAACAGACCGAACCCCTTGTATGGGGAGTGGTGGGAGACGCTACTTCCGGTGGTTGGGATAAGGACACGCAAATGGATTATGATGCCACTACCCGCTTATGGACGGTGACTACTTCGTTGCTTGACAAAGAGTTTAAATTCAGGTCGAACAATAGCTGGGATTCCGATAACTACGGAGCGGTATCCGGTAAGGAGTCTGAGCTTGAAGGCGAACTGGTGGCAGGGCCTACTAACTTCAAGGTGCTGAAAGCCAGCCCGTACGTGATTACCCTGAATCTGACAAATGCCGGTAAATATTCTTATAGCATGGTGGAAACCACCGTTGAACTGTCCAGTGCGGAAATGGCGCTGCCGGGAAGCTATCAGGGATGGGACGCTACCAAAGAGGATTGCTACAAAGTGGAATCTGCCGCCCGCGACTTCATCTATACCGGGACACACTACTTCGATGCCGATACCAAATTCAAGTTCTGGGATGCCGGAGTATGGATCGGTATAGTAGGCTCTATCAATTGGGATGGAGATAAGAACGTAGGGACATTTATTCTGAAACCCAGCGATGGCGATAACATCAAGATTGAAACAGCCGGTTACTATCGGGTAGGTGCCGATATGAAGAAGCTGACAGCTTCGTTGACCAAGACCGGATGGGAAGTGATCGGTGACGCCACGCCCGGCGGATGGGATAAAGGAACCTTGATGAATTATGATCCGGCAACCAAACTCTGGTCGGTGGATGTTGTTCTGGTGGCCGGTGAGATGAAGTTCAGATGGGATGGTGCATGGACTGTCAATCTGGGCGGCACTCTGGGAGCACTGACTCAAGATGGTGACAATATGAAGGTGACAGCCGGAACTTATACCATTGTGCTGAATCCGGATGCCAAAACGGCTACCATGACTAAGAAATAATCCTGTATTTTTTACCACAGGTAATTTTCTCACCACAGAGAACACAGGGTAACACAGAGTATTCATGTCGATAATCAGTGACATAAAAATCGACTCTGTGTTACGCTGTACCCTCTGTGGTGAATTTTTATATACCCCTCTCTTCTTTTTATATACAATAATACCTTTTAATCTATGAAATATTTATCTTTTCCGTTTCTGCTTCTCCTGCTTCCGCTGATTGGTCTCGGTTGTTCGTCGGATGAAGAAGAAACCGATTCTCTGATCCTTTCGTCTGATAGTGAAACTTATTTTGAGCAAGGCATTGACTTTCCCGCCGTTTCGGGAACACGGACTTTGTCGTTCTCGGCAGGGCGTCCGTGGCGGATCTCGCTGACCGGTGCGGATACACGTACGGCGGCAGACTGGTGTACGGTGACCCCGTCTTCGG
>UMKV01052375.1_pt1 | contig 13394 bp, 10 predicted proteins | sample 1966381 | NCBI WGS metagenome assembly UMKV01 (sample SAMEA4836182, study PRJEB28245) | human gut metagenome | biome: gut microbiome; material: fecal sample | place: Denmark | collected 2008
ACCCTCTCCGGGCTTTTCTGTGAGGCTTCGCCCAATAGGGTCTACCGCGCGCACAGGGCGCTTCTGGAGCGCTTGCAGCTTCCTGCCGTCACCCTCCACGGGTTGCGGCATTCTGTCGCTTCTGCGGCTGTTCTGAGTGGCGTTCCGGTCAAATCTGTGCAAGGTTGGCTTGGTCATGCCTCGTATGCCATCACTGCTGACCTTTATGCAAATCACCTCCCTGATGTGTCGTCAGCTTGCGAACGTTTGTTCTGATGGCGCACGACTGGAAATCGTGTGTGGGCTTATACCCCACCTAGGGTTCAAATCCCTAACTCTCCGCCAGATTAGCATCGGTTCGATAGAATCGGTGCTTTTCTTTTGCCCTCGCAGCGAATCCTCCCCCCCCCCAGTCACCAAAAAGTGCGTACTTGTGCCCATAGCACAAATGGTGTATCCTTTCATCGTGGCCACAAGATAACCCCTTTCCCCGAACGACCCACCTTGGAGGAACCCATGAAGAAACTGATTTCCCTGCTGGTGATGATTTTGCTGCTGCTGTCCGCTGCGCTGGCGGAAGGGAGCACCCCGACCTGCACCACCGTGACGCTTGCAACCGGCAGCGTCCGCGGCGGATTTCACCACGAAGATGTACGAGGTTTTCCCGGACTATGCGGGCGAAAACCATCTGGAAATGACGGCTGGATTCCTGTTCCCGGCGGAGTAAGTAAGAAAAGACAGGCTGTTCGAGCGTTTTGCTCGGACAGCCTGTTTTTTGTCAGTATCCTGCTTTCTGCAATTCGTCCAGCAGTGCGCACTTACGCTTGTAGTCCCTGCGCCACTGTTCAGCAAGGTCAGCAATTATCTTTCTTCCCTCGTCTGTGCCTTTCATGCGTTCCAGCTGCCGGATGACCTCGCAGTAGGCGGCGCGCGACGAAGCCGCTTGCATAGCGCGATTCACCATGTTGCGGTAGAGTGCCAGCGTGCGGGCGGAATCCCATGCCATCAGCGGGTCAAAATAGGTACACAGTCCCTCAAAATTGCTGTGTTGCTGAATCCGCTGGAGCAGCTGCTCCCACTGCTCAATGGATGCCAGCAGGGGCAGGCGGATAGTGCTTGTCGTCGGCAGTTTCAGCAAACGTTCCGCCTCGTCGCGCCACGCATCGGCGGGAAGCGTCGCTCGAAGCGCATCAATCTGCTCCATGCTGTACTGATTGTACTGCTCAATGTACTGCCGAATCGCCTGCTGCGCAAGGTCAGGCTGATTCGCGCGCTGATAGAGCAAAATCAGCTGTTCGCGGCGCTGCTTGCATGGCATATATTCCCCGGCGAACGTCTGCAAATCCGCCTTGACCTGCTCGATGGCTTCCGTCCACTTTTCCGCCGCCATCAGCGTTTTCAGCGTCCGTTCATGCGCATACGGCACATCCCAATGCGAATGCCAGAAGCTGATGATGTCCTCCTGCGAAGCGTGAATCTGCTGCATCGTTTTTTCACGCTGATTCAGCAGATTCACCATCGCGCCTCCACCGCGTTCCTGCGCATTCGGCTTCCATTCGGCAATTTTCTCGTCGAGCAGCGCAAGATTCCGCTGATGAATCGCTTCGTCCCACGGATACGAAAATAAGAACGCCAGCGGCGCGGTGAAATACGGCATCGGCTGCCACGTCTGGAATGCAGCGGCGAACCACTCGTACATTGCTGCCTGCTGGGCGGGTGCTGCGATGGCAAGAATCCGCATCCATGCATCGCGGCAAGCGTCTTCGATATCCTCCTGTTCAAGAATTTCATCGGCGGATTCAAACATCATTGCCGTGTCGCAAACGAGTTCAAACGCCAGCATCGCATGTTCCGGTGTCAGCAAATCAGCCAATTCCGCGTCCATCAGCTCCAGCAGTTCCTGAACAGGTGATTCCTCTTCTTCGTCATATTCTTCTTCGTCATATTCCGCGTATTCGTCATACTCGTTTTCGGAATAGCGTTCGGCGGCGTGAAGCGTCTGCGTCAGGGTGCGCTGCCAATTGAGGCGGCGTTCATCCGCACGGACAGGTTCGTCTCCCTTGCACAGCATCAGCCGATTTCGGAGTGCTTCGTCCTTTTTCAGCAGCGGACGAAGGAAATCCCGAAGCGTTTCAGCGGACAGGCTGTTCAGCTTCTTCTCCCACTCCGGCGCGGGCAATTCTGCTTCCGGCAGATGGGTCGCCGCAAAGAGAACCGCCGCCATATGCTTGCAGTTTGCGCCCTCTTTCGCAAAAGGGCAGGTGCAGGACAGAGTTGCCACGGCATCGCCTGCCAGCGTAATCTCAACCCGATACAGCCGCGTGCCTTCTACATCAGCAGTGATTTTCTCCTGCGTGCAGTGCAGATCTTTCACTGCCCCGGCACGCCAGTAATTGCGCCCGCGCGTAATCATCTTCGAGATAAAATTCTCTTTCCAGTCAGTGATGTGCATCGGCATTCCACCTTTTGCAAAACAGGCTGCCCGTTTTTCTCGGACAGCCTGCTTGCTTATTCCTTCGTCTCAATCTCAATGCCGCGTTCTGCCAGCCAGTTCGGCCAGTAGTCGTCGGTGTAGAGCAGTGCCTCGCGGGTGGAGGGCATCGGGGGCAGCGAGCCGCCCGTGGCGTAAATCAGCGCGGAAATCGGCAGAACGGTGTAGCCCTGCTCCTCGTAGTAGGTCAGGACAGCATCAAGAATTTCCCAGCTGTGATTCGCGTCGAGATGGCAGAGCAAAATATTGCCGGGCGCGAGCTTGGCGCGCGTCGTACCGTTCTTGATGCACTCCTCCACCGTATATTTGCCGATGGAGTCCTTTGTGCTCATGTTCCACAGCACGCACTCCATGCCTTCCGCGCGCGAAACGCTGATGACGTTGCTGTTCACGTCCCCGTACGGCGGGCGCATCAGGCGCGGCGAGACGCCCAGCGTTTCCGCCATGGTCTCCGCCGGAAAAACGATTTGGCGCATCATGCTGTAGGGCCGTTCCTTCGTCAGCTGCGGATGCGTGTTCGTGTGGTCGCCGATTTCATTGCCCGCCGCCAGCACGCGCTTGGATTCCTCCGGGAACGTGCGGACGAAATAGCCCGTCATGAAGAAGGTGATATTCGTGTTGTGCTTCGCCAGCACTTCCAGCACCTGATCGGTGTTCTTGCCGCCGAAACCGCAGTCCATGCCGATGCCGACAAGTTTCCGCTCCGTCTCCACGTTCTTGACGGCGCGCTGCCCCTTCGCAACGACGGTCAGGTAACCGCCATCCGCCACACAGCGATCGCCCAGCCACACGCTCAGGCGGGTGTAGCCCTCCATATCAGCGGTTGGGGTGATAGAGAAGCTCATGTCTCCGCTCGGATTCGACCACTTTGCTTCCGCCAGCACTGTACCTTTGTCATCGCGCAGCTGGAAGGTGTTGTTGCCCTTGACGATGGTGGATGAATTCGTCACCGTCATGCGGACACTCATCTTCTTGCCCACCGTGCCGAAGTTAATGCCCAGATAGAACTGCACGTTCGGCAGGCGCTGGATGGTCAGCGTGTGCTTGCCTGCACCGGTGTAGCCGTCGCCGCTCTGCAGCTCAAAGACGACCTTGCCGCGCTCCTCCACCACCTGCGTCGGAACGGTTAGCGTGGTGCTCTTCTGCCCTGCCGGGATGACCACGGAATACGCGCCGTCCAAGCCGTCGCAGGTCAGGGAAACCGTCAGGTCTTTGTCGCTTGCGGGCGACACGTTCAGCTTCAGCGTATAATCATAGCCGCCGTTGATTTGCCCGTTTTTCTCGGCAAAGGTGACTTTCACGCCGTCCGCCAGCGCGACGGACATCAGCAGCGCCAGCATCATGCCCAGCGCACAGAACCATTTTTTCATGTGCAGCCTCCATTGGTCGTCGATCGTTGATATATCTGCTCGGACATACACGTCCACTTCTATTATACCATTGATTGAAAAGGAACACAAGTGCAAAAAAGCGCCGCTCCGCTTGACCATATTCAATCAGCGGGGCGGCGCGATGTGTCAGGGGATTACTGCTCTGCCAGCTTGTTCAGCATCTCAACGATGCCGCGGCTGTTCTCCAGCTGATTCTCCATGCCTTCGACAATCTGCTCTTCCGCAGTCGTCTCATCCGCATCCGCGTGCAGGACAACCGGCAGCTGCTTGCCGACGAACTGCTCCGCGAAGGCGTCCAGCATTTCCTGCGTCAGACCTTCGATTTCATTTTCCAGCGTCAGCTTCAACTCCGTCACCACATTGTTCGCATCCAGATGCAGTTCAACATCAAGCGTGTATTCGTCCGGCAGCATAGACGTGATGGTGGTGGTAAGAACTCTTCCTTCAGCGGCGGGTTCTTCCGTCGCTTCGGGTTCGGCGGTGGGCTCTTGCGTCGCTTCGGGCTCGACGGTGGGTTCTTCCGTCACGTCCGGTTCGGCGGTGGGTTCTTCCGTCGCTTCCGGCTCAGCGGTGGGTTCTTCCGTCGCTTCCGGTTCAGCGGTGGGTTCTTCCGTCGCTTCCGGCTCGACGGTGGGTTCTTCCGTCACAGCGGGCTCGACAGCGGGTTCTTCCGTCACAGCGAGCTCGGCATCGGGTTCTTCCGTCGCGGTGGGCTCGACAGCGGGTTCTTCCGTCACAGCGGGCTCGACAGCGGGTTCTTCCGTCGCGACGGGTTCGGCAACGGGTTCTTCCGTCACGTCCGGCTCGGCAACGGGTTCTTCCGTCGCAGCGGGCTCGGCAGTCGCTTCGCCGTTCAGCGCGCTCTGCGCCAAGCCGAGGTTCTGCATCAGCTCGTCCAGCTGCGCGGACACGTTGTCGAGGTAGCCCTGCGCCGCCGCCTGATTCGCCTTTGCGGTGTCCAGTTCAGCGGTCAGCGTTTCCACCTGCGCCTTGTTCGCTTCGTTTTCGTCGTTCAGCACAACCAGCTGGGCTTCCAGCTCCGCCACCTTTGCGGTGGATTCTTCCAGCACCAGCTGCGCCTCGCGGAGGTCATTCTGCGCGGTGGTCAGTTCCGCCTGCGCCGTCTCCTTGTCGGCAATGGTCTGCTGAAGTTCGGTGTTGCTGGCGGCCAGCTGACCGTTGACCTCATCCAGCTGACTGGACAGGTTATTCGACCGCACGAACAGCGCGACCATCACGATGACCGCCACGACCAGCACGACGATGAGTGCGAACAGGGAGACTTTCTTCTTCTCGCTGTTTTCCGGCGTGTTCTGTGCCGGTGTCTGGGACTTGTTTTCGGACATGGGAACTTCCTCCTTGCTTTGTCAGTCGAATCTCAGGCTGTGAATAAATGCGGCTGTCATCCTATTTCCAAATGCGAATGCGCAAGCAGATAGCGCAAGTGAATTGGGGAATAGGCTCACTCCTCTGCCTGCCCAAGGAGCTGCCGTGCGGCGTCCACCTGCGCCTGAAGGGATGAAAGCGTCTTTTGCAGCGTCTCCACCTCTCCGATCAGCTCACTGTCCGGGGTCCGAAGGAGAGCGAGCTGCTGCGTGAGCGTTTCCGCCTGCGCCGCTAATTCCGCATTCTCGCTGCGGATCGCCTTGCGCTGGGCGCGGAGTTCCTGCTCGCGCGCGGACGCTGCATCCGCTTCGGGCTGCACCGCCTGCAATTGCGCCAGCGTTTCCGGCAGGTCAACGTCGATTTGCGCGCGCTGCGTCTGCTGGAGCTTCAACCGTGCCAGACTTGCATCCAGCTGCAATTGCGTCAGCCGAAGCTGCTCGCCCTGCTGCGCCAGCCGAACCGCCAGCACACACAGCGCCACGCACACCACACACATCACCGCGACAAAAATGGCGCGGAATCCCTTGGAAACTTGCGGCAGCATACTGCTTCCTCCTCTTCCAGTCTCGCCAACAGGGAGCCTTTCTATTCACTATTGTAGCATATTCCGGTACAAATTGCAAAGCAAAAGCGCTGAAAAATGCCGCTTGTTCGGCAATTTGTTACAAATCATTCATTTTTTGAGCCGCGTCGGCGAGACTTTTGGCGAGATAGTCCAAATTTTCCTGCCGGCAGACGGTATCGCGGGAAGTGTGGATGCGCCCGGTGATGAGTCCCACCCCTGCGCTGTGGTGGTATGCCGATACGCCCACCCCGCACACGAAGCGCCGATAATCGCCCGCGCCTTGCACGCCCGCGCGCCCGAAGAACTGCGTCGACACGCCAGATGCCATTGCGTTTTCTTCAAGAGATTCGCGGACGGCTGCGTATTCCGGCTTGTCCTTCGCCATTTTCGGGGCGCTGATGACAAACGTGTCGCCCTCCCCGACGCAGTTGAGGTCAACAAGCAGCTTCATCGTCTGTACTTCGACGTGCTGTGCACCGTAGCTCTTTGCGCCGCGGCTGCCCGTCTCCTGATGATCAAAGAGGATGAACGCCGTCTTTTCGCGCGCTTCAGGGGACAGGCGCTGCATCGTCTCCAGCAGGGCAGCAATGCCGGATGTGTTGTCATTGACGTTATGCTTGTTCGCCGCGCCGAACATCATCATCAGCATCAGCGCCAGATAGGCAAAAAAGAACGTCAAAATCAGCCAATCGCCGCTCTTCGTCGCCAGCCCGACCACCGTGCCAATCAGCAGGGAAATCAGCAGCATTCCCAGCAGCACCGCGCCCTGCGAGAGGATATACACCGGGAAATTCCGGGGAATGCGCAAGTCCGGCACGCCGATGGTCGCCGCCGTATCGTAGTGAGCGCTGATGAGCAGTTCGGCATTTTGAGGGTCGCCGGCGACGATATTGCGGTGGCGCAGCTTGTCCTTTCGGTTCATGCCGTCCACATATGGGCGATACCCCATTTCGCGCATTTTCGCCATCACCCACTTCTCGAACGCCCGCTTCTGCGCCGTCGTTTTGCGGATGGGGAACTGCACGTCGATTTCTTCGCGTATGGTCATGCTTGCTCCTTCCCGACGACCTGCCGGAGGACGGCTTCCACCGTGTCCGCCACGCCCTGCAGGGTGATTTCGTCGTACGTCGTGTCATGTTTGGTATGAATTTTGCTGCAGTACCAGCCTACATGCTTTTTCTTGCGGCAGGCGCAGATACCCACGCCGAGCTTGAAGTGCTTCTGGTCGGAGGAAAAATTGCACTTCTCCATGTTGCCAAGGACGACCGGAATACCGCTGCTTTTCCGCGCCGTCTCGCCCAGTGCCGGATACTTCTCCCGCGCCGCTTTCGGCACAAGCATCAGCATGGCTTCCCCCACGCCGATGCAGTCCATGTTCAGCACAAGTGTCTCTTTTGCCGCCTGCTTGTGCGCTTTCGCCAGCCCCGATGCGCCGAGCAGCCCCTTCTCCTCGTTGTCGAACAGCACGAACGCAATCTCCTCCGGCTTTTCCGCCGCGAACGCCTCCATCAGCGCCAGCACCCCGCACACGCCCGACGTGTTGTCATTGACGTTGTGCGGATTCGGCACGCCCGCCAGCAGCAGATACATCATCAGGCAGTACAGCCCAATCAGCGTCGCTTCCGTGCAGAAGATGCTGCCCGTGAGCTTTTCCACAATCCCCGTCGGTATGAAGATGAACACCACCATCACCAGCGCAATCAGTGCCTGAACGATGTAAAACATCGGGCGATTCATGGGGAGCATGACATTCGGCAGCCCGACGGTTGCGGGCGTGTCGTAATGCGCCGTAACAAGCACTTTCGCCTTGTCCACATCGCCCACGACGATATTGCGGTTCGTGCAGATTGCCTTGTTTTCCTCCATCCTCGCCGCATAGCCCATTTCCTGCGCCTTTTGCAGCACATACTGGCGGAACTGCGCCTTTTGTACTTTGCTTTTGCGCACCGGAAACCGCGCATTGACCTCCTGCATCCAGCGATTCGTATTCATTTTTTCTGCTCCTTTTCCGTGTACGGCACGACCTCCACCACCGTCAGCGTGTCGCCCTCGACGACAAAGCGAATATCCACCTCGCCATACGGCACGCCATACACGCGCTTTCCGTCATGCTGATACGCCGGGCGCGGGTCTTGCGCGAGCAAGCCCATCACGGCGGGCAGGTTCTGCTTGGGAACGTACTTTTTGAGCTTCTCCGGGAAATCCACCGTCAGGCGATGGCGTTCGGTCTGCTCGGTGAACCCGCCGACGGCGTCCGGCACGCTGTCCACATACGGCAGGTACGGCTTGATGTCCACGATTGGCGTGCCGTCCATCAAATCCGCGCCGGAGACGACGAGCGTGATGCGCCCGTTCTCCTCCTCCATGCGAATCAAGCGGACAACAGTCAGACCGATGCGGTTCGGGCGGAACGGCGAGCGCGTCGCGAACACGCCCAATCGGGTATTGCCGCCCAGCCGCGGCGGACGCACAGTCGGCCGCCAATCATCCTGCTGCGCGCGGTCGAACTCCCAAAGCAGCCATAGGTGGGAGTAATCCTCAATGCCGCGGAACGCCTCGCGGACGCTGTACTTTTCTGCCATCACGACGCGGGAAATCACCTCCGGCACAAGCCCCGACTGCCGCGGCACGCCGAATTTCTCCCGAAAGCCGTTTTCGATTCGTGCAATGATTTCCATCCAGATTCCTCCCCTTTTCCATACGGGATAAGTATAGCCCACCCGCGCCCTCCCGTCAAGGGGCGGAAGCAGAAAGGAATTTCTGTCAGTTTTGCATTTGGCAAGAGGATTTTTCTTGGTTGATGGAGAATTATATTCGCAGGATTTCGCGCCTGCGGGCGCGAGGAGGTGAATCCCCTTGGTAGAAGCCCGCCACATTACGATGGATTTCCGCATCGACCAGAACCGCACCACCAACCTCAAGGAGTTTGTCGTCGACACCCTCCGCCGCCAGACGCATGCCACCACCTTCCGCGCCCTCGATGATGTATCCTTCACCGCCGAAAAGGGCAGTGTCACCGGGCTGATTGGCCATAACGGCGCGGGAAAATCCACCCTGCTCAAAATCATCAGCGGCATTTACCCGCCCACCAGCGGCAGCGTCGCCCTGCAGGGCACGCTTGTGCCCATGCTCGAACTCGGCAGCGGCTTCGACGCGGAACTCACCGGGCGGGAGAATATCTTCCTCAACGGCGCAATTCTTGGCTACCCGAAGGATTTTCTGCACGACAAAGCGCCGGAAATCATTGCGTACAGCGAACTCGATCGTTTCATCGACCGCCCGCTGAAAACGTACTCGTCCGGAATGCTCGCGCGTCTGGCGTTCTCCATCGCCACCGTCGTTCAGCCTGATATTCTGATTGTGGACGAAATTCTTGCCGTCGGCGACGAGCGCTTCCAGCGCAAGAGCCGCGCGCGGATGCTTGAGCTCATGTCCGGCGGCGCGACAGTGCTGTTTGTCAGCCATAATTTAAGCCAGATTCGCGAACTCTGCGACCGCGTGATTTGGCTGGAGCACGGCAGAATCCGCGCGCAGGGCGACGCAAAGTCCCTGTGCGACGCATACGAAAGGGAGGCAGCCCCATGAGTGAGCAGACGCCGCGCCGGCGCCGGGCTGATCGGGCATATACGCCGGAGGAAAACGAAGCCGCGCCCTGCCGCCGCCGCATGAATGCGGACGAACCCCCGCGCCGACGCCGAACGCGCGAGTATTATTCGCCTGAGGAGTTCATCCCGTACCCTGCGGCGGATTCGTTCGACACCATGCCGCCAGACATCCCGTTCGATGTGCCTTCAGACACGCCGTCCGCGCCCCCGAAACGGAAATTCCGTCTGCCGCCGCTGGGCGAATCGCTGCTCAGGACGATGCAATTGCTCCGTTCTGCGCGCCCGGATTTCCCCTTCCGCCGTCCGCATGTGGTCGGCGACTTGCTGAACATGCTGCTGGATGTGCTGCTGTGGCTGCCAAAACTGACGGTGCATTTGACGCTGTATGCCTGCCGTTACCTGCGTGCATCCGTCCGCTATGCCGTGGAGGGCGCAACGCCGCTCTGGCAGGCGTTTCTGCTCCGCCCGTACAGCTGGGCGGGGTTCTATCTGCTGCTTGGGGGGCTGGCATTCGGCGGTGTTCATCTGATGTCGTGCGGGTCAACGGGCGCATCGTTCGCCGGATTCGTGCTGCTGCTCGCGCCGCTGGCGTGGGGCATCGTGCTGAGCTGGGCGGCGGCGAACGCGCTGCACCGGCACTGTTTCTTCTCCCGGTGGACGTTCGTCGCGCTGGAAGTGCTGTGCGGCCTCGGCATTGCGGGCGCGCTGCTGGGGTATCCCATTGCACTGCTTGCGTCGGCGCCGCTGCCGCTGTGGATGCTCGCTGGCGCTCTGCTCCTGCGCCGCACGACGCTGCAATCCTTCTCCCCTGCCGCCATCGTCGATTTCTTCCAGCGCCTGAAGCCGCGCTGGGAACTGCGGCGAATCGGGCTGCACACGGCGGCGACCGTCAGCTACACTGCACCCGTCAAACACAATCGCTTCTTTATTGAGCTGCAATGTACGCATCCGAGCACGGGGAATGCGCTGATTTTGTTTCATACGTCCACCATTGAACCGGCACTGGGGCAGAAGGTGCATGTGATTCTGCATCCGACGGAGGAAGACATCTATGAGGTGGACTTGACGACGAGCATTCCGCGGGTAAAGATTCGCAAGAATGACTTGTGGCGGAATCGGGAATAGGATAGCATCGGAGGTATCAGCATGGAATCATCCCTCAACATTCAAAAAATCGTCAAGCCCTCCTTTGCCGTTATCGGCATCGAAGGCTCGACAGACGACGGCGAAGGCTTCATCCCCATGCTCTGGTCAGACGCGAACGCCCACTTCGACGAAGTCTCCCCCGTCGCCAGCCGCGACGAAAACGGCGCGCTGCTCGGCATTTGGGGCGCGATGAGCGACGAAACCCGTTCGTTCCTGCCGTGGACAGACGGCTTCTCGCGCGGTTTGTACCTCGCAGGCGTGGAATGTCCCATCGACGCGGAAGTGCCGGATGGGTGGACGAAGTGGGTCGTGCCGGGGTATGAGTACCTCGCCATAGAGAATCGCCGCGCGGACACGTTCAGCCGCATGGTCGATTACTTCCGCGAAAATGGCGTGAAGCTCGTCGGCGCGGTGCAGGAATTCACCGACCCGAAAACGCAGCAGGAGTATCTGTACTTTCCGATTCGGGCATTATGACAGCTTGACGCATTTCCAAACGGATGCTATAATACCCCATGAATCTGATGCAGAGGTGAACATGATGGCAGAAGAATGTACGCATGACTGCTCCTCGTGCGGGAGCGCGTGCGCATCGCGGCAGAAGCCGCAGAGTTTGCTTGCCCCGGCAAACGCGGGCAGCCGGGTGAAGAAGGTCATCGGCGTTGTCAGCGGCAAAGGCGGCGTGGGAAAATCACTGGTGACGGGTCTGCTCGCGTGCGAAACGGCGCGGCGCGGGAAAATCGCCGGGGTGCTGGATGCGGACATCACCGGGCCGAGTATGCCGCGCATTCTGGGCATCCACGACAAGGCGGTCGGCAATGATCTGGGCATCCTGCCGCAGGAATCTGAAAACGGCGTGAAGGTTATGTCCATCAACCTCCTGCTGGAACACGACACCGACCCCGTTATCTGGCGCGGCAGCCTGATTGCGGGCACGGTGAAGCAGTTCTGGACGGATGTGTGCTGGGGGGATGTGGACTGCCTGTATGTGGACATGCCACCGGGAACGGGCGACGTGCCGCTGACGGTGTTCCAATCGCTGCCGGTGGATGGCATCGTGATTGTCTTAAGCCCGCAGGAACTGGTCGGCATGATTGTGGAAAAAGCCGTCAAAATGGCGCAGATGATGAACATCCCCGTGCTGGGCTTGGTGGAAAACATGGCGTACATGACCTGCCCGGACTGCGGCAAGCGCCTGTATCCCTTCGGCGAAGGGCGCACGGCGGATGTCGCAAAGCAGTACGGACTGCCGATGCTGGCGCAATTGCCGATTCAGCCCGAACTTGCCAAGAAGTGCGACGAAGGCCGCTTGATGGACATTCAGCTGCCAGAAATGGGCAAAGCAGTCGATGCCGTGCTGAAATGCAAGGTTCGCAAGCATGAATAAGCCAATCCCGTCGGAATCCTCCGGCGGGGTTTTTCATATCGAAACGGTTTTCGCAGCAGGAAAATCAGGCACACATGTCGAATAATAGTTGATTCAGCGGAACAAATCCGCGTTTTTCTCCGTCTAATCCAGCGGAAAGGGAGGAAAAGCGCCGCTTGTTTCGTTATATCATTGGAAGGCGCGGGCTTTTCGCCACTTTCCGGCAGGGGAAGTGCAATTTAGCCCTTGCACACTGCCCGATAAATGTGTACAATATAGATGGGCGATTGCCCATACGCCTCTTTCCGGCAAATCCGGCAGGAGGATAACGCTTGCTCCGCTCGCCCTGAGTGTGAAGGAAGGGAATTATCATCATGAAGAATCATGCCGCTGCAACTGTTCGCAACCGCATTCTCAAGGGTGCTGCCCTGTGCGGTGTTTTGGCGCTGTCCATGACGCTGACGGGCTGCTTTGTGCCGCCGGACGACCTGTCGGGCGACCTGTCCAATCAGGGTGTTGTTTACAATACGGTTGCTGTCTCAGCGCCCCCGCGCACCGCCACGCCCACTCCTTCGCCCACGCCGACGGTTGAATCCGTTTTCAATTTCGGCACGAACACCGCTACGCCGACGACACAGCCGGGCGTGATTACGTCCAACGGCATTGTCACCGTGGTGACCACGCCGCCCGGCAGCATCGCCACCACCGCGCGTCCGACCGCAACGCCCACGCCGACTGCGGCTGCCGTTCTCAAAAAAGGCTCGTCCGGCGCTGATGTCAAGACGCTCCAGCGCCGCTTGAAGCAGCTGGGCTACTACACCGGCAGCGTTGACGGCGATTTCGGCGACGCGACGGAGAAGGCGCTGCGTGCGTTCCAAGACCGCAACAATCTGCTGGTGGACGGCATCGCGGGCAAATCGACGATGGCAAAGCTGAACAGCTCCAACGCTGTCAAGGCAGCCGCCGCAACCGCTACTCCGCGCAAGACCGCGACCCCCAAGCCGAAAACCACCGCGACCCCAAACCTCTCCACTGAGTATTATCTCCAGAGCGGTTCGTCCGGCACGCGCGTCCGCACGCTGCAGGCGCGCCTGATTGAACTGGGCTGGATGGCGGGTTCGCCGGACGGCAACTACGAGGGCGCGACAGAATACGCCGTCAAGGCGTTCCAGAAAAAGTACAAGAGCCTGTATACGGACGGTGTCGCCGGGCCTTCGACGCTGCAAACACTGTATTCTTCCTCCGCGGCAAAATCCTCCACGCCCGTTTCCTCCATCGGCACGACGCTGGAGTCCGGCATGAAGAACAGCGGCGCCGTCAAGGCGATGCAGACGCGCCTGAAATCCTTGGGCTATCTGACCGGCACAGCGGACGGCTCTTTCGGCGACGCAACAAAGGCGGCGGTGATTGCCTTCCAGACGGCAAACGGCCTGAAGGCGGACGGCAAAGCAGGCACATCTACCCT
>UMKV01059659.1_pt1 | contig 13368 bp, 9 predicted proteins | sample 1966381 | NCBI WGS metagenome assembly UMKV01 (sample SAMEA4836182, study PRJEB28245) | human gut metagenome | biome: gut microbiome; material: fecal sample | place: Denmark | collected 2008
CTATTGTTCTTCTTACACTTCATCGGCACATCCATCTGCAAATGGTGAAGTTTATCATTAGAGACGGCTTTCGTAATCAACTCGCCGGGTTCTCGCGACAACTCTTCCGCCGACACATAACACCTGCCACCAAACAAGTTTACATTTACAATGTCTGAAAATACATCTTTGTACTGTAGTAAATTTTTCTCTGCTAAATCTTTTGCTCCCAAATGGTATCCTCCTTAATTCTTTTGTTTTTATCATTACAAGGAGAACATCTTCGCCCCACCCTTGTTTGTATATATACTAGCACAGTTGCATTACAAAGTCAATATATTTACTTACAATCGTCAAGCGACTTACGCCCCTTAAAAAGAGGACTAAATCGTGCCAAACAAGCCAAATTCCAGCATATAAAAAGAGCGTAAAACGACACCCCCAATAGGAGGGGCGTTCTACGCTCAAAGTTTTTTTCAAAACCCGTCTTATATTACTTCTTTATCTTAACTTTTTTCACCGTACTCCACTTACCGTACACCTTTTTCTTGCCATTCATTTTATAGGCACGAACACGAATGTAATACGTTTTCTTCTTTTTCAGTTTCTTAATGGTGTACTTGGTTTTCTTTGTCTGTACGCTCTTTTTCTTTTTGAACTTTTTGTTTAGGGCATACTGAAGCTGGTAGCCTTTGACATCTTTAACCGCATTCCAGCGAACAACAAGTTTTCTGCCTTTTTTATTCTTTGGCACTTGCAAAATAACCTTTGATAATGTTTTCTTACCTGATATCTTATCCGAGTTATCCGGCGTCGCCGAAGGCGTTACCGTTGGTGCTATAGTCGGCTTTAAAGTTGGAATTACAGTTGGGCCAACAGTCGGCTTGACCGTTGGCGTCGCCGTCGGTTGTTTCGTTGGCACAGCAGTTGGCGTTACTATCGGTGTTGGCGTTGGTGTGGCAGCCGGTGCCACTTCCTTTTCCAGCACAATGCTATTATTCCAAAGCTCATATTCCGTTTCTTCCTGACTCACTTCCAAATACAATATCTTCGTTCCGGATATATCATTTCTTGTGGCTTTATTCCATATCTCCACAATCGAAATATCTTTCGATTGTCCCGATGATAATGTTCCCAATGTTTCTGTATGTATTACGTTACCGTTTTCTCCACCATCTTTAACAACCAAAGATACCTTTTCTGCCTCATTACCACCATTATTGGTTACTGTTATTAAATCCTTATTTTTCGCTGTAACAGCAAGATCACTTGTTGTCGTTTCAATCGTTTGTTTCGCTGTCAACTGCTGTTCGAATGTTTCATCCGATGTAACGGAAGCCGTAATATCCGAAGTAGTAAAGTCTGCCGGAACAGAAATCAGTATCTCCTGCTCACTCTGCATACCAGCAGCTAATTTATCTACAAACGGCCCCTCATACAATACATTACCGGAAGCATCTTTTACTGTAATTTTCACATGATTCAAATCGGTTGTACCGGTGTTTGATACAGTAATCAAAATCGGATTTTCTTTATCCGTACCAAAACTCAGAACATCATAAGCAATATTGGTAATCTCCGCCTGACTCCGTTTGGTCTCATTTTTATATTTTAATACCGTCGCACCATATGGATTTTCTTTTGAAGTATCCACTTCCTGCTCTGTATAAACAACTCCCGGTTCTTCACTATTTTTTAAGAGGGCAAAGCCACTGACATAGCCCCCATCTTCGGTAAGCGCAGCAGCAACGGATTCCTCTCCTATCTTTTGTTTATAAATTTCACTATTAAAGTTATCCTGCCCAATCCAGTAAACAGCATCTTCATATACGTCATAAGATGAACCGCATGCGATTTGTAAATCTTGTGTCTCCCCACCGGCATAGCGCATAAGCGTTCCATCCTGAATAAAGTAAATCTTTCCATTGATGCATTTTACTGCCTGCATTCCGGTATCCGCAGTTGCGATTGTTTCACCATTTACCAAAAGGGTCTCCCCCTGAACCATAGCCAGTGAAATTTCGTCTCCAACATAACCATACGCAAAGTCACTGACTGTATCATCGGTACGGTATAATTCTTCCGGAGCAGACCAACTGTCCTCAGTCAATTTGCTTCGATAAATCTTCGTCTTGCCTTCTTCTAACAATGCATCACCAGAAGAATTTTCACCCCAAACGGCATACAAATCTGTTCCGTCTGATGCAAACTGGTATTTATAACTCCAATTTTTTCCTGCTTTTCGCAATGTAACAACCTTATCGAAAGTTTGACTTTCTTCATCATATCTTGCAACTTTTAATGCCAGGTGCTGCAGGATTTCCTCCTCGGACATATCTTCCGTAATTGCCACATCGCTGTTTTCGTACATCACATAAGTAAATCCATTGTGAGAAAACATCTGTGCTGCCGTATCCAGCCGTCCCGTCTTGTCAACCGGTTTGCCATCACTCCATGCACCATTCTGATACAAACGGTACATCAGTGTTGTCTGACCGCCGGAATTTTCCTCTGTATCATCCAAATATGTCATAATTGCCGTTCCATCCGCAAACGTCGTTATCGCCGGCTTTGCATTTTCATAAACAAGCGATTCCTGAGCCGAATCCAGCAAATTCTGACTCTTTTTAACCGATTGAATCTCTTTTTTTGTCACAGGCGAACTTCTCTTATACGTCATTTTGCCGATACTTTTTGTCGTCTTACCTAAGTTTGGATACAACTCCAGTCGGGAAAACTTCCAGTCTTTATACCCTGACAATCCCGGCACTATCGTATCTGCCTGAATATAAAGTTTTCCGGTCAGATAAGCCGACACCGAATTTGAAAAACTCTTCCATGGAAAAGAAGCCTTTCCACCGATTTCTCCCTCAATACCACCTTTTATATCAATGACTACAGCGTCCGCGCCCAAAGCGATATGCGGCTTGATTGCAAGATTTAACTCTCCACCTGGTGTAATGACTTTTTGCGGATTCATCGTAAGGCAGATTTTTCCATCGACGCTTCCGGAAACACCAAATTCCGAATACACAATCCACCAAAGCGGCACTTTTACACTTCCGCCGGCTTCCAGTGCCGCCGTCATGCCACCTTCTTCAAAACCGATTACACTGCCATTATCATCTAATTTTAGTTTTACATAACCTGCCGCATTACCGTTCACATGAAATGCCGCACTTCCGTTTACTTTCTTTAATTTTCCTCGAAGTTTGGAAAAACGATTCCATAATTTCGTCGTATCGACTTTCCCACCACAGGATTTAACCAGTGATTTTACTTCCTGATACGATTCACGCCAATAGGTGTCATTTGGGTCTTTTTTTACGGTGGCACTATTATTTGACTTGATTCCTAATAATACTTCCGCCGTCTTATTCTTGGCATCAATATTCACCGTCATGTTAGCGGCATCGAAAAAGGATAAATCCATCGACATTTTTTGTTTAAAAATATTGAATGTATTGTTTCCAATACTGATTTCCGGTCCTTTTAATTCGGCAGAGCCAAGGTTTGAAAAATCAGGCAGAGACTTTTCAATGTTTGTAATGTATTTTTTGTCTTCAGCGCTAACATATGGTGTTGGTGTAGGTTTTGATGTTTGGGTAGGCGTTGGTGTCGCCTGTGATGAACCACCTACCCCTTTCGAGGTGACTTTTCCTGCATAACTCCAAAGATTAGAAGAGGAAAGATTTAAATGCAAAGCGGGCCGGACCGCATCAATAACAGTGTCGACACTATAGCCATCGTAATCGCCGTAGCCACTGTCATCCACATAGGATGCATTAATACTACGATCAGTGCCCGGCGACCGCAGCCACCACCAGCCGTTCCCCTCGTACTCCGTACTCGTGGACGTCCACGCTCCGCACTCTTTCGCATATGCTGTATTTTTTGCTTCTCTTGTTTCACTGTTGGTATCAAACTCGCCATTAAATCCATAGGCAGTATTACATACTTCTGCAATGGACAAAAGATACACTTTATCTATGGTATTTTCTCCACCTTCTGTTCCATAGTATGGATTGTCTTTGTTCACAACTGTTGTGTTCTTTATTGCAGTCTGTTCTGCTGGTGTAAATGCCGTATTTAAAAATGTATCATTCAACCATGTACGAAGGGTACAGGTTGCCCATGTCACATCCGTAAATTTCTCGTTATATGATCCAGCATCCAAATTTCGGTCTGCCAGTAAAAAGGCATCATTTCCATTCACGGAAAGGACACGCCATTTAATTGGTTCTTTTTGGTCATTCTGATCGGCTTTTCCATCCCCATTTGTATCATTCTGCCAGTAGTTTCCAAAATAGATACAATCCCATGTTGTTACACCGTTTCCATCGGTAGTTGGATTTTGTAAACTAACTGCTGCTTTCACCGGCGTAGATTGTCCCAGCGTAACCTCGCACAGGGATAGCACCATTACCAGTGCAAGAAATTTTGCCAACAGGCGTTTTGTTTTTCTTCTTTTCACAAAGATTCCTCCTTTTTTGCTTCGTTTAATTTACGTTCTTTCATCAAAACGAATTGGTTAATTACGTTTACAAAATTTTCCATTCAGTATATGTCATATATTAACACACGTCAAGTAATGTTTCAATAATCCACTTTACAAGTGCCGCCTTACACCATCTCCTCCACAACCTTCCGCAGTTTTTCCAAACTCCCATCAAACAGCCGCTCTGCCAATGCATTTATTTCATAAACCTGTGTCTGCTCCTTTGTCACAAGGGGCTGGCAGACAAACTTTGGTTCAATCCGCCTTATGGCCCCCTTTTCCACACACTTTTTAATAATTGTATAAGTCGTATTGCGGTTCCAGCCAACGCGCGCTGACAAAATCGGAACAATTTCACCCGCGCGGAGTTCGCCCTCCTCCCACAAAAGTTCCATCACCTTAAGCTCGGATTCACATAACTTAATGCCCTCTTTTTTATTCATCAGTCTCTTCCTTTCTCATTGTGAAATCTGAAAATGCCGCCTGGCCTCCATGCTCTTTCGTCGCATAACAGAACAGTCCCGGACGCACACCACAAAAATGATCCAGCTTAAAATACAGAGAAAATGGCTCTGCAAGAATCTGCCAATTACCATCCTGCTTCCACTCAAACACTGCCTTATCTTTCATTCTTGTAAAATCAATTTTCGCACGAAGTGTAACTTTGGCAGAAGAAAGCGGAATTTTCTCCTGTACAGCCGGCATACTGTCATCTTCTTTCGGGTTCATCTGTCCATCTGCTACACCGTCTTTTGCCAGTTTCACAAGAAAATATTTTCCATTTTCCTTCGTAATTCCGGCTAATGCATAGTCGCTTTGCAACATACAAAGTCCCGCTATATCTCCATCGGATAACGCCGAACCATCCACGGTTACTGTTACAACACCTCCCGGATACGGCATCCTCTGAGTCAGCGTATTTGGTGCCTGTGTTACATTATTGCATATTTTTCCGGTCTGCAAAATCAACCGGTGATTTAAAAGTTTCCACCTGCTGTCATCCGGCACATGATTCCACTGCCAGTAATTATGAAGAGAAGAAAAATCTTCATCTCCATATAAAGGTGCATATTTGTGAGCCGGATTTGTATCCTCTAAAAGCAGTTTATCTTCTACTTTTCCATCTACGCCAAATACCGGAAAATCATTTTCAAAATGAACCGGAACAAGAACCGGCAGTCTTCCCACGGCACCGCTGTCACGGAACAGCATAGCATACCATTTTCCACTTGTTGTACTCACAATTCCTCCCTGAGCAACTCCCTGATTGCAGTAACCGCCGTCGGTATCAAGCACATCTCCACCGGTATAAGGACCTGCGAGCGAATCGCTTACATAACAAGCCTGCGAACGTCTCGTATTGTCCCCCTTGCGGTAATGGATGAAAAACAAATAATATTTCCCGTTGATTTTGTACCAATGGGTTCCCTCATAACCAAGATACACTTCATCCGGGTCCTCAACCAAAAGTTTATGTAAACCGCCCTCCTTCGGCGCCGTCATTTCTTCATTCAATTCCATCACATAAATCTGGCGGTTTCCGTAGGCAAGGAAGGCACGTCCCTCATCAAACAAAAGCGAGCAGTCATGGTAAAAGCCCTCGATTTCATTTTTCTGCCATGGGCCTTTTAAGTCCGGTGCGCGGAACAAATACGTTTTTCCCGTGTCATTGGCAACAAAAATCAGATAAAACATACCTTTTTCATAGCGGAGTGTGGCAGCCCACATTCCTTGTCCATAAGCATTTTTTCCATTCTTTAAGCACTCTTGATCCGTAAGTTCAAGTGTCTCATACACATAAGAATAAATTTCCCAGTCCGCCAGATTATAGGAGCGCAGAATCACACATCCCGGCATAAAATGCATCGTGGTACTTACCATATAATACGTGTCGTCTACCCGAATTACATCCGGGTCCGGATAATCCAACGGGAGCACCGGATTTACTTTTTTCCATTTTTCTTCCATTTCTGTTCCTCCAATTCATGTAATTTGCGAATTTCTTCTGTCTCAACCGACTCTTTCGCATATCTTGCCTTTTCATATAATTGAGTCAAATATTCATCCGCCTTTTCCCCGGATAAATAAGTCTCCTTTAGTTCCTGTGGCGTCTGTGAGCACGGAACCGAATTCTTTTGTGCACCGGCTTGAATCTGTTTGTAAAACGCCTTTCGGACAAATCCATCGTTACCTGCCGGGAACTGCTTTTCCCGTTTTGCCACCGGTACAAGCCGTATATGTTCCTCATCCTCTTTTGTAATGGTCACCTGTTCCACAAATTCATAGGAAGGCTTTTGGCGGTGAAATACCAGATAACAAATCAATTTAAAAATACCATAACCAGCCAGAATAACTACCGCCACAATCAGTACAATCAATACAGTATACCGCAGTAGTGTAAGCCAGAAATTACCCTTTTGCTCTTCCTGCTGCTGCCGTACCACAGTCTCTCTGGACTGGCTTTCCGGTCCCGCTGCCGGCTCTTCCTTCTCTTTTGTTTCCGCCACGGTAGTCTTTTGCTTTGAATCCCTTTCAAAATTCCATTCCGGTTTATATCCTGCCGCCACAAATAAAAGCAAAACCGTAAGAAATCCCGCAGCATAGAAAGGAATCCAGTCCTTCCTGCGATTCACATTTATGCGGCGTTTCGTTTCCTTAGAAACACTCGGATTGCAGCCTACTACAAGATACTGCCCACGCCAGTATTCACCGGCAAATCCAACAACAATCGCTGCCAGATAGAAAATACTGCACAGCCAGAAACTATCATCGGCCGCCTCTAAAATAGTTCCCGGCATCATAAAGAGTCCGGCTAACACAAGTGCCCCCACATGACAGGACGCAACTTTTCTTTCCTCCCGCTTTTCTTTCTGATAAAAATGCCGGTAAAATAATATTGGCACAAAAACAAAAAAGACAAAACGCCCATAAGAATACACATCGCCGGCATCAAACCAGTGAACCAAAGAGGTAACCACTCCAAGAATTAACAGCTCGTAATAAAGAAATGCCAAAAAACGGCACCGCCTGCGGATTTTCACTACATACCCCTCCATTTCACAAGACATTTTGCAATTGACGGAGGTATCTCCCGAAATTCATTATCCTCCCCATACTCGGAAAACGTTGGAGCAATCCACGTCAAAGATTCGTTCCGGTGCAGCATATCGGAAACTGCCTTTTGCATTGGCTTTTTTCCTGCCGCAGAAATGAGAATCACATGCTGCTCCCTGCGGATTTTTTCGCACTCTCTTATCACAAAATCTTCCCCTTTGCTAAGCGGGTGCTCATAAGAAATCAATGCCAGAGCACGGCGTGCCGCCGCAATCTGGGTTCTTCCGGTTCCTTCCATGGAATATTTCTCATCACCGGAAATAACTAACTTTGTTTCTACACCTTCTTTGCTTAAATAATAAACAAAGGAATACGCAAGACGAATACTCTCTTCCATCAAATCAACAGAGACAAAAACACCGGGCGATTCCAGATTGAGCAGGATTACGACAGGAGTAGAAGCCGTATATTCCGCTATTTTCACCTGCCAATTTCCCATTCTTGCCGATGCCTTCCAGTGGATTTTACGCATCGAATCTTCCGGCATATACTCTCGGACACCACCACTTAAAAACGGGTCTTCAAACAATGGCACATTCGTTTTACACGAACCTGTCATGTGCCGGAACACCGGCATCAATTTTCGAATATCCATACGGGACGGGTATACCAAAAGCGAAACTTCCACCGGAATTTTGTGGACAAACGTATGACGGCAGAACAAATCATAACTGACTAGTTCTGCCTCTTGAATCTGATAAAATCCACGTTTTTTGCAGGTAAATTTTAATTTTCGGCGCACTTTCTCAAAGCCATCCACACTCATGACATCATTCCGGTAAAAATGGTCTGAAACCGTTCCGCTCTCCGCCCCCTCAAACTGCAAAAAGCGGGAGGATAAAAACTTCACACACATAATCGGCAGACCCATTTTTTTCTTATTCACTGCTGTTTCATATAAAAACAACGTATCGCCCTCTCCTGCCTGTTCCTCCGAAAAGGCAAGTGTCACTTCAAAGTTTTCCATCCAATGTCTGCTGTAATGAAACGTATGAATGAAATAAACGATAAACAGCACAAGGGCAAGAAATAACATGATTATCACTTGGCAAAATCCTCCGTCGGTGCTGTTACAAAATGCGTGATTTCCTCAATGTAATCGGACGCTTTTTTATTTGTGCTGTACACGTCTTCCAAAATCAGCCGGTGTGAAAGCACAAATGGTGCCAGATACTTCACCGTCTCCGGTGTCACAAAGTGCTCACCCTTTAATGCCGAATAACATTTTGCTGCACGCAAAAATACAAGTGCTCCACGCGGACTTACGCCGAGTGCAATGTTATTATGCTTGCGGGTAGCTTCCACAAGATCTAAAATATAATCCTCAATCACGGGTGCCGCATAAACCTCTTCGCACTGCTTTTGCATCGCCGCCAATTCTTCTTTTGTGCAGACAGACTCAAGTGTCAAAAGCGGATTATCTGCTGCAAAACGATGCAGAATTTCACGCTCTCCTTCGCGGTTTGGATATCCCATCGGAATCTGCATGATAAAACGGTCAAGCTGTGCTTCCGGAAGTGGAAATGTACCGGAAGATTCTACCGGGTTCTGCGTCGCAATTACAAAAAACGGGTCCGGTAATTCCATGGTGACACCGTCAATCGTTGCCTGATGTTCCTCCATACTCTCTAACAGACTTGATTGCGTACGCGGCGTCGCGCGGTTAATCTCATCTGCCAGCAGAATATTCGTGAAAATACCACCCGGACGAAATTCAAATTCTGAATTTTTCTGATTAAAAAAGTGGATTCCCGTCACATCCCCCGGAAGTAAATCCGGTGTAAACTGGATTCTCTGAAAATCCAGTGAAAGTGATGCTGCTAACGCTTTTGCAAGCATCGTCTTTCCGGTTCCCGGCACATCCTCAAGCAGAATATGACCACCTGCTAAAAGTGCCGCAAGAACCAAATCAATCGTCTCAGACTTTCCAACGATTACCTTCTCCATGTTCGACTTAATCTGATGAAAATCCATCACCCCTGCTGCCCCCTTTTGTTATTTCTTTTTATAACTCTTTCATTAAGTTTACCATCTCAATGGCAGAACATGCAACATCATATCCTTTATTTCCTGCTTTTGTACCGGCACGCTCAATTGCCTGCTCAATATTATCGGTTGTCAATACACCAAACAGAGTCGGTACTCCGGTATTTAAACCAACGGTTGCAACTCCTTTGCTTACCTCTGCGCAGACATAATCATAATGAGAAGTTGAACCTTTGATTACGGCACCAAGGCAGATTACTGCATCATATTTTCCACTTGCTGCCATCTTCTGTGCAACAATCGGAATTTCAAAAGCGCCGGGCACATAAGCAAGTTCCACATCCTTTGTATCCACGCCATGACGTACTAAGGCATCCTCTGCACCGCCAATCAGTTTGTTTACAATAAACTCGTTAAATCTTGCTGCCACAATACCAACTTTGAGTCCTTTTCCAATTACGTTTCCTTCTAATGTTTTCATTTTCATTTCCTCACTTTCTTTTATTTATCTTTTTTCGCACGTGTTACATCATAGTGCGTCATATGCTGCATTTTTTCCTGCTTTGTCACAAGGTACTTATAATCCTCCGGCTTTGGTGCAATTTCAATCGGAACACGCTCCACAATTTCAATTCCATAGCCGGCAAGTCCTGCAATTTTAGTCGGGTTATTCGTCAAAAGACGAAGTTTTTTCACGCCCAAATCATATAAAATCTGGGCACCGATTCCATACTCTCTTAAGTCCGGAGCAAATCCCAATTTTACATTTGCCTCTACCGTATCATATCCCTGTTCCTGCAGTTCATAAGCTTTCAATTTGTTCAAAAGGCCGATTCCTCTGCCTTCCTGTCTCATATAAAGAAGAATCCCTCTGCCTTCCTTGGCAATCATGCGCATGGCACTTTCTAACTGCTCGCCGCAGTCACAGCGGCAAGAGCCAAATACATCACCGGTCAGACATTCTGAATGAACACGGCAAAGCACCGGTTCACCGTCCGACACATCCCCCATCGTAAGGGCTACATGATGCTCACCGTTTGTAATATTCTGATATCCGTGAATCCGGAAATTTCCATATTTCGTTGGAAGTTTTGCCTCGGCTTCTTTTTTTACAAGACTTTCTTTTTCCAAACGTTTCTTAATTAAATCCTCGATTGTAATTACATGAAGATTATGCTCTTTAGCAAATTCTAAAAGTTCGGTTGTACGCATCATCGTACCATCCTCACGCATAATCTCACAGCAAAGACCACATTCTTTCAGACCGGCTAACCGCATCAAATCCACCGTTGCCTCTGTATGTCCCGCACGCTTTAACACGCCGCCTTCTCTTGCTTCAAGAGGAAACATGTGTCCCGGTCTTCGAAAATCTTCCGGTTTCACGTCATCTTCGACACACTTCATTGCCGTCAGCGAACGCTCTACCGCAGAAATACCGGTCGTTGTGTCCACATGGTCAATCGAAACGGTAAATGCCGTCGAATGATTATCTGTATTCACCGCTACCATCTGGTCAAGTCCCAGTTTTTTCGTCATCTCTTTACTCATCGGCATACAGATTAATCCTTTTGCCAGACTTGCCATCGCATTTACATTTTCTGTCGTAGCAAATTCTGCGGCACAAATTAAATCGCCTTCATTTTCACGGTCCGGGTCATCAATCACTAAAATTAATTTCCCATCTCTTAAATCCTGTAACGCCTCATCAATCGTTGCAAATCCTGCCATTATCCTCGTTCCTTTCTGTATTAAAATCCGTTTTCTGCTAAAAATTCTAACGTAATCTTACTTTCTTTTTCAGGAATTTTTTGCGGCTGCAAAAGTTTTTCCACATACTTTCCAATAATGTCTGTTTCCAGATTTACCACATCGCCGGTTTTCCGGTCAGAAAGCACCGTATTCGCCTGAGTGTGCGGAATAATTGACACCTGAAAATCCGTATCGGAAACTGTCGCCACGGTAAGACTGATTCCATCAATTGTGATGGAGCCTTTTTCTACAATGTAGCGAAGCACTTCCGGTGCCGCCTCAATTCGGTACCACACCGCCGTTTCGTCCTTTTCTATTTTGACAATAGTTCCGGTCCCATCCACATGCCCTGCCACGATATGTCCGCCAAATCGTCCATCCGCCGGCATCGCACGCTCTAAATTCACACGGCTTCCCGGCTGCAGGAAACCGAGGGAACTCCGGTTCATCGTCTCCGCCATCACATCGGCATTGTAACCATCACTTCGCAGGCTTGTCACGGTCAAACACACGCCGTTCACAGCAATACTGTCACCAATCTGCGTGCCCTCTAACACTTTTTCACAGCGAATTGATAAGACCGCCGATTGGCTTCCCCGTTCAATTTTCTGAATAGTTCCCATCTCTTCTACAATTCCTGTAAACACCGCTTATCCCTCCTTTTTTTGCTTCACATGCCCGCTCACACAGATGTCACCGCCAAAGTTTTGTACCGTAACATCCGTAATTTCCACGGCGTCACTCATTTTTTCAATTCCTTTTCCCAAAACCGGCGATAATGCATCTTTGCCGCCAATCATCTTCGGTGCAATATAACAGTAAACTTTCTGCACCAAATCGGATGTCAAAAAGGAACCATGGATGGCGCCGCCGCCCTCTACTAAAACACTGTCAATTTCCATACTGCCTAATTCCATCATCAGCTTTTCCAAATCCACTTGTCCATCTTTTTCAGCCTTAATTAACTGAACACCCGCCTCCATGAGTGCTTTTTGCTTTTCCTCATTTTCTTCGGCATAGCAGACAATCGTTTCGATATCCTTTGCCGTTTTCACAAGCTGGCACTCAAGTGGAATCTGCAAATGCGAATCACATACAATCCGAACCGGGTCCACACCATTTTCAATGCGGCAGTTGAGCATCGGATCATCTGCAAGCACGGTTCCGATTCCCACTAAAATTCCGCGGTATTTTTTTCGCAAAAAATGTGTATGTTCTCTCGCCTTTTCTCCGGTCACCCATTTGGAATCGCCGGAAAACGAAGCAATTTTACCATCTAACGTCATCGCATACTTCATCGCCACATAAGGCATTTTTGTTGTAATATAATGAAAAAATATTTCATTTAACGAAAGGCACTCTTCTTCTAAAAGACCGGTCTCTACTTCTACGCCATGGTCTCTTAAAATCTGTACACCTTTTCCTGCCACTTTCGGATTCGGGTCCATCGAGCCAACATATACTTTTCCAATGCCACGCTCCAATATAATATCCGTACACGGAGGCGTCTTTCCCTGATGACAACACGGCTCTAACGTCACATACATTGTGGCTCCTGTTAAATCTTCGCTGCATTTTGTGAGGGCGTTGCGCTCTGCATGATATTCGCCGCACCGCTCATGATATCCTTCGGTGACAATCCTGCCATCCTTCACAACCACGCAGCCGACCATCGGATTCGGGGAAGTATATCCCATCGCTTTTTTTGCAAGTTCCAGGGCACGTTTCATGTAATCTTGATTTGTCATAACAGCCTCCTTTCCAAAATAAAGAAACCCTGGGTACCAAAAAAGATACTCAGGGTTTTCTGACATTCACAAATCGTTTATCTTCTTTCATCCAGACTATACTGTCGGCTTCGGAATTTCACCGAATCGGCAACCAAGGTCGCTCGCGGGCTTTACCGCCGGTGGGGAATTGCACCCCGCCCTGAAGATTTCTTTTACTCACGATTTTTATGATAGCACGATGTGGCGGTTCTGTCAAATGGGTTGTGTCAAGTGTTCGCTGTCACTTTTTTTGTTTTCCGTAATTCCGTAGAA
>UMKV01067579.1_pt1 | contig 13313 bp, 7 predicted proteins | sample 1966381 | NCBI WGS metagenome assembly UMKV01 (sample SAMEA4836182, study PRJEB28245) | human gut metagenome | biome: gut microbiome; material: fecal sample | place: Denmark | collected 2008
TCGCTGACCAGCAGATAGGGTGGAATCGTAGTAATGGTATTATCCCAGTTACGCACCTTTACCGTATTCAGCGTGACTTCTATCACCGTACCGTCGGCACCGTATTTGGGCATCGCAATCCAGTCACCCACCTTCAGCATATCATTGGCGGATAGCTGTACCCCCGAAACAAATCCCATAATCGAATCTTTGAATACCAGCATCAGGATAGCGGCAGAAGCGCCCAGTCCTGCCAATAGCGACAACGGAGACTTATCAATCAGAATACTTACCACGATGATAGCGCCCACAAACCAGAGAATCACCTGTACCGTCTGCAACATTCCCTTCAAAGGGCGGTCGCGAAGCTGTTCTTTCTCGCTGTACACAGTATAAACCGCTTTCAGGAACGAATTGATAAAACTTAGGAACGTGATAAGAATATAGATAAGGCAGACACGCTGGATGAATCCCAAAGTGGAAGAACTCGTCTCGGCAAAAGCAACCGGAATAAAGATATAGATGATGACAGGAGCCACCATCCGGCTAAGGTGAATCAACACCTTACGGTCGAAAACGATATCATCCCATGTCGCTTTCGTTTTCCTTATCAGATGTGCCACCACCTTTAACAAGATATTCCGGCAAATAGCGTCCGCCAGAAAAGCGACTATAAGCACAAGCGCAAAAGCTATAAATTGATCGAGCATATCGGCCAGAGAAGGGGCTATTCCCCAGGAAATCAATAATTCGTCGATATTCTTTAATATGTCCATGATGTTTAAATATAAAGTATAATAGGTGGTCAGAGTTTCTCCCGTTCGAGGAACTCCCGGATGTCTTCTTTCAACCACTGATAGAGATAAAGGTTCTTGTAACCGCTGTTTTTCTTCAACATGACGGCTACATTGACCTGGCTGTTCTCATAGCCCGTCAGTTCATTGCGGAACTGTTCGTTATGCTCCGCCAGACGTTTAATTTCCTGCTCACGCTCACGACGGAGTACGGTACAAACGGGTATCAGCAGCTTCAACACCACACAGTCCATAATGTGATGTCCTTGTATATAGAGATAGGTATTGTCGGGAACTAATCCTAATTTACGCAGTTCTTCTCCCAACTTGTCAACGTGCTCTATGTAGTGCGGAAAACGGACTTGCATTTCGGACAACTTGGCAGATACCGTACGCTGCATAGCATCCAAAGCGCTATAAGGATGCCGCAGGCTTATTTCCTGCAAACGGACGCAGGCATTAAAATCGTACATAGGGAAGGTATGCGTATCATGCTGGCGATAAAACCATACGTTCCACAGAAACAACGGATAGGCTATCTGTGAATAGCGTTTCAGGAAAGCGGGAAAATCGAGGATATGACGGTCGTTCAACGTTGCCTGCACACAAACTTCATGAAGGCTCTCGGCAAAACAATGGAAATTCTCAATGGCATATCCGTAAGTCTGGAAGATATAAGGATTGCGGTTTATCTTCCGCGACACATTGGTAGCCCCTTGCAGCAGGAAATCGTAGTCACTGTCCACACAAGCTATCAGGCTGCGTCCCAGCTCCGTTGTATTGAGCGTATTCATCAGCACCATTTTCTTACCCTTCGCCAATGAAGTGGCGGACGGAAGCATTACTTGGAAATAGCGTTCCTCGTTCTCGAACTCTGCCAAAAGAGTACGCCAAAAAGCTATATCATCATAGCTTTCCACATACGCCACAATGCGTCTGCGCCCCCTCTTCGATGAGAATTTATGCGCGGCGTCCAGATAAGCGGAAGTCAGATTATGTCGTAAAGATGTTGCCAAAACAGTGATGAATGATGATTTTAATGAATCATTTAATTTATAATCGTTGAAATATCTTCCACTTCCGTCACTGCATCCAGCCATCCTTCCATGATAACGGCAGGCGAATGGGTAGTGAGGATAAGCTGTACATTCGGATTTAAATCACGTATCATACCGATAAGCTTTTGCTGCCATTCAATGTGCAATGACGCTTCCGGCTCATCCATAAAGAGTACACAATGGTCTTCGTCGCGCACGAGGACAGTCAGCAGGATTACCAGCATCTGTTTCTCACCGGATGAGAGTTTATAGGGAAGCAACCGTTCTCCATCCTGGAAAAAGACGATATCATTGCTCTTGCGGTCAATCTTCTTGCGGGTATAGCTGAACAGTTCGTCAACCATATCCTGGAACTTCCGTTTAGGTACGGAAAGAGCCGGAGCCATACTCCGCTGTTCCTCATCACCGCTCAACAATTCAATCATTTTGTTACCGATATTCACTTGGTAATCAAGATAACGGCGTTGGAGCAGATAGAGTTGCCAGTCCAGTTCGGACTTTACGTTCGGGTCTGCCATGCGGGCGGTGAAATCTCCCATGATAAGGGGACGGTCGTAACTGCGGATTACATCATAAGGGATGAAAGTCGCTTCCGGATTATCGAAAAAAACGTGTACCCCGTTCTTCTCATCACTCTTCACTTCTCCGGTGGTTTGCTCCAGATAACCCACCGAACGGTTCAGAATCGTAGTCTTTCCTACCCCGTTGATACCGGAAAGAATGTTGACATCGGGACGCAACTCCCAAGCTATATTATATCGATGCCACAATCCGTGTATCTCGATACGTCTGATGTAATTGGCTTGTACTTCCATGATTCCTCTATATTCGTGTAGCAAATATAAAGAAAGAGATTGAGAATTTAATTACCTTTGCGGCGTTTTTCACCACAACCAATACATATTTTACAATATGAACAAGAACATACAAGGTCACCTCTTCGCTCTGACCGCCAATATTCTATGGGGACTAATGGCACCCATCGGCAAATCCGCATTAGTTGAGTTCTCCGCTTTGTCTGTCACTACTTTCCGCATGGTAGGCGCAGCGGCTTGCTTCTGGCTGCTCTCACTCTTCTGCAAACGTGAGCAGGTAGACCACCGGGATATGTTGAAGATATTCTTCGCCTCTCTTTTTGCATTGGTGTTCAATCAGGGAGTCTACATCTTCGGACTGTCCATGACTTCCCCCATCGATGCCTCTATCGTAACTACCACCCTTCCTATCGTCACCATGATTGTAGCGGCCGTTTATCTGAAAGAGCCCGTTACCAATAAAAAAGTGCTGGGCATTTTTGTAGGGGCAATGGGGGCATTGATACTTATTATGAGCAGCCAAAATGCAAGCAGCGGTAACGGAAGCATCATAGGCGACTTACTGTGTCTCGTCGCCCAAATCAGTTTCTCTATCTACCTGACCGTATTTAAGGGATTGTCCCAAAAATACTCTCCCATCACCCTGAACAAATGGATGTTTGTGTATGCATCCATGTGCTACATCCCTTTCTCCTATCACGATGTGGCCGCCATTCAGTGGACGGAAATCTCTACTGCGGCACTGTTACAAGTAGGCTATGTAGTGGTAGGCGGCAGTTTCTTTGCCTATATATGTATTATGACGGCGCAAAGGCTGTTGCGCCCCACAGTAGTAAGCATGTACAACTACATGCAACCTATTGTAGCTTCAATAGTTACAGTCATAATCGGTATGGCGGTATTCAATCTGGAAAAGGGAATTGCCATTGCGCTGGTATTTCTCGGTGTATATATCGTTACACAAAGCAAATCGCGCAAGGACTTTGAGAAAGAAGGGAAAGAAGTATAGGGAGCAAGAGGTTATCAAAATATGCTTGATATTTTCTTTCAGGCACGGATTACACAGATTTACTTTATTCTTTTCCGTGTAGTCCATACCTAAAAAGGAACAAACAGTAAGTGTCTTCTACTTTGAGACCCCACTAATTCTTTAATTCCGTAAAATAAGTATCCAGCAAACTCTTGGCAGCGACAAAGGATGTCAGGTTACCTTTTAATACCTGGCTCTCTTTATCGGTCAGCATCGCTTCAATTGTTGGATTATGATAGAAACTGTCACGGAGTTGTTCATTAATGGTTTCGTACATCCAATATTTGCTTTGCTCGTTGCGGCGATATTCAAAGTAACCGTTCTCTTTCACAAAATCGATATATTTGTAGACCATATCCCATACTTCCTGTACCCCGAGGTTGTAAAAGCCGGAATAGGTCAGTACCTGCGGCGTCCAGCCGCTCTCCGGAGCCGGGAAAAGATGCAGCGCATTACGGAACTGAGTGGCGGCCAACTTGGCACGTTCCAGATTATCCCCATCCGCCTTGTTGATGACGATACCGTCCGCCATCTCCATAATGCCACGCTTGATGCCTTGCAGCTCATCGCCCGTACCGGCAAGCTGGATAAGCAAGAAGAAATCCACCATTGAATGTACTGCGGTTTCACTCTGTCCCACACCCACTGTTTCTACAAATATCTTATCGAATCCGGCGGCTTCACAAAGCACAATCGTTTCACGCGTCTTACGCGCCACACCGCCCAGCGAACCTGCCGAAGGGCTGGGACGGATAAAAGATTTAGGATGAACGGAGAGCTTCTCCATACGGGTTTTATCACCCAAAATACTGCCTTTGCTGCGCTCGCTGCTGGGGTCGATAGCCAATACCGCCAGTTTGCCGGCGTATTTCTCCAATACGTGCAATCCGAATACATCGATAGACGTACTCTTGCCGGCGCCCGGTACACCGCTGATACCTATACGGATAGAGTTGCCGGAATATGGCAGGCACTTTTCTATCACCTCCTGGGCAATGGCCTGATGTTCGGGCTTTACGCTTTCCACCAATGTCACAGCCCGGCTTAATATCGTAACATCACCTTTTACAATACCCTCTACGTACTCGGCAACGGAAAGCTGGCGTTTCTTCGGCTTCCGCTTCAAATAAGGATTGACGGACGACGGTTGTTCAATGCCTGCATTGACAACCAAACCTTTATATTCTCTGCTATTTTCAGGATGTTCCATGGTAAGATTTATATTATTTCGCTTTAATATTAATCTCGACTTTCGGCTGCATCGGATCATTCGTAATCATCAGTAAGCGCAGATGACGGCGTTTTTTGCCGATATTCCGTTTCGCCACCGTTACACGGAGACGGGTACTTTCTCCCGGTTGCAGCACACTTTTCTTCAAGCTGGCACCCACAGCCGGGTGGAATACCTGCAGTTTGCTGATTTGCAAAGGAGAACGGCCTGTATTCGTTATAATAATGTCCTGACGCGCCTTCGACTTCTTTGCCAATACCGTACTCATATCGATATCCTTAATGGAAAGATTGATGGCAGGGGCATTCGCCTTTTCCGTCTCGGTCATGCCCGAGAAGTCCGGCAGAAGAATGGCGGACACAGGAATTTCATTTTCATCCCCCACCTTGTCACCCGCAAAACGTGCCAGATAGACAGAGGCTTGCGTCAGTCCGAAGTCCGTCAAGCGTTCGGAGTCCAACGTAACGGTGATGACACCCTTTTCTCCTTTTTGCAAGACATTGGGTTTCACTTCCGTTTGCAGATAAGGCGGTAGATGCATCAGCACAGGTTCGTACGGACGGTCTGACAGATTCACGACTCCTATGTGCATAACAGGCTTTTCACCGGCCTGCACATCGGGGAAGTCAAGACTGTTCTTATCAATGCGTATCTGCCCGATGAGATACGGATGGGTTTTAGTAAAATCCTTGATTTCACGCACTACCTCACCGTTGAACTTCAAGTAGACCAAATGAGGTTGCGCATTACTGTAAATGGCTACGGATTTGTTGAAGTGCCCCAGAGCCTCTGCGTCAAAAGTCACATTGACCACTCCCTTTGCACCCGGAGCGATAGGAGTTTTTGTCCACCGTGCTACGGAACAGGCACAATCGGGCTCCACACCGGTAAGCACCAAAGGCTGGTTACCGGAGTTCGTAATGGAATATTGCACCGTTACCGGATGCTTCCATTCAATCTGCCCGAAATCATACATTTCCGTATTAGAGGTGAAACGCGGTTGCGCTACGGCCGTTAATGCCGTAGCTGCAAGCGCATATAGAGTGATAAAACTACGTCTCATTTATATTGCTTCTAAATTAGTCGTACAAATGTAAAGTTTTTAAGCGAGATACACAGATTTTCTTTCCGCTTTTTATAACCTATAAACATTCGATAGCAAGTAAATCCATCTACCCTATTTGATTACAACAGTTCCACCCGCAGAGTGTGAAGCATATTCCGGCGCATAAGCACACTGCACGGTAGCCAGTCCGGTTTCGTACATACCGCCGCGAGCCACCCGATAGCTATGTTCCAGTACATAAACGCCTTTACCCAGGTGGTCGAAGAAGAAATTGGCTCCGGCATCTTCCACCTCTGCGTAATATCCGAAACCGTTGCTCCAACGATAGCCCGAAAGCGAGTTTACCGGTTCGAAGCAGGCGCCACGTTGGTCTTTCAACTGAATAAAGTCCATGGCACGGTCCAAGCGGAGAGTAAGCCGGGACACGACCTTATCACCTACGGAAAGCTGTGCGGCATCCGCCAACGGTTGCAGAGATTTCTGTCCGTCGGCCGAGATACGCTCTACAAAGAGTTTCTTATCGATATCCAGCTCACCGCCTTGTTGCTTCACATCGGATATGGGCGACAAGTATTGCGCATAAACGGCTCCCCACGCGATACCCGCATCCCTCTTCTCTACGGTAACGGATGTCGCCTTCAGTTCAGGACTGCCTTGCGTGAAGACTTCCTTGATGTATCCCAATCCCGGTACAACGGTCTTTGCCGGAGAAAGCGTTTCCATCACTTTATTACCTAAAGTGATGCGGACATCTCCTTCGCTTTCCAGCAAATCGCTACCCTGGCAAAGCAATGCATAAACCGCATCGGCGGTAGCCACCGGAGAATTCCAAGCCGTCGTCTGTTTCTGTTTCAACAACCAAAGCTTCATTTCTTCTATCAAAGCATCATTGCCGCCCGCCTTACGCAAGGCCGTCATGACGGCCACATGGGCAGGAACCGGGATCATCCCCCAAGTATAAGGATTGGCATGGAAAGCAAAATGCGCTCCCATTTCATCCGTTTGTACAAGATGCTCTTTTATGGAAGCTATAAACTCATTCGCTTCCGTCCTGCGTCCCACCGTCTGCAGGATAACGGCTGTCTGCGCTTTACGAATCATTGTACCGTTCTCAAGATTACCTCCCAGCTTGGTAAGGAAGTAATCGAACGCTTTTGCATATTCGCCGGACAGTTTTTCCGAACCGAGAGCCACCAGATACAAATATTCCATAGCGGCATCCGACAAAACGGTAATCTTAATCCCATTCTTCTCAGCCTTACGGATATCCCGGTATTCTTTCAGAGCTTCCTTATTCAGATAATCAAAAGCCTTATCCTTCATCACCGCCACTTCTTCCGGCAGTGCCTTATCCGTAAGTAAAGAAAGGCGGACAAGTAACCCGGTGATATAACTTGTGACATAACGGTTGCCGGACATACCGCCAAACCAACTCCATGCGCCTTCCTCCCCCTGTAACTCTTTCAATTTGAGCAAAGACGACATATTACGGTAATTTAATTGGTTAACATCGAACAGGGTAGCGATGCGTTGTTGCCGTTCCGCCTCAGTAGTAGCCTCCAACAACCAGGGAGACTCATCCAGCAGAATGTTTTTCACATCCTGGTTTTTCTCCAATTGGCTGAGGAAAGTTTCTTTTGTCCCACCCGTCAGACGCCAGTTGTCGAACACCGCTTTAATGCGCGGCTGGCTATTGGCAATATAGCCAGCCAAACTGTTGGCATAGAAAGCGGTTGCCCAGGAAATGGCATTATCGGTTGCAGGCTGGCTCAGTATAGGCAGGGCTTGTACGGCATACCATGCCGGATTACCTGTAAATTCCACCGTCAGGCGACGGTCGGTTGCCGTACGGCTGTTACCGTTGAACAAGCTGTCCAGCGAGAAAGTACGCGTTTCTTCACCACGGACAGGCATGGCAAGCGTCTCCGTAATATACTCTTTATTGCTTAAAACAGGCAACAGATGTTGTTCCCCGTCACTGAACGTGCCGCCGTCCGCCACCATACGTACACCAAGCAGGTCATAACGTTCCGTTACATCAAACCGGAAATCAACCGATACCGTCTTTCCGGCCTCCACCGAGAACTTCTGACGCCGGGTGGAGATAATCTTCTCCGTCATCGGGTCGAAAAGGGTGAATACGGCTGTGCCTTTTACCTCCTTCCCTGTCAGGTTGGCAATACCGGCAGCTATCCGTGTCTTATCACCCACCCGTACAAAGCGCGGCATATTCGGAGTAAGCATAAACTCTTTGGCGGTGACAGCCGTAGCGTCAAGCATACCCGTCATCATATCCCGGGTATGGGAATACCCCCGGAAATTCCAACGTGTCAAACTCTGCGGCATAGTGAAGGAGAAAGCGACCTCGCCCTGTTCATTCGTACGCAGTTGGGGATAGAAGAAAGCCGTTTCTGCAAAATTAGTACGCAAATCAGCCACCGGCTGTAACGTCTGTCCGTCAAGAGGAATAGTTTCCGATTCAAAAACAACATCCGTCACCGCTTCTTCTACCTGTGCCGGAACATATTTCACTTCAACCGCCTGTCCGGCTTCTTCTGTCGCAGAGAGGGTGGCATTACTGCTCTGCGGACTATATCCGCGTATCTTCAGCCCGCCCGTCGCAGCCTTGCTGCGTGCGCTTCCGTATCCGACGACCGTCACCCCGTTGATAGCCGCATTATCTTCGACAATTTGCAAAACCTCCGCCACTCCGTTATAGGGCGAAGTGAAATAGTCAAAATGCCAAACAGGAACTCGCCACGACTTCGTGGGGAAATAAGGAGCGTAACTCTTTCCGTTATTATTATTGATATCCCAATAGTAATAAGGAATATACCGGTTGTAATAAACGCTTAACGACTGGCTGCGGCTATAAATCCGGTCTAATGAAGCGTCGTACATCATTGCCAGCATCTCGGCTGCGGCAGGAAACCCTTGCGGAGTTTTGATAACCAGCTTCCACTCTTCCTCCTGTCCCGGACGCAAACGGTCGCGGAAAACCTCCCACTTCATATCCAACGTCCGCTCAGGCAGGCGTTTCCGCAATTCCACCCTACGTGTATATAGCTGTCCGTTCTTTACAAAGGTAAACTGCACGGCAACCCCGTCTCCATACTCTTCGCGATAAGGATACTCCATACGGAGAATCGAATCGCTCAATGACAGGGTACGGCTCTCCAGCCTTCCCTTTTGTCCGAAAACATCTGCCAAGACATAGGCATCCTGCATGGAAGTGCCGAAGTAGAAAAGTGCCGGATGGGTTGCATCGAACTCAGTATTCTTTTCATAGAGGAAGGTTTCCATAAACATAGCCGGACGCGCATCTGCCAATGAGAACAACACAATATTCACCGTATTGTCCGCATTGCTGACTTCCTTGCCGTCACGGTCACGAACCGACATGACAAAGCGATACTCTCCCGACGGCAGTTGTTTCCAAGCGGCGAAATCCTTCGTCTCACCCGATATAAATGTACTTTCATAAACCGGCCTGTCTGAGACTTTTCCTGTTTTAGAGTCGAGAATCGGATACAGACGGCACATACCTTCCATGGACAACGTCTCATTCACGGCATTCATCACTGCCAGCCTTCCCGATATGGAATCTTCCTTGCATAATTCCCTGTTAATATCAGGCATAAAGAAATAGGCTCGGCGGGCTGCACTCAGGTTATACTGCGAAGTCTGCGTTTCACCCGCATCACCCGTTACCGACACTTCTATCTGATAGGAAAAACGTTCCCCGCCCATATCGGCACCCGGCCTCAGAACAACAGGTATGGAGAAATTGCCTTTCGCATCCAGTTGCACCGTATCCGAGGCAAGCGGTGCGACAGTTTGTCCCCAATATCTCCAATTGTTACGACGGGTAACGGTATATACCAACGGCACATCCTGAATGGCCATACCATTATATGCCTTGACATTGCCCGTCACATCTACCGTGTCTCCCAAACAGAAGGCCTCCTTCAACGGATTAAAAGTAATCTCAAAGGTAGGCCGTTTGTAATCCTCCACCCGTACGGAAACGGAAGTCTTATTTTTTACTCCAACCGTAAAGTTGCCATTCAAGCAAACCGTTGGCAGCACCAATTCCGTTGTAAAGGAACCGAATTCGTTGGTATTGACATTCTTCTGTACCAACTCTTTTCTATTTACGTCCAGCAAGCATATCTGATAGCTCTTTCCGGCCAAGACATGCGCCTTATCCGCTTCCTGTTCATAAGCGATACCCTTGACATAAACGGTCTGACCGGGACGATACAAAGAGCGGTCTGTCAGCAGGGTGATATGTTCTTCCGGACGCGACTCACCGCGCTCGTAATATCTGTTCAAATAAATATGCTGGGGCATCATGGCCGTATCCGTCCCTTTACGTGCCACATAGCTGCGGATGGCTTTATTCCATTCCACAACAGCCTTACCACCGGCATCGGTAGTAACCGTCTGCACCGGTTTACGGTCTTTCTCATTGTACGTGGAATAGAAGCTGACCGTTGCATCGGAAATGAGTTGTCCGCTACGGCTATCCACCGTAACCACTTCCATTTTGTTATCCGGCAGAGACAGCGTCAATACCTTGAAACGGGTTGAGACAAGAAAGGAATCCGCCGTACGGGCAGTCGCTACATCCGGTACAATCTGTAATATATAAACGCCCGGTTCATCCGGCACATAAAACTTCAAATCCGTACGTTGCAGGTTGCCCGATGCCTCTCCCCGCCTCTCGTCTTTCCCGGCCGGAACATCCAGTTCAAAATGAGTTGCGGACAATTTACGGGCATGCTTCTGATAGAACGCCCTGCTTATTCCGGTATCCATCCAAGGTACTTCGGACAGATTCGTACGGTACAGGTTCAGCGTAAATCCTTTCAGATTACGATAAGCTACGTTCAGTTCCAATGAATCACCGGGATAAATACTACCCTGGGTATTAATATCCAGATAGGGCTGCAGAATATTTTCCCGTATGTTTCGCAGTTCATTGATACGCTTATAAGCAGGGTAGCGTTTCACTCCTTCATCACAGGTCTGCAAAGCCTCATCAATATAAATTCCTCCCAAACCACGAAGTCGGTCGGCTTTACAGATATAGGCTTCCGCACAGATTTCATGCGTGCCGTATTCCCGGATCAGACTATCCAGAACTTCAAGATACTCTTTGTTGAGTTGCTCTTGCCTCTCGCGATAAGTAGCGTAGGGCTCACGGCTTATACCACCGCCTGTTACTTTCCATTTCCAATAATCAAGCGTTGCCAGCACCACCGCATCTTCCGCCCCGGCACGATGCCGGTAAGCATTTATCATACCTGTATAAATACCCTCAATCCGGGAGAGCTGCAATGAGTCCACCCGAAAGCCGTCCAACAACCGGTAGGTATCGATGGCACGGGCTGCCAGCAGATGATACATATCGTGACCGTAAAAACGGCTTCCGTCTTCCAGCACGACAAAAGGCACGTATTCTTTGGAAGAAGCCCCAAGCAAGCGGATGGAATCCCGCAATGAAGCCAGATTATGTTCGTCTACCTTAGCGACAAAAAGGTTATTGCTCCACTCACGAATGTCTGTCGGGGCTTCGTCTGCGTCCAAAGCCGTGCGTTCCGACAACAGCCGCCGGTTACCCCGCATATAATCCGCATATTCGCGGGCAAGCAATGAATGCAGAATAGCTTTGCTTACCGGATTTCGCTCCGATTTCGCCCAACTTTCCAGATTCTTCAAATTGGTATACAGGCTATCCGGAGTCAGTTTTTCCTGATAGGCCTCCCCACAGATATATGCCTTGAGCATCTGCGGAGCGTTCTTCTCCAGCTCGGCTTTCCGGTAGATTTTCCCCGTCAGCTTCACTACCGTTTGCGGCAAACTCTTCTTTTGAGCTTGCTCTACCTGTTTCCACAGTTTTTCATAAGACTGAGCATGCAAAGCGGAAAAGCACAACCCGATCATCAGCAGAAACAATGTACAAAATCTTTGGATTTTCTTCATAGCTATTCTATTGTTATTAGTTTTTGTTTTTTATGCAAATCAGGAATCAAATAATAAAAACTTATCCGTACGGCTATCTGCATTCATATTCCGGTACGGCAGTTTGTACGTTTTATCTTCATTCCCTTATCGAGCCTGTCAGCCTCTTACCTATGACGAGCTATTATTAAAAGGCTTCTAATTGCATATTAAAAGGCTTTTAATATGCAATTAGAAGCCTTTTAATGGTATTTCAACCGTAAGGTCATGCCGGCGCCCATCTATACAAACGATTCATATCTCCGCCACATGAATGCACACTGTAAAAATAACAAATTAATAACCACATTGTGCCGGCTTTTTAGAAAAAATAAAAAAACAAAGCATATACTGACATAAATACCTGCGGTAATAAAAAAAGCGGGGGATACGTTCTCAAAACATATCCCCCGGTCTCTTATCAATTACTACACTCATCTCGGGTAGTTATAATACTTCATCGCTTCAATCCAATTCTCGCCAACTTTGGCAAGAATACCTTTGAAAGAGTTTACAATCTTTTTTCCCATAATCTTAAAAATTAAACTAATACCCTGAAAACATTTTCTCTCTATTTCTTGATGGTGTATCCCATCATCAACATCTCATTACGACCTACCTCTGCGAGAATACGTCTGAATGAATTCATAATCTTCTTTTTCATAACCTTAAAAAATTAAACTAACATCTTGAAAACTGAAAACTAATTTCTTTCTTAAAAGGGGATGAATGCTTAAAGCATTACATAACCCCAGATGTTCTTATCGGCTTCACCGAAACGTCTAAATAATTTTCTTAACTTTTTCATTTTGTTATCCTCCTAAAATCAATCTTGTTATTCTTAAAAATAACCTGTTATCCTATCGTTTCTATGTTTTATAACACAAAAATAAGGCCTTTGTTCAAGATAGCAAGTGAAGATACATAGAAAAACATGTTTTATAACACATTTCTTGACCTAAATCAATTCCCTGCAACATTACGGCGGCAAGCAGGGACAGAATGTCAGTAAAGCAAAGCAATTCTGACAGACCGAGGTAAAAATGGCGGCAATAAAAAAAGCAGAGCGCATCCGGCACCCTGCTTTCACATTATTATATATAAAAAGAATTACTTTTCCGGAGTCTGCTCCAAAGTAGCAACCAGGAAGTCATAGAACTTCGTCACAGACGGAATATATGCACGTTCATCGGGCGAATGCGGTGAACGCAGCGTAGGTCCGAAAGAAATCATGTCGAGTCCCGGGCAATTGGCACCGATAATACCACACTCCAAACCGGCATGAATGACCTTCACAGCCGGTTCCACACCGAATTGCCGCTTATAGGACAACG
>UMKV01019987.1_pt1 | contig 13293 bp, 11 predicted proteins | sample 1966381 | NCBI WGS metagenome assembly UMKV01 (sample SAMEA4836182, study PRJEB28245) | human gut metagenome | biome: gut microbiome; material: fecal sample | place: Denmark | collected 2008
TGGTCTGCATGGCTGGCGTGAACAGTAACACGAAAACGTTAATGTTCACTCCGTTCGCAGTAACTTTCGCGAAGCAGGCAGTGGTTGACAGGAAAGCAAATCCGGGATATGATGGTAAATGTGAGTAGAGCAAATGGTCGCGGCTGGCTGTCCGAAAGGTGCCAGACGAGGAAAGTCCGGGCTTCACAGGGCAGGATGCCGGATAACGTCCGGCGGAGGCGACTCCAGAGACAGTGCAACAGAAATGAACCGCCGGCGTGCGCACCCGCAGGGGATGCGCATGTCCGGTAAGGGTGGAAGGGCAGTGTAAGAGACTACCGCCCGTCCGGTAACGGACGGGGCACATGTAAACCTCATCCGAAGCAAGACCGAATCAAAGCATATGGCGGCCCGTCAGCTTTAGGTAGGTCGCTCGAGCCTGGCGGCGACGCCAGGTCTGGATAGATGACCATTCACGACATAACCCGGCTTACCGCTCTGCTCACACATCATTTAGAACAGGTGAATCTTTTCCAGGTCTCGCCGGGAAGAGACAGATTGCCTGTGCAGCATATTTTGCGGCGTGGAATCTCGCAAAGCGGGATTCTTTTTTTAACGGAAAACGGGAGAGGGAGCACATGATAAGAATTGCCATAGTGGAGGATGACAAAGCTTACATCAGCGTCATAAAGGAGTATCTGGGGACGTATGTAAAGGAAAAGGGCATTACTCTGGAAACGAAGGTGTTCTACAATGGAGAGCAGTTTCTGTTTTCTTACGAATCGGATTATGACATTATTCTGATGGATATCGAAATGCCGAAAATGGACGGAATGGAAGCGGCAAAAAGAATACGGGAAAAGGACCGGGATGTCATTCTGATTTTTATTACCAGCATGGCGCAGTATGCCATCCAGGGCTACCGGGTGCGGGCGCATTCTTACATATTAAAGCCGGTGAATTACATCAGCTTTTCGATGGAGCTCTCCGACGCGATCGCTTCTTTGAAAAGAAAGACGGACGACGCGCTTCTGGTATCGGACGAGGATGGCGCGTATAAAATCAGCATCGGGGATATCTGCTATGTGGAGAGTCAGAAACACCGGATTTTCTACCACACGAAAACCGGAAATATCCAGACCAGGTCGACCATGCGGGAGGTGGAGGAGCGGCTTCTGCCCTTTCATTTTGCGCGCTGCAACGTCAGCTATCTGATTAATCTCGCCTATGTTTCCGGCTTTGAAAAAGAAATGGTGATCGTCAACGGCGAGCGCGTGCCTGTCAGCAGGCAGAAGCGGAAAACCTTTATTTCCGCTTTAACAAATTATATAGGAGGAACGGCGGATGCTTGAGAGAATGGTATTTAGCGGACCGATGTTTTTTATGACCGCCTGCTCGCTCGCGCTGATGACGGTCTTCTGCAGCATTTGTGAGCGGAAGAGAAATCGCGTCCGGCAGGGGCTTCTTGCGGCGCTGCTGCTTGCAGTGCTCCTGATTCTGGATGATGTTTTTGTTGATTTTGAGAATGCTTCCACTTCGCTGGAGGCGCCGCTGTATTTTCTGGGAGCCTTTCTTTTTGGAACGGCAATATACAAAATCCCGCGCAGGGCGGCGCTTTACTGCACGGTGCTGGTGTATCTGGTGACCGACGCGCTCACACAGATCGTCATGCCGGTCTCGGATATTTTTTACCGGATACAGACCCCGGTACGTTATGTCTGGATTTTTCTGGTTTATCTGGCGTGTACGGCGCTCTGCTGCATACTGACGAAAAAATTTCTTGTTGGCAGATTTGCAGAAAACGGGCGTTATCATGTCGGCAGGCAGAAACTTCTGTTCAGCATGTTCATTCTGGTAGTTTACGCGGTACTGTCCAACTACCAGGTGCTGTTCTGGCTGCTGGGGTATGAGCCGGAGAGCGGCTCCAATATGATCACGGTATTCCGTCTGATTATGGCGGTGTTTTGCTTTACGATGCTTTATTTGCAGAACAGAGTCGAGCAGATTCAGCGCACGGAGCAGGAGCTGGATACCATCCGGCAGCTCTGGCACCAGCAGCAGGAGCAGTACCGGATGTCGAAGGAGAATATTGAGCTGATAAACCGTAAATGCCACGACCTGCGGCATCAGATCGCAGCGCTGCGGGCGCTGCACGACGAGTAGGCGCTGCATGAGCAGATCGACGAGATGGAAAAATCTATCATGATTTACGATACGGCGATGAAAACCGGCAATCCGGTGCTGGACACGGTTCTGACGGAGAAGAGCCTTTTCTGTGAGGAGCATGCGATTCAGATGACCTGCATGGCGGACGGAACCGCGCTGGATTTTGTCGGGAGCGTGGATCTGTACACGATGTTCGGAAATGCGCTGGATAATGCCATCGAGACGGTCATGCAGTATAAGGACCGCCAAAAGCGCGTCATCCAGGTTTCCGTGTTTCCCAAAGGCAATTTCCAGATGATCCGCGTCCGCAACTACTGCGAGACAAAGCCGGCTTTTGAGGACGGGCTTCCGGTCAGCACCAAGGCGGACCGCGATTACCACGGATACGGGCTGAAAAGCATCCGCTATACCGCGGAAAAATACGGCGGCGGGATTACCTGCGTAGCCGGGGAAGATTACTTTTCCCTGCAGATTCTTCTGCCGGTGCCGGCAGACTCTGCTGCGGCATCGGTTTAAAAGGGATGTTCGGTGCAAAAGTATTTTACATTAGGAAGCCTCTGGATATAAAAATAGCACAAACAGACAGGTAAATAGTGTAAACAGATATAAAAACAGCACAACCGGAAAACGGCTGTGCTGTTTTTTGACGAAAAATTACCAATCGTGCCGCAAAATTTACCAATCATGCCAGAAAATAAAACTTAAATGGAAATCGTGTTATGCTGATGGCACAAAAAAACAAGCAATTCCGGTTTCAGACACAGCAAAAAGGGGGAAAGAAAATCCGCTGAAAGAAACCGCAGAAACAATTCAGGAGGGAAAATATGAGGAAGCATAATGCAGTAAAAAGAATATCAAGTATGGCATTTGCGGCAGCAATGGTAATGTCCGTGGTGAATCCGGCGACCATTTACGTTCAGGCGGCTCCCACTGCGGATGAGTGCTACGCGGAAGGGTACGATGTCAATGTACAGTTAGAGGCGGAGGGCGCAGTCCTTTTGAAAAATGACGACAACTGCCTGCCGCTGGCAGAGGGAACAAAGGTGACCATGCTGGGGGCTATGTCCTATAACTACGTGGAGGGCGGCACAGGCTCCGCCGGAGGACAGGACGACGAAAACACCGTTATGATGAACGATGCGTTTATCGAGGCGGGGCTGGATGTCAACGAAGAGGCGTGGAGCTGGCTGGAGGAGCAGTGCGGCGGCTACCGGAACAACGGTGACTCCGATCCGGGCGCAAGCGCCGGTGAGGACAGCGGCGATGATATTTTTGGAACAGGCGGCGCCGGCGGCGGTGACTGGACAAGCTACACGACGGTACACGAGTTCAGTTCCGATGTTTATGAGAGCGGCAAGGATGTACTGACAGCAGATGGTTATACAGATTATGCAGTCGTAACCTTCTCGCGTTCCGGAGCAGAGGGAGCATCGCCCTCTATGGATTATGACGGGGATGGAAGCACGCTGACAGGAAGCACCTATCTGGAGCTCACCCAGGAGGAAAAAGACCTGCTTGCGTTCTGCAAAGAGAATTATACGCACACCATCGTGCTGATCAACTCCGCAACGGCAATGGAACTCGGCTTCGTGGATTCGGAGGAGTACAACGTAGATGCCTGCCTGTGGATCGGACATCCGGGCGAGGCAGGTGTGGTAGGCGTCGGAACGATTCTGACCGGACGCACAAATCCGTCGGGACGCCTGGTAGATACCTATGCATACGATATGACAACGAATCCGACCTATTACAATACAGATGACAACCGTTATGCGAACGCTGACAACCAGACCTTCTATCAGTACGAGGAAGGCATCTACGTGGGCTACCGCTATTACGAGACGGCGGATTCTGTAGGCTACTTTGATTCCGAGGAATTCAGCAGCATCGAATTTAAGAACGGAACAGCTACGGGCTATGAGGAGGTTGTACAGTATCCGTTCGGCTACGGTCTTTCCTACACAGAGTTTACTGAGGAAATCACCGCTTCCGATATCAGCCTGGAGGCGCACGGTACGAACAGCGTGACTGTGACGGTGACAAATACCGGCGATGTGGCAGGCAAAGATGTGGTAGAGCTTTACATGGAAGCGCCGTATCAGAGCGATACCGATAATTTCGGCATCAAGGGCGTCGGATTGGAAAAGGCGAAGGTAGTGCTGGTCGGATTCGGAAAGACCTCCACACTGGAGCCGGGCGCTTCTGAGGAAGTGACGATTGAATTTGATACTGATGACCTGGCATCCTTCGATAACTTCGGACAGGGCTGCTATGTTCTGGAAAAGGGCGACTATAAATTCAATGTGCAGAAGGACGCGCATCAGTGGGGCGAAGAAGGCAGCGAGAACGCGGCAAGCGATTCAGAGGCAGTGACGCTGGAGACCTCCATTATCTATGATGAGAGCGGCGATGTGGCGGACGCAGAGTACGCGGGAGCAAGAGATTCCGATGTAACAGTAGCGAAAAATGCGATGGATGATGTGACCGCGGGCGACGGAAACATGCTGGAGGGCTATCTTTCCAGAAATGATATTGCGGGCGGCATGGCGACCATCATGGAGCATACCTCCAACGAAGAGCCGAATGAAATGCTGGCGGATGGCATTGCGGAGGCGCTTGCGGTAAAGGGAACGGACAGTGTGGAATATACCTTTGAGACTTATCTGAAGGGTGAAAAGACAACCGTAACAGAGACGATTTATGCAAACGGCAACAATATGATGCCTTTTGCGGAGACAACACCGGACGGCGAGGATGCAGCGGCATTGGAAGATCCGCTCTGGGATCAGACCTACTATGTGGTAGAGGGTGAAACAACGGAAAGCGGTCTGCCGGTAGTTGTGGAGGAGGAACCGACAGAGGGCTCCTATCACAAGCTGACCGTGGACGATATGGCAAATGTGCCGATCGATACCGAGGAAGGGCTGGCAATCTGGGATATGCTGGCATCGGAGACCTCTATGGATGAAGCGATTGAGCTGCAGGGCAACAGCGGCTGGAAGGTTCCGGCAGTGAGCAGCGTTGGAAAGAGCGAAGAAATCGCAGTGGACGGACCGGGCGAACCGGGCAACGGACAGTACAGCGGCGGTACCTGGTTTACCTGCGCCGTTACGATTGCGGCAACCTGGAACAAGGACCTTGCTTATGCAGAGGGTGTTGCTTACGGCAACCAGTGTGTACTGTACGGCATCGGCAATGCATATGCACCGGCAATGAACCTGCACCGCTCCCCGTTTGGCGGACGTAACTTTGAGTATTATTCTGAGGATGGACTGCTCTCCGGACAGATTGGCGGCAACGCAGTTTCCGGAATCATGTCCACAGGAACAAACGTATTTATCAAGCACTGCGCACTGAACGACGGCGATACAAACCGCGGCGGAAACACGACCTGGGCAAATGAGCAGGCAATCCGTGAGCTTTATATGGTACCGTATGAGATCAGCATCAAGGAATATGGTGCAGACGGTGTGATGGGCTCCCTGAACAGAATCGGTATGAGCTGGTTCCACTATGGAATGTACAAGACCATGATGAGAGACGAGTGGGGATGGCATGGTATGCTTATTACCGACGGTGACGGCGGCACCGGCGATGTTTACAATACACCGCAGGCAATGCTCTGCATCGAAGGAAGCATGCTCAGCATCAGCAACTATATCAACGCTTCTGCAACAGTAGATGCATACGGCGATCCGACGGAATCTGTTTATGCCCGCCATATGCTCCACAACATCATGAGAGACGCGCTTTATCAGTATTGCGGCTCCTCGGATGCGGCGGCAGAATAAATAGGGCTGCCCACTGTGCTTACAGCAGCGGGCAGACGATACAGAAAGATTTCAGAGAAACTTCCGGCGGCGCTGCAGAGCGCTGCCGGGGATTGCGCAAAGATATGGAGAAGGAGGGTAATGGCAGAATATGAATAAAAAGAAAATGACGATACTTTGTCTGTGCGCCGGGTTGGCGGCGGTTCCGGGAACGGCATATGCGCAGGAGACGGCGGAGACGGAAACTGCGGCGGAAGTAACCCAGGAGGAAACTGCAGCGGAGGAGAGCACGGAAGCGGCAGCAGAAGAGACGGCTGCGGACGAAGCGGCTGCAGAGGAAACCGCGGCGGAGAATTCAGATACGCAGCTTCAGGCGCCGACGGATTTTGTGTTCGACCCGAATACCGGGGAATACTCTTTTCAGATGACGGACGAGCGCATGGGCTATTATTTTATCCGTATTTATCATGTGGATGAGGAGGGTAATGAAACAGGAGAGTATGTCGTAAGCTCCAAGCGCATCAAAGGCGGCAGCACAGGGGAAGCAAGCGGCACGCTGGATGTATCTGCAATGCCGTGGGGCGGTTATCATATCAATCTGGTTTCCTTCGCACCGGCGGGAACGGACTACAGCAGCCCGGAGGCAGTGACGCTGAAGGCGCATTATGGAATCGGGAAAGCGCTGGAGCGCCCGGAAATGCTGATACTTACAAGCGGAAATCAGGCGGAGCTGATCGTAGACTGGTATTCTCTTTCGGATTATCTCTACTATGAATATCTCCCCGATATGAAATTTACGTTTTATTCTGACGCGGAGTGTACGCAGGAGGTATTCTCGGATACTGTAGACCTGGCGGCACTTCCGGACGGAGACGGCTACGAGGCGATCCCGCCGGCAAACGGCAGTGCATGGGGCTTTGCGATGAACCAGGGCGAGCATCTCTACACGGTGACATCGGAAAGTGAGCAGGGAACGCAGGAGGTCAGCTTCTCCTTTATCAATGATATCTTTACTTACACCTTAGATGCGGGCACTTACTATGTGACCTGCCAGGCGCTTTCAAAAGATGAATATTGTCTGGATTCTCAGGTGAGCACGGCGGTGGAAATCGTTCTTACAGAAGGAGAAAGCACAGAAGAATTTACGGCGGCTTCCACAGAGCTGTGGACAGACCCGGCATACGGCTTCCAGCGCATGTACGCAAGCGCCGGTGTCCAGACAGACCGGACAGATTTTGCAGGCGACCAGGAGGTATACGGCGAGCTGCTGGAATAAGAAGAGAAAATGGAGGAAATGTGAGATGAAGAGAAAAAAACTGTGGGCGCTTGTTTTATGCGCGGGAATTTCTGCGGCGGTGCCGTCCGCGGCATATGCCGGGGAAGTGGTGACAGAAGCGGAAACCGAGGCTGTGGAAACAGAAGCGGCAGAAGCAGAGGCGCCGGAGACAGAAGCGGCGGATACGGTGGAAACGGAGGCTGCGGAAGCATCTGAGGACCAGCTTGGAGCGCCGACCGATTTTCAGATCGATCCGAATACGGGGGAATATTCCTTCAACGCGACGGATGAGCGGGTGGGCTACTACTTTGTGCGATTTTATGCGTTGGATGAAAACGGCAATGAGACGGGCGAATATATTACAAGCTCAAAGAGAATCAACGGCGGCAAGACCGGGGAATATTCCGGCACGCTGGACCTTTCCGGCGCGGCATGGGGAACCTATCATGTAAATCTGACCTCCTTTGCCCCGGCGGGAACGGACTATGCAAACCCGGCTCCTGTTACCGTGAGCATCCAGTACGGCGTGGATCAGACGCTGGAGCGTCCGGAGCTGCTGGCGATGACGAGCGGCAATCAGCTTGAGCTGGTAGTGGACTGGTGGACACTGTGCGATTACGCTTTTACGCAGTACATGCCGGAAATGAAGTTTACCTTCTACGCGGATGCAGAGTGTACGCAGGAGGTACAGTCGGAAACGGTCGATCTGCAGCCGCTGATGGATACCCTGCGCAAGAATCCGCCGGGCATGATTTACATCTGGGGCTGGAGCACGTCGGAAGGACCGCATTTTTACACGATTACTTCTGACAGCAACGAATCAACGTTTGCATTTAAAAATGATATTTATACCTATAATCTGGAGCCGGGCACCTATTATGTGACGGCGCAGGCATTGTCGAAGGACGATTACACAAAAGACTCCCAGGTGAGCACGGCGCTGGAAATCACGCTGACAGACGGGGAGTGCACCGAAGAATATACAGCAGTTACAACAGAGCTTTGGACAGACCCGACGCTGATGGATATGCCGGGGGCAAATCCGGGGCAGCAGGAGGACCGCGTGGATACTGCGGCGGCCCAGGGAATTTCCGGACTGCTGCTGGAATAAAAGATTAGAAGGAGTGGAGGTTATGATGAACAGATTTTTTCACTACAAGGACAGAGGCGGAACGATTGGAAAGGAGATTACAGCCGGACTTGGCATGTTTTTCCTGTCGGTCTGCGGATTATTTATCAATATGCAGCTAATTGCAAAGCTGAGTATTTCCGGGGAATATGCGGCGGCGACCTCGCAGCAGATCGCCGTCAACGGGGAATACTACGCGCTGACCTGGTTCCTTTCTATGATTATCGCGTTTGCCGGCAGCCTTCTGATCGGTCTGGTTGCCAGACTGCCGCTGGTGCAGGTCTCCGGGCTTGGCATTTCCACGGTTCTGGTGTCCATGATAGGAATTGAGACGGGGCTGAACTACTATAATCTGTTGTTTGTGTGTTTTATCAGTTCCATCATATACACCGCTCTGGTGGCGGTGCCGGGAGTAAAGCAGTTTATCTTCCGGGCACTGCCGCAGCCTGTGCGCAGGGCGCTTCCGGCGGCCTCCGGGCTTCTGATGGCGTGGATCGCCCTCCAGCTTACCGGAATTATAAATCTGACGGCAAGCAATATCACCATTTACGGTGCGGGCACCAACGGTCTTACGGAAAATGAGAACGTTCTGCTCTCCGGCGGCGTGGCGCTTTCGCAGTATTCCTATTCAACGGATAAGTATCATCCGCTGCTGCTGATCGGAACGATCGCGGTAATCTTTACAGTAATATTGTTCCTTGTTGTACGCCAGCGCACGAAGCGACCGTTTTTTATCTCCCTTATGGGCGGAACGGTATTTTATCTGCTGGTGAGCATCTTCCGGGTGTGCTTCGACTGGAAGACAAAGAAATTTGCGCTGGATTCCCTCTGGGGACGCCTGTGGATGGTGGGAAGCGAGGATGCCATGCAGACGCATCTGTCCGCTATGCTGAAGAGCTTTTCCTTCACCAGGGTACTCACAAAAGGTTCGGATTTCAGCGCCTACACAGAAGCAGGCGGAAGCGTGGTGCTGCTGTTTGCGGTGGGAATCCTTACCTTCCTGCTGCTGAATATGTACGAATCGGAGGCGGCGCTGCAGGCGGTATCAAAAGCCACCGGAGTATTTGACGCCGACGAGCAGAAGGATGTCCAGAAGGCGCTTCTGTGCAATGCGGTGATCAACATCGCTGCTCCGCTGATCGGTACGACGCCGGTAAGCATCGGAAAAGAATCCGTTGCTGCAGGTAAAGACGGAGCGAAGTCGGGACTGGCATCGGTGGTGGCGTCCATTGGATTCCTTGTATCCATCTTTGTGTGGATCGTACCGTTTATTTTTGCAACATCTTTTTCCTATGATATCAGTTTTAACCTGTATGGTCACTACGGAACGGTGATGCAGCTTATGGCGGAAACCGGATTTGTAGTTGCCGATATCGTTATGGTTCTGGTCGGAGTATCCATGATAGCTGGCAGTATGTACCCCGAGCTGAAAAAATTTACAGAAACTGCCCCCTTTATGACAACGGTCGCCGGAACGTTACTCCTTTCGAATCTGGCAGCCGGAGCGGCGCTTGGAACCGTCTGCTACGTGATTACGGCACTGGCAGAGAAAAAAGAGGAGGGGGACACCCGGTCTCTTCTGTGCCGCATCGGTATACCGCAGCTTGTCTGGTGTGCAGTATCTGTCATATTGCTGATGCTCATGGTAATCCGTTGAACAATAGTAGATGAGGCTGTGAAAAAAGTCCTCACCGGTGAAGAACGTTTTCAGGTTTAAATGCCTGGAGGCGTTCTTTATTTTTCCGCATTTACGGGGAGGCAGTCTATGTCTAAAAATTATCTGAAAATTCAGAGAATTTATTTGCAAATCCTCTTGCAACAGGGGGAGGTTTTATGGTATGGTAAACATAATAGGGTTATTATACGTTGTTGGAAGACAGTCAGACCGGATGACCGGGGAAGGAGTGTGAGGACAGATGGCGAGAGTGAATCTGCCGTACGGCATTGATAATTTTGCAAAGGTGCGGGAAAGCAATTGCTACTATATTGATAAGACCGGATTCATTAAGGAACTTCTGGATTGGACATTTGATGTGAACCTGATTACCAGACCGCGCCGTTTCGGAAAAACGCTCACAATGAGTATGCTTGCAGAGTTTTTTGACATTCGCAAGGATAGCAGGAAACTTTTCGAAGGACTTGAAATCGCGAAACACACAGAGTTTTGTTCGGAATGGATGAACCAGTGGCCGGTGCTGTTCCTGACGCTGAAGGATGTGGATGGGGACAGCTTTGAAGATGCGTATGGTATGCTCCGGTTTGTAATTTCCTCCGTCTGCGGTGAACATCATTATCTATTGGACAGCAATCGCGTTCTGGAGACAGATAAAAGAATATTTCAACGCTTATCGGAACAGTCGGGAACACCCGCTGATGTTAAATCTGCTTTATTTGTCCTGATGCGTATGATGAAGGCGCACTATGGTAAGAATGTAGTCCTGATTGTCGACGAGTATGATGTTCCGCTTGCGAAAGCCAGCGACAACGGATACTACAAGGAAATGCTGAACATCATTAAAATGTTTCTTGGCATGGTATGGAAATCCAATCCAAACTTAAAATTTGCTGTGGTGACCGGATGCCTTCGAATCGCGAAAGAGAGCATCTTCACAGGAGCGAACAATTTTATTTCCAATTCAATATCCAGTAAAAAATACCAGGATTGCTTTGGGTTTAGCGAGGCAGAAGTGACCGCGCTGCTGGATGCCGCTGAATTGCAGGATGCCTTGCCTGAAATGAAGAAATGGTATGACGGGTACCTCTTCGGAGAAAAAGAGATATACTGCCCCTGGGATGTAATCAATCATGTGGGTGTGCTGCTGACTGATAGGGCTGCCAAGCCCGGAAATTACTGGATCGACACGAGTCATAATAACATCATCCGGCGTTTTATCGACCATCCGCAGATTAATGTCAATGACAAATTTGAGACCCTGCTCGCCGGAGGAGTGATCCAGGAGCCAATTCGTGAGGACCTGACATACGACATTGCCCATTCCACAGAGGATAACCTGTGGAGCATCCTGTATCTGACGGGATATCTGACGCAGGTTCTGCCGGAGAAGCTTCCGAAGGGAATGCAGCCGGAGGACGGGAAAATGGCGCTGCGTATTCCGAATGAGGAAGTAAAGTCCGTGTTTGGCAGTACGGTGAAAAAGTGGTTCGAGGAAAGAATCGCGGCGCAGGATCGCACCGCCCTGTTTGAAGATTGGTGGGGCGGCGACGCGGAAAAGCTGACGCAGGAGATTACGGATATTTTATTTGATACGATCAGTTATTTCGATTATAAAGAAGATTACTACCATGCGATGGTCACGGGCATGTTCCTGGGAGCGGGATATGCGGTGAAGTCAAATGCAGAAGCCGGGACCGGCAGGGCGGACGTTATTATAAAAGAACAGCGGCACAGGCGTGCCCTTGTGATCGAGGTGAAATGGTCCGGGAAGAAAGAAAACGGGAACAGTCTGGAAAAAGAATGCGCGGATGCGCTTCAGCAGATCGAGAAGAAACAGTATAAGAAAAAACTTGAGCTTGAAGGCTATAAGACCGTGCTTTGCTATGGCGCAGCGTTCCGGGGGAAAACCTGCCTGATAAAGCTGGCAGACCGATGATGTTGAGATACATGGAACGCATAAAGGATTGATGACTGGCGGATAGCAGACCCCTCTGAAAGCGAATCTGCTGACAGAGGGGATTTCCGGCTACTATTTTGCCGCGCTTATATTCTCTGTTATCCATTCCTGTATGAGCGGTACATCAACATGGAATGCCCGTGCGATCTGCTCCAACGGCAATCCCATATCCGCGAGGATAAAGGAAGCTTCTTTTGCTTTTTTCATTGCGCCTTTTTCCATCCCCTTTTCCATCCCTTCTTCAATGCCCTCTTTGTAAATCTGTTCCATTTTCCGACACATAGAATCAACTCCCCTGGTTTCTTTTAATTCACGTACCCTTTCTGGCCAGAACCTGGCTGTACATTTCATCTGCGTTTTTACAGTGAAAATCATGCATGAGCTTTCCGAGCTCCGTATTCTCCTGCTTACTGGAATTCACATATACGATATGTGAGCCGTCGGGGAAGTCTCTGCTGTTTTCCCTGATCTCCCGGTCGATATGGTAAATGGAAAGATCATATCCAAGCGAATCACGTACAGTTATGAATATTACATAGCTTTCCGGAAGCTTATCAAAATCCTGTCCTGGATTCAGTATATTCATGTCCATCAGCCCGTTTAATCTTTTTTTCATTATAACCTGAAGAACGTATTCTGTACACTCTGCTTTTTTGAAAATATTCCGCATAAACATGTCGCTCATAATAGTCAGATTTTTCAGAATCTGCTCATATTTTTCGCAGCGCTTATGTAAAGTATTGTCTGCTGGCTGCCCGTTTTTCATGCTGAACCATCTCCTCTCTGCCTTTATTGTCTGATGCCTTCTGATAAGAGCTATTTTGCAATATTCCTGGCAGAAGATTCTTCCAGTGTGCAACAGCTATATAATCTTATTTAACAATATACAACAAAAATATGAAAAATATATGTATAAAATATAATTTGTGATTAAAATTCTTCGATATAGGAACAGGATGAAGGTTTGCTTTGTCAAAGAATTTTCAGAAATGGAAAAGCTGAAAAATATTGAACAGCAGCGGACGGAGAACCACGGATATTCCCTCTGGTTTCCGGACGGACTTTGTAAGATATTAACAATGAATGAGTATATGGGATTGTTGAAAATAAACAAAAAACGATGGACGTATATAGAATAAAATTATGCATAATAATGAAGTTTTGCGAAAAATGCCCAAAAAACACCTTGACTACACTTTCGGATAGTGGCTTTTTGCCATTTTCCGTGATATAATGCAGACGAAATAATATTTTTACCGGAACAGGAGTTGACACCATGAGCAAAGTAAGCGATAATCTGAGAGCAGAGCAGAGCAGAGCAGAGCAGAGCAGAGCAGAGCA
>UMKV01005494.1_pt1 | contig 13227 bp, 9 predicted proteins | sample 1966381 | NCBI WGS metagenome assembly UMKV01 (sample SAMEA4836182, study PRJEB28245) | human gut metagenome | biome: gut microbiome; material: fecal sample | place: Denmark | collected 2008
GTGGCCATAACAATGGCATCTGCAGCCACCATTTTGTCTATTACTCCGGTAGCATCATCTTTCTGCGGACAAGGCTTGTTATGAACACTGCATGTGCCGCAACCGGTGCAATACTCAATTCTTTTGTCGCGTAAAAAAATCTTTTCCACTTCGTGGCCTGCTTCAATAGCACCACGCATAAACTCATCACACAGTGTATCGGAGTTTCCTTTCCGACGCGGACTGGACGATATTATCAGAATTCTTTTTGCCATAACTCTTTTTATTTATTTACGGTACAAAAATAGCTTGTTATATGCTAATTTACCGTAGATGAATTACAGAAAAAGCAACCTGAATTACAGAAATTCATATTCCGGTGAGTTCTCCTTCCTTAAGGCCCTTTATTTAGCGTGAAAGTTGGTTAAATAAACGGGTATATAGAGAGGAATATTCCATTTTTTATTCATAGATTTGCGTCTGACTACTATGTCAAACTTAGATGTCTGATTACATTATATTTGAATAAAATGTTTAGAATTGGCTTTGATATTGGCTCTACAACTGCAAAGATGGTTGTACTCGATGAGAACGGCAATATTGTTTTCTCAAAATATGAAAGACATAATGCAAAAGTAAAAGAAACAGTCATTTCCTTCTTAAAGGAATTATTGTCTCAAGTTGGGGACGAAGAAATATCCATAAGAATCACCGGTTCTATCGGTATGGGAGTTTCTGAAACATGTGCTATCTCTTTTGTACAAGAGGTGGTAGCAGCAGCAAAAGCAATACAGAAGGATTATCCTGCCATGGCTTCCATGATAGATATTGGCGGTGAAGATGCTAAGGTCGTCTTTTTTAAAGACGGTGAGCCCACCGATTTAAGAATGAACGGGAATTGCGCCGGAGGGACGGGAGCTTTCATCGATCAGATGGCAATCATCTTAGGAGTAGATATCAATGAGCTGAATGCTCTGGCGATGCATGCAGATCAGGTATATCCGATCGCATCGCGTTGCGGAGTTTTCTGCAAAACGGATATTCAGAATCTCATTGCCAAGAACGTGAGCCGTGAGAACATTGCAGCTTCTATATTCCATGCCGTGGCGGTGCAGACGGTAATAACATTGGCTCATGGCTATGACATAAAAGTACCGGTTTTGTTCTGTGGCGGCCCCTTGACTTTTATCCCTGCGTTACGCAAGGCCTTTATCAATTATCTGTCTTTGGATGAGAAGGATGTGATTCTGCCGGATCATGGAACTTTGTTACCGGCCTTAGGCACGGCGCTGTCCAATACGGATCAAGACGAATGCTATAAATTGTCTCATTTACTGGAGAAAATCGATAAGAGCCTGGGCACCTCCTCTCATGCATCCACCGATCTGAAAGCAATTTTCGAGAATGAAACGGAATATACTGCCTGGAAAAACAGAATGGCAGGCAACAAGATAAAAAAGGCAGAGATGAAAGCCGGCGAACAAGACGTGTTTATAGGCATCGACTCCGGATCTACCACTACCAAGATCGTTGTGATAGATACCGATTCACGGCTTCTGTATTCATATTATAATAATAACGGCGGCAATGCGATTAAAACAGTCGAGGAGGGATTGAACGAATTGTATGAAACATGCCGGAAACGCGGTGCAATACTCCATATAAAGGGAAGTTGCTCTACCGGTTATGGTGAAGATTTAATAAAATCCGCCTTCCAACTCCATTCGGGTATTATTGAAACCATTGCACATTATATGGCGGCACAGTATCTGGATAAGCAAGTCTCTTTTATTCTCGACATCGGCGGACAGGATATGAAAGCTATTTTCGTAAACAAGGGAGTTATCGACCGGATAGAAATCAATGAAGCATGCTCGTCCGGTTGCGGATCATTTATCGAGACCTTTGCCAGGTCATTAGGATATACGGTAAGTGATTTCTCTTTGGCTGCCTGCCGTTCATCCGTTCCCTCCAATTTAGGGACGAGATGTACAGTGTTCATGAACTCGAAGGTAAAACAGGAGTTGCGCGACGGAGCTACCGTCAATGATATAGCTGCCGGATTGGCCTATTCGGTAGTCAAGAACTGTCTTTACAAAGTATTAAAACTAAAGGATATATCTACTTTAGGTAAAAATATCGTAGTACAGGGAGGAACCATGCGCAACGATGCCATTGTCCGCGCCCTGGAAATACTCACCGGTGCAGAAGTGTCGAGATGCGACAAACCGGAATTGATGGGCGCCTTCGGGTGCGCATTGTACGCCATGCAGCATCAAGGTGTTTCAATCCGTCTGGATGAGATTATAGCGAAAGCGCAATACACGTCGCGTTTTCTGCGTTGCAAGGGTTGTGATAATCAATGTCTTGTCACCTGTTATCAGTTTGGCAACGGAAAGAAGTATTATTCCGGAAACAGGTGTGAGAAGGTATTTACCAATGGTGAAAACAATGGCTGCAAAGGTGAAAACGTGTACCATCAGAAAAATGAACTTCTGTTTAACCGCAATACGGAGATCATCCATCCCCGAATGACCATCGGTATTCCCCGATGCCTGAATATGTATGAAGAATATCCATTCTGGCACACCCTTTTTACCGCCTGTGATATCCAAGTCTGTTTGTCTGATGTTTCTAACTTTTTAAGTTATGAAAACAGTGCACGCATGGTCATGTCGGATAACATCTGCTTTCCTGCCAAGTTGGTACATAGCCACATCAATAACTTGCTGCAGAAGAAAGTGGACAGGATATTCATGCCTTTTGTCGTGTTCGAGAAGAAAGATAAAGAACAGAACAGCTATAATTGCCCTATCGTATCGGGATATTCCGAAGTAATCAAAAGCGTGGATTCCGGATGTGTGCCGATAGACTCTCCGGTTATCACTTTCAAGGACAGAAAGTTGCTCTTCAAGCAATGCAGAGATTTCCTTATCGGCCTGAACGTAGATATAAATACCATCCGGACGGCTTTCAAGAAAGCAGAATACGAACAAGCCGCTTTTGAGAAGGAAATCGTTTCCTATAACGAAAAAGTATTGCAAGACATCGGGAAAAATAAAACATTGACCGTGATGCTTGCCGGTCGCCCTTATCACAGCGACCCACTGATACAGCACAAAATATCCGACATGATCGCGGAGATGGGAGTCCATGTCATAACCGATGATCTGGTAAGAGACAAAGAGGTCGGGATCGACGACATTCATTTCGTTGCGCAATGGGCATATACCAATCGTATTTTGAAAGCCGCCAAATGGTGTGCTACCCAAGGCAAAGAGATACAATTCATTGAAATGACTTCGTTCGGTTGCGGGCCGGATGCTTTCCTTGTCGACGAAGTGCGTGAAGTGTTGATGCGGCACAACAAATCACTGACTTTACTGAAGCTGGACGATATAAGCAACATCGGCTCCATGAAATTGCGGGTAAGGTCTATGATCGAAAGTTTGAAGCTGATAGACGAGCACCCTGCCGAAACACCGGATATCAAAGACTTTGTGACTGTCCCGATATACGATCAGACTTATCGCAACCGTAAGATACTGGTACCATTCTTTACACCCTTTATGTCGCCTTTGATTCCTTCCATTCTGAAAGTGGCCGGATATGATGTAGAAAACCTGCCTTTGAGTAACAGTGAATCATGCGAGTGGGGATTGAAATACGCCAATAATGAAGTCTGTTATCCGGCTACATTAATAGTCGGTGATATTATAAAGGCATTCAAGAGTAAGAAATACGATCCGGCAAAGACGGCTGTCGCCATCACTCAAACAGGCGGGCAATGTCGTGCCAGCAATTATATTTCTCTGATAAAGAAAGCATTGATTGATGCCGGATATACGGATGTACCGGTTATCTCTATTTCTTTCGGCGGTGGGATAGAGAACAATCAACCGGGATTTAGTGTTAACTGGCTGAAAATACTTCCGGTGGCTTTCTATTCAATCTTGTATAGCGACTGCATCGCCAAATTCTATTACGGATCGGTAGTCCGTGAAAAAGAAAAAGGCATTTCAGCCAGATTGCGGGATCAATATCTGGAGCTTGCAGCCGAAGCTATCGGCAGAAGGGACACGAAGCAACTGCTTCTGCTGTTGCAGTCTGCTGCCGATGAATTCAATGCCGCATGCATGGACTGCGACGCACCCAAAATAGGAGTGGTAGGAGAAATCTTTTTGAAGTTTAATCCTTTCGCCCAAAAGAACCTGATCGATTGGCTGATAGAAAAAGGCGTAGAAGTGGTTCCTCCGATTTTATCAAACTTCTTCATGCAGAGTTTTGTCAATCGCAAGGTCAATGTAGAGGCACATGTGGAGAACAGGCAGCTATCGGATCTGGTTCTGAATGGGGGATACAGGATAGCAAGAAAGCAGATAAACAAGATCAATGCGATAGCAGCCCGATTCCGTTATTTCGTTCCGTTCGGTGATATATTCGAAGAAGCTGAAGAAACAAAGAAGCTGGTTTCACTGCATGCACAGTTTGGAGAAGGCTGGCTTCTTCCTGCCGAAATTGTTGCATTTGCCCGTGAAGGAGTAAATAATGTGGTCAGCCTTCAGCCATTTGGCTGTATTGCAAACCATATTGTTGCAAAAGGAATAGAAAAACGTGTTAGAAATTTTTATCCGGATATTAATTTCTTATCTTTGGACTTTGACAGTGGAGTCAGCGAAGTCAATATAGTGAACCGAATGCTCCTGTTTATGGATAATCTAAAAAAATAATGGATATGGCTACAAATGACAATAACATAGAAAACAAGATAATAGAAACAGCCCAGCAATTATTTGTGAAAAACGGGTTTACAGACACCAACATGAGTGATATTGCAGCAGCCGTAGGTATAAACCGCCCTACATTGCATTATTATTTCCGGACAAAAGATAAAATGTTCCAAGCCGTTTTTGGAAACATCATACTTTCTTTGGCTCCCGAAATTCAAGGGATTATGGTGCAGGACAAACCCATATCCGAACGGATAGGGAGGGTAGTCGATGCCTATTTCAAAATATTTACCGATAATCCTTCCCTCCCGATATTCATAGTAAGGGAAATAGAACGGGATATGCCACATTTGATCAGTACGGCTCGTGCATTGGAACTGGAACGCTATTTTCATGAGATAGGTGTCAAGCTGCAAAAAGAAATGGATTCCGGAAAACTGAAACAGGTTCCCATACATTTTGTATTTTATACCTTCTACGGGCTTCTGGTATTTCCTTTCCTGGCAAAAAAACTAAGCACTTCGGTCTTTCTCAATGGCGATGAAGATTTCCATGAAATGCTTCAAACCTGGAAATCACATATCATCGGACAAATGGAACATCTGCTCTGCCCTTGAGCTTACAATGGCCGTTTATGAGAACATCTCCTTGATTCCCTCTTCCAAAGTATGCGGGAGGTAGTTTATTTCACGTTTGGCTTTCGCTATGTCCAATCCGCTGAAACGGGGCCGGGGAGTGGCCTCTTGCATTTCCTCCGTGGTGACAGGCTGAATAAGAGACCTGTCCAGTCCTAATACATCCGCCACCCGATAAGCGATTTCGGCAATGGAGACGCAATCGCTTCCGCAAATGTGATATATGCCGTTGCGGGGATGGTGCATCAGACGTTCCACTCCTTCGGATATGTCACCGACAAAAGTAGGAGTACGCCACTGGTCGGAAACAACACGAACCGTTTCACCGTTGCGGAGTTTATCGGCCACCAATTGCAGGATGTTACCGTGCTGTCCGGGCAACGCTTTTCCATACACCACTACTACGCGGACGATGGCATAGTTACTGCAATATTCACTCACGCGTTGCTCACCTTCCAGCTTGGTGACACCATAATAATTGACCGGATTAGGGGCGTCCTCTTCGGTATACAGACATTCGCTTCTACCGTCAAAAACAAAATCGGTAGAAAGATGGATGAACCGGCTGCCGTATTGCTCGCAGGCATGCGCCAGATGCTCTACGGCTATGACATTGGTTGCACGGGCCTCACTGTGATGCGTTTCACAGAAATCGGGCACAGACAAGGCGGAGGTATTGATAACCACATCCGGGCAAACTTCCTTAAAAAGAGCCTGCACTTCTGCCGCACGGCGTATATCCGCACGAATAAACCGATAACCGTCTCCCGGCGCTATGTCGTCGCGCAGTGAGCTGGCGGTCATGTTGTATTTTCCACACGATACCAAGTCATCCAGCATCCGGCGTCCTGTAAAGCCATTGGCACCGATAATCAATATATTCATTACTTCTTGTTTTTAAGGATAATAGGGATTTTTTCCCTGTTGCACTTCAATGCGGATGCCAAAGGCACCGTTGGCCGATTTCAGTTCGAAAGCGCCTTTAAACGTGTTTTTCTCCCACGGCAGCGCGCTGCGGTCAGGCACTTTGTATCCGTCTGCATTGTATTCTCCGTATGTGTTGATACGCATACCGTTTTTCAACTTGAACGAGCCCATTTGCAGGTTTTGTGACGAACCGAAACCCGACCATCCGAATCCGGAATAAGAAGGTGAAAACACGTCCGACAATCCCTGAGAATAAGTTACATCCGGATGAAGCCGGAACAATCGGTTGTAGTCTTTACCGGCATCGGATATATCGAAATTCATTTTTGGCAATTGAGGGGGCATGACACTCATCAAGCCCATATCAAGCAAAAAGCCACCGAACTCCTTGTAGTTTTCACTGGGAGAGCGCGGTATGCTGTCCGACGGCAGTTCCGATTGTGCGGACACTGCAACCGTTGCCAGCAGCAGGGAAAGAGACAATATCAGCTTTTTCATATCCGTAGGTTTTATAAACGCAAAGATAGAAAATATTTGCCGATAATCCATTCATGAAAGAAATTTCCTTTCCCGGCAAACCCGAAGAAAAATGAAAGCCTGTTTCATTTTTTATACCTATGCAACTTTTATCCAAAGTTAATTGTTAATTTTGCAGCCTTTAAAAGTAACTAATAACAACCCCGTATGAAATCAGACATAGAAATAGCCCGCAGTACGGAGCTTAAGAAAATAAAACAAGTTGCAGAAAGCATCAGCATCCCTCGTGAAGAAGTGGAGAACTACGGCCGCTACATCGCCAAAATCCCCGAACAGCTGATTGATGAGGAGAAAGTGAAACAAAGCAATCTGATACTCGTCACCGCTATCACCGCCACAAAAGCCGGAATCGGCAAGACTACCGTTTCCATCGGCCTTGCCTTGGGGCTTAACAGGATTGGCAAGAAGGCGATTGTGGCCTTGCGCGAGCCCTCTTTAGGCCCTTGCTTCGGGATGAAGGGGGGAGCTGCCGGAGGAGGATATGCACAGGTGCTTCCTATGGATAAGATCAACCTCCATTTTACGGGTGATTTTCACGCGATCACCTCGGCACACAACATGATTTCCGCGTTGCTCGACAATTACCTGTATCAGAATCAGGCAAACGGTTTCGGATTGAAAGAAATTCTTTGGCGCCGGGTTCTCGATGTGAACGACCGTTCGTTGCGTAACATTGTCACCGGACTGGGAGCCAAGACGGACGGCATCACCATGCAGTCGGGATTCGACATCACTCCCGCTTCGGAAATCATGGCTATCCTTTGTCTGGCCAGTGACGTGGAAGACCTCCGCCGACGCATCGAAAACATCCTCCTCGGATTCACTTATGACGGTAAGCCGTTTACGGTAAAAGACCTCGGTGTGGCCGGTGCCATAACCGTGTTGCTGAAAGATGCCATCCATCCCAATCTGGTGCAGACAACGGAAAATACGGCAGCCTTCGTGCATGGCGGCCCGTTTGCGAATATCGCACACGGATGCAACTCCATACTTGCTACAAAAATGGCAATGACCTTCGGAGATTATGTAGTGACGGAAGCCGGTTTCGGTGCTGATCTCGGAGCAGAGAAATTCTATAACATCAAATGCCGTAAAAGCGGCATCCAGCCACGTCTGACTGTAATTGTGGCTACTGCACAAGGACTGAAAATGCACGGAGGAGTCAGTCTCGACCGTATCAAGGAGCCTAATATGGAGGGGCTGAAAGAGGGACTGCGCAACCTCGACAAACACGTGCGCAACCTGCATTCCTTCGGGCAGACGGTAATCGTGGCATTCAACAAGTTTGCCAGTGACACGGATGAAGAAATGGAACTTCTACGGCAACATTGCGAAGAATTGGGAGTAGGATTTGCCATCAACAACGCCTTCAACGAAGGAGGAGAGGGAGCTATAGATCTGGCCAACCTTGTGGTAGAAACCATCGAGAAAAAGCCGTCCGCTCCTTTGTCGTTCACCTATAAGGATGATGACAGCATCGAACAGAAAATAGAGAAAGTGGCTACCAACATTTATGGCGCCAGTGTCATCACTTACAGCACGATAGCCCGTAAGAAAATCAAGTTGGCCGCAGAGATGGGAATCACCCGTTATCCGGTCTGCATAGCAAAAACACAATACTCTTTCTCTGCTGACCCGAAAATCTACGGTGCGGTCAATAATTTCGAGTTCCACATAAAAGACATCGTACTGAACAACGGGGCCGAAATGATCGTGGCCATTGCAGGAGAAATCATGCGTATGCCGGGGCTTCCTAAAGAGCCGCAAGCCAAACATATCGATATTGTCGACGGACAGATAGACGGACTGAGCTGAGCCTCTCCCCAGCCCTCTCCGTGGGAGAGGGAGCTAAGGTTCACGAACGGATAAAAAAAGAGGGTGTGTCAAAACGTAATTTGATGAAAAGACAACTTTTAATCTGAAACTTGATTCCCTAAATCAATGATGAAAAGAGCCATATCAAACTCTGTTTTTGAGTAATGATATGGCTCTTTTATAATTGTTAGTTACAATCTGTAACTTTTTAGAGTGGTCATTTTAGTTTTGACACACCCTCCATTTGCAAGATACCTCCTTGCTATTCGTCTGATTTCTTAGTATGCGAAAATCGGATATTTCTCCATGGTCTTATTGACACGTGCACGTACCTGTGCAATCACTTCTTCATTCTCCACATTGGAAAGCACTGTTTCGATCATTTCGGCAATGTCGAGCATCAGATCTTCTTTCGCACCACGGGTTGTGATGGCAGGAGTACCCAGACGGATACCCGAAGTCTGGAATGCCGAACGGCTGTCGAACGGAACCATGTTCTTGTTCACGGTAATATCGGCAGATACCAATGCTTTTTCCGCTACTTTACCTGTCAGATCAGGGTATTTGGAGCGCAGGTCTACCAACATGGAGTGATTGTCCGTACCACCGGAAACGATTGTAAAGCCGCGATCAATCAGGGCCTGTGCCAATACGGCGGCATTTTTCTGTACTTGTTTCTGATACTCCTTGTATTCCGGTTGCAGGCATTCGCCGAAAGCCACGGCTTTTGCAGCGATAACGTGTTCCAACGGACCACCCTGGATGCCGGGGAATACGGCAGAATCAAGCAATTGAGACATCATTTTGACCTCTCCTTTCGGAGTTGTCTTTCCCCATGGGTTGGGGAAGTCTTTTCCCATCATGATAACGCCGCCACGAGGACCGCGAAGTGTTTTATGTGTAGTTGAAGTGACAATGTGCGCATATTTTACCGGATTGTCGAGGAGCCCGGCGGCAATCAGCCCGGCCGGATGCGCCATGTCGATCATAAGGATGGCGCCCACTTTATCTGCAATTTCACGCATGCGTTTGTAATCCCATTCGCGAGAGTATGCCGAACCGCCGCCGATAAGCATTTTCGGACGTTCGCGCAGGGCAACTTCCTCCATCTGATCGTAGTCTACACGACCGGTTTCCTGATTAAGATTATATTCGCATGGAGTATAGATGATACCGGAGGTATTTACCAGCGAACCGTGAGAAAGGTGTCCGCCGTGTGCCAGGTTCAATCCCATAAATTTATCTCCCGGATTCAAAACGGCAAGGAACACGGCTGCATTGGCCTGTGCGCCGGAGTGTGGCTGTACATTGGCCCATTCGGCGCCAAAAATCTGCTTCAACCGGTCGATAGCGATCTGTTCGCTCGGGTCTACCCCCTCGCACCCGCCGTAGTAACGCTTGCCGGGATAGCCTTCGGCATATTTATTGGTAAGGCAGGAGCCCATTGCCTCCATTACCTGGTCACTCACAAAGTTTTCTGATGCGATCAGCTCGATGCCTTTGAGCTGACGTTGATGCTCTTTTTCGATAATATCGAAAATTAAATCGTCTCTTTTCATTCTGGTTTATAATAAAAATAAGTTTCTTAATGCGAGATTCTTTATTAAGCGCACAAATTTATGGAAAAAGAATGATAATCCGACAAAAATATCCAGATTTATCTATTAAAATATCACCCCGAGCGAGAAACTGAGTACCTGATCGCGCCGCCGGAAGGTGATATTGCTTACTCCTGTACTTCCATCGGAATTGATATTGTCGTAGGTCACCGATTTGGAAATGTTGTGCAACCCCTGTTCATATCGGAAATCAAAAAAGATACGCGAGATGTTGACTCCCACGCCGATCACCGCGCTTATGTTAAAAGGATAAAGCCGTTCGTCGATACCCTTCTGGTCAAAGTTCTCAAAAGTGATTTCGTTCTTCTTTCCCCAGATGTAGCGCAGTTTGGGGCCGGCAAAAATGGACATGCCGTACGGCCCGTTCTTCACCACATTATAACCGTATAGCACCGGGAAATCGACGCTGTGTATCATCGAAATGACCGATGCATAGTCGGGTTCTATATCCGGGTGGTGCGACCCTAATTTGTCAAACGTTATTTCGCATTTACTGACGTTGTAGGATACTTCGGGCTGTATGAAGTGCTTCTTCATATTGATGCGCATGAAAAGCGCGCCGAAATAGCCGACTCTGTAATTGTTCTGAATTTCGTCGATCGTGACGTCTTGAATCTTAAAATCCGACACCAGAAACATAGAGGCATTGAAGCCGGCTTTCACCCCGATATTGAATTTACTGTTATTGGGACGCTCGATGATATCCTGCATGTTTCTTTGTGCAAAGGCAGGCCACACGCCGGCAATACCGCATATCCATATCGCCACCGCCCTGCAGAGATACAAAGCCGGGCGTCGCTTCAGATGCATGCCGCCTTTACGGTTTTCTTTTTTTCTGATTGGCATATCGGTATTGGTTATTCAGTTAATTAATCCGGTTGATTGCCCGGTTTGGTTATTCAGTTTAAATGGTCCGTTTTTTGATTCAATCATCTCTTTTTCTCTACACTCCAGCCGAACTTTCCTATTTTATTGCCCAGTTCGTAATAGCCGCCATGGACATACACCAACGGGTTGGCCTCTGCCAGTTCGAGCTTGCCGGTTTCGGCATTCAGGTGCCGTTCGTCTGCACGCACGTTCACCACATCGGCTATAAACATATCATGCGACCCTAAAGACAGGATTTCTTTCACCCGGCATTCGATACAAAGCGGCGATTCTTCAATAAGCGGCGCACCTACCACGGTCGATTTGCCCGGTGTCAGCCCCATCTCTTCAAACTTATGGTAATCGCGTCCGGAACGTACCCCGCACCAGTCGGTGGGAAAGGCCATATCCGCCGTTGTCAGGTTAATGACGAATTCCATATTCTTCTTTATAATAGAATGAGAGTGGCGTTCCGGGCGTACGGATATATAACACATGGGCGGGTTCGTACAAATCGTTCCCGTCCATGCCACCGTAATAATGTTGTATTCACTCTCATCGTTTCCGCAACTCACCATAACGGCAGGCAACGGATAAATCATTGTTCCCGGTTTCCAGTCGACACGCATACATTAAATGGGATTTACGAAATTTACGATTGGACGATTTACGATTTACGATTGATGAATCATGCCTCTATCACGATTGGAGTAAATGACAAAAGGAGTAATCCCAATCGTAAATCGTAAATCGTCTAATCGTAAATCTCTTAGGTCTTTTAAATGATCGTAAACTCTTCTCTTTTCTGTTCTTTCTCGCAATAATGGCATTTCACGATGCAATTGTCCTTGTCCACCACATGAAAAAGGGTAGCCATCGGCTCGTTGTTGGTAATGCATTTCGGATTTGCACATTTGATGATCGCCTTCAGTTCATCCGGCATTTGCACCTCTTTCTTTTCCACGACTTCATAGTCGCGGATAATGTTCAGTTTCACATGCGGAGCCACTACCGAGATACGGTTGATCTCTTCGTCACAGAAAAACTTACCGGCAATCTTTATGATCCCCTTTCTTCCCAGTTTCTTGCTTTCAAGATTAAAGCCGATTGTGATATTGTTCGTCATATGTTCCAATCCGAGCAATCGCACTATCGTAAACAGCTTTTCACTGGGGATATGGTCGATGACTGTCCCGTCTCTGAGGGCAGCCACTTGCAGGGCCTGTTTATTCTCGTTCATAACTTATATCTTCTTTTTTTTGATTCATGGCAGCAAGGCCTCCCTCGTTGCCAGTCACCTTTCACTAATTCTCTTGTCGCTAATCGCTTGTCACTAATTCACTTGTCACTGTTCATCACCTCTTCCAGCGTGATGCCCAGCACATCGCAGAGAATGGCCTCACGGGCATACAGCCCGTTTTGTGCCTGCTGGAAATAATAGGCTTTGGGGCTTTCGTCCACATCATAGGCAATCTCGTTGACACGGGGCAACGGATGCAGGATACGGAGGTTCGGCCGTGTGTTTTCGAGCATCCGGGCGCGAAGGATATACACATTTTTCACCCGTTCGTATTCCATGAGATCGGTGAAACGTTCGCGTTGCACACGGGTCATATACAAGATATCCGCTTCGGCAATCGTCTCTTCCGTAAAGTCGGTATGCTCCACATATTTTATATCGTGCTCTTTGCAATAAATCTTGTATTCTTCCGGCATTTTCAGTTCATCGGGAGCGATAAAATGGAAAGTCGGATTGAAGTGGCGCATGGCCATCAGCAGTGAATGAACGGTACGTCCGTACTTGAGGTCGCCCACCAGATAAATATTCAGATTCTCGAGCGTTCCCTGCGTTTTGTAGATGGAGTAGAGGTCGAGCATCGTTTGCGAGGGGTGCTGGTTGGCACCGTCACCGGCATTTACGATCGGAATCGCCGTCACCTCGCTGGCATATCGCGCCGCCCCTTCCAGATAGTGCCGCATCACGATGATATCGGCATAATTACTTACCATTTTGATGGTATCTTTCAGCGTTTCCCCTTTAGACGAGCTGGTGGCTTTGGGGTCAGTGAAACCGATAACACGTGCACCGAGCCGGTTGGCCGCTGTTTCAAAACTCAG
>UMKV01038150.1_pt1 | contig 13165 bp, 7 predicted proteins | sample 1966381 | NCBI WGS metagenome assembly UMKV01 (sample SAMEA4836182, study PRJEB28245) | human gut metagenome | biome: gut microbiome; material: fecal sample | place: Denmark | collected 2008
ATTTCAAAGAACTCTTTTAGATTTTAATGGGACAGCAATGAGTTTGACAACTGCATTAACCGGAGCAAATACGGGAAGTTTATATAACAGCAAAGGGTATGGAACAGATGTGAAAGCCTCGATAGAAAAACCATTCGACGGCATTTCCTCCATTGGAACAATATCATCGGCAACAGCCTTAGATATGCCTTCGAATGTGTCTAAATCAACCTTTTACGGTACCACAGAGAGTTCGGTTATTATTTCCGGATTATATCCGGGGCAAGCGTATGATATGAGCGTATTTGCTTCGGTTATGAATGCATCGGCCAATGCTGAAACCGCCTACTCCTTCAAAGGAGAAAATGACGGAAGTGCCTCTCTGAATCCAACGGACAACACTGCAAACATTGCAACGGTTCAAGGAATAATCGCTGATGACAAAGGACGTATCTGTTTAACTGTAAAAGCCGGCACAAACAACAACGAAGAAAAGAGAACTTATTATCTGGGAGCATTAATGATAACCCCACACCTTGAGATCCCGGGGAAAATTCCTGTCCATATTAACTTTACCACCAGTAAAAAAGCAACTCAAAAAAAACTTTGGAATAATGTGACATCCCATCTTGCCGGAACTAAAATAGAAAATTTGACAGATTCGGAAGAGAATACTTCAGGCATCTCTCTAAACATCACAAAAAGTTTTGCCGGCATTATTGAAAACGGTGCATCCGAAACAAATACGTTACTCAACATGCCTGCAAATGTATCTTCAACAGGTTATTGGGTAAACGGTGTCGAAAAAGACGGTATTCTTGCCGACAATGCCGAATTACATCGGACTAAATGGCAACAACAATGATCAGTCGGTTGCTGAACTCACCTCGATATATCCCGATGCGGACGGACATATCCGATTTACAGTCACCCCTGGGGCTACAAGTGCGGATATCTACAAAATAGGTTATATCAATGCCATGGCCATTATGATTCCGGGAATTGTGAAAGTCATACCATTCGAACCTGTGGCAGAAGGCCCGTGGGATGGCATTTCCATGATTGAACCTGCCCGTGACGTTTCCGGTAATTGTGTTATTTATACAGGAGCAGAATTAGCATGGGCAGCCAATCAAGTCAATCAAAGACATGCCATAACGGGTATAAAGATTGCCAAAGATATAGATTTAGGTAACCAACCATGGACTCCAATAGGATACGGAACTTATTTTACCGGAAAAATAGACGGACAAGGTTATCACATTTATAATATGTATATAAATAAAAGCGACCTTACTGAGAAATCGAACTTTGCAGGCTTCATAGGTGGTACAAACAGTGAGAGTTGTGATATTATTAATATCAACCTCTCAGGAAAAATCGACATTCCCGCATCAGTGGCTCAGAAAACCCAGGTCGGATCATTCGTCGGCAAAGCCAATGCCTTAGGAAATATGATTAATTGTCATAGCGATGTTGAAATTAATATCATGGGAGCACCGGCATATGTAGGTGGTGTATTGGCATTTATGAAAAATGCCAATATAAAGAACTGCTCATACTCAGGTAATATAACAATCGCGACATCCGGAAAAGTAACCAATGGTATCGGCGGTATTTTGGGATGTACAAATTCAAGTACTACCGGCATCGAAGCCGTTATTAACGGATGCTACTTTGACGGTAGTATTAAAAATAACGGTTCCGGAATCCCCAAATATGTAGCCGGAATCAATTCATATTCTAATTTGTCAAAAGCTGCCGAAACCATTACGAACAATTATGTTATCGGTACTATCGATTGCACGGCCACAGACCAAGGCACCGTTTATGGAAAAACCAACACGACAAATTTTGATTGTGAAAATAACTATTATTACGCCGACTACACCTTGACAGGCAAAGGTGGAATTCTTATGAAAATAGAAGAATTTCATTCCGGAGAAGTTGCCTATTTATTAAACGGTGATCAAATGGAGTTTCTTTTCGGACAAGAGCTTGATTCTGATGACAACATGCCGGTTGTCTATAGAGGTTCCAACAGAGTATACAAAACAATCTTTATGTATAATGACAACGAATATGCAGTACTTTATAATAACACAGAAATGAAGTTTCCCAAAAATCCTGTTCCTGATGACAGCCCGACATTCGAAGGATGGTATGATGAAAAAGGAAATCGCTATGACGGGAACTCAACTACCCAAACCGACCTAACACTCTATGCTAAAATCGTAGCAACAGGCACCGATAACCTAAAAACTAAAGATAAAATTAGCATCAATAATAATAAAATCGATATAAATTCGGAAAGTGAAATTGGCGACATCACTATTTGGAACATACACGGCACAAAAGTTATTAATAAAACGATCAGAGAGACAACCACAGAATTAGATATAAATTCATTACAAAATGGTATATATCTTTTTAAGAGCAAAAAGGATTGTATCAAATTCACAAAGAAATAAGATGAGAGAACTCGTAACTCAAATCACAATGTAATGTGTCCATAAACCAATATCCAAAATAAGAAAGGAGTTAATTTCGTACGTAATTCACGAAGGGCAAGTTCAATATGTTTTTCTACCGTACGTGCCGAAATATGCATTATTTCGGCTATTTCTTTTGCAGATTTATGTTCAAACCGACTCATTTTGAAAATGGCACGCCGTTTCTCCGGCATTGTTTCAATGGTATCCGCAATCGCTTTCTGCATTTCATTCCAAAACAGCTCGTTCTCTGCACTTGGAGTAACTACAGTGTCGTGTACACCATCTAAAAATCGGTCTACTATCTGGTTTTGCTTAGAACGAAAATGATTGTATACCTCATATTTAGCAATTACATACAAATAAGAGTGAATCGATAAATTGCTTTGTAATTTCTCCCTATTGACCCACACTTTGATAAATGTGTTTTGCGTAATATCTTCAGAAATCCATTCGTCCTTCACCAACCCGAATATAAATTGGTTGAAATGTGAATAGTATTTTATAAAAAGTTCTTCAAAACACTGTACATCCCCATTCTTTATGCCGGTTATCAAATCAGGTTCATTCATTACTATTATATTTAAGACTATACAAACATAACATTTTAATAATAAGAAAGAACAATTGTGCCGAACTTTTTCGTTCTCTGATATATTTGCAACTCTCCTATATATTACAGAAGTGTTAAGAAAGGTATAATACGTAATTCAAGGTGAAATATCTTCTCTGATTTTTCCTATTAATTGCGGAGTTACTCTAATATAACCATTCTTTTTATCTAAAAAAGAATCTCCACACTTAATATCTTATTTAAACAAATCATAACTATAATTTTTACTATATTTGCCCGAACTAATACTAATCAATTTTATTATGAGAAAACTTAACCAAATACTTTTTGCGGTCGCTACATTGACTTTCACTTCATGCAACACGCAAAAGGAAGAAATCAATTATCAGGTAATCCCCCTCCCCCAAGAGGTCGTTGTTAATCAAGAAACTCCTTTCACCCTACAGGAAACTACAAAAATCCTTTATCCGGAAGGAAACGAACTGCTAAAACGAAATGCAGAGTTTTTATCCGGATATATCAAAGAGGCAACCGGAAAAGAACTCGACATTGCAACAATCACGTCGGAAAGTACACCACCCAATGCTATTGTCTTAGGATTGGACAAAAGTATCGTAGAAAAAGAAGGATACGAACTTACAGTATCTTCCCGGCAAATCACCATCAACGGGCAAACACCTAATGGAGTGTTCTATGGTATACAAACCTTGCGAAAGTCAATTCCGGCAATAGTTGCCGGTGCCAAGATCACACTTCCGGCAGTAACCATTAAAGACTATCCACGTTTCAGTTATCGAGGTATGCATCTCGATGTAGGACGTCACTTTTTCCCGGTAGAGTTTGTAAAAGAGTATATCGACCTGCTGGCTTTGCATAATATGAATACTTTCCACTGGCACTTGACAGAAGATCAGGGATGGAGAATTGAAATTAAGAAATATCCGAGATTGACAGAGATCGGCTCGCAACGTTCGGAAACAGTAATAGGACACAACTCCGGCCAATATGACGGAACACCTTACGGAGGTTTCTATACGCAAGAACAAATAAAGGAGGTAGTAGCCTATGCACAAGAAAGATATATTACCATTATTCCCGAAGTAGACCTGCCCGGACATATGCTTGCCGCATTGGCCTCTTATCCGGAATTGGGTTGTACGGGTGGCCCGTATGAAGTAGAAAAAACATGGGGAGTATTCCCGGATGTCATCTGTATCGGTAATGAAAAAGCCATGGTGTTTCTTGAAGATGTGTTAAGCGAGATCGTTGAGTTGTTTCCATCCGAGTATATCCACATCGGCGGTGATGAAGCGCCACGAGACCGTTGGAAAAAATGTCCGAAATGCCAGGCACGTATCAAATCGGAAAACCTAAAAGCCGACAAGAAACATACGGCAGAAGACCGCCTGCAAAGTTATTGTATGTCACGCATTGAAAAATTTCTCAATAGTAAGGGACGACGCATCATCGGATGGGATGAAATACTGGAAGGTGATGTAGCACCGAACGCTACCGTTATGTCATGGCGTGGAATGAATGGCGGTCTGGAAGCGGCCAAGCTAGGACATGACGTCATCATGACTCCCAATACGTATGTATATTTCGATTATTACCAGACGGCAGATACCAAAGATGAGCCGGATGCTATCGGTGGTTGTGTTCCTTTGGAGAAAGTATATAGCCTGGAACCCGTTCCAGCTTCACTAAATGAAAATGAAAAAAAACATATCATCGGTGTACAAGCTAACTTATGGACCGAATATATAGCCACCACCCAACAAATAGAATACATGGTGCTCCCACGTATGGCAGCCTTGGCAGAGGTGCAATGGACACTTCCGGAAAAGAAAGACTACCGCAACTTCACCAAACGCCTGCCACAACTTTTGGCGTTCTATGACCGTGAAGGTCTCAACTATGGCAAGCACGTATTTAATATAGACTCAAAAATCACGTCTGATCCAGAAAAAAAAGCAGTTATGATAGAACTGAGCACCATCGACGATGCACCTATTTACTATACATTGGACGGAACGGAACCGAGTGCAAAGAACGGAACACTATACAAAGAGCCGATAGCCGTTACACAAGCCGCTAATTTCAAAGCAATCGCCATACGCCCTAACGGTAATAACAGTAAAATCAAATCGGAACAGATCGATTTCAATAAAGCAACTTGTCGCCCCATCGAACTGAAAAACCAGCCGTCTCCTAAATATTCTTATGATGGTGCCATTGTGCTCGTAGATGGTTTAAAAGGAACAAATTCTTATGCCAGTGGACGTTGGCTCGGTTTCCCGGGAAAAGACGTCGAAGCAACCATTCATCTGGAAGAATCTACGGAAATAAGCCGGGTATCAACAGAAGCCATCATCGACCTCAGTGCCTGGATCATGGGAGCCTGTGGACTGAGTGTTGCCGTATCGGATGATGGAAAAGATTTCCGGGAAGTGGCTTCCAAAGACTATCCGATTGAAACAGGTTCTGCTGCTCCTAAAACAACTGAGAGTTACAGCGTAGAATTTCCTCCTGTAAAGGCAAACTTCGTAAAAGTCATTATCAAACATACCCCTGCTTTGCCGAAAGGACATACCGGAGAAGGAAAGGCTCCTTTCCTCTTTGTAGATGAAATAAGTGTGGAATAAGGAAGGTGGGAGATAGAAGATAGGAGTTAGTAGTAAGTAGTTAAGTAGTTAAGTAGAAATGATTTGTTTGATGTATTTGTCTTAACTATTTACTACTTAGCTACTTACTACTTAACTACTTGACTACTCTATATAAATTATTCCGGCTAAAATTGGAAATAAATAAACGGCTGGATTTCACTGCTCTTCATCTGAATGACCAGATAAATCATAGCGACCATCAATACCGCCTTCCCGAGAAAGGGGAGACGGATTACTCCACGACAAACCGCATTCTCCCAACGATCGGGAGCGAAATGAAGTAGAAAGCCCAGCAACATCAAAGCAAAGACTTCCCAATATCCCTCGATTAATTGTGGAAAGAGTTGCGGACGGAACACCGTAAATATCTGCCTCAGCATATCCATTGAATTGTGTATATCGGCATTACGGAAGAAGATCCAGCAGAAACAAACGAAATGAAAAGTGATAATGACACCGAAAACACGGCGGATGCCATGACTCTGTTCCCCTTTTTTACGACCGGTAATACTCATCCAAGCTTTATGAAGTGCTAATGCCACTCCATGGAACATCCCCCAAAGAACAAAATTCCAGGAAGCCCCATGCCACAGTCCGCCCAAAAACATGGTAATAATCAAATTGAGATACTGACGAAACTTCCCGTGCCGGTTTCCACCCAACGATATATACAAATAATCACGCAACCAACTGGATAAAGAAATATGCCAACGTCTCCAAAATTCGGTAATGGAAGCCGACTTATAAGGGGAATCAAAGTTCATATTGAAATGAAAACCCAGCAAGAGCGCAATGCCGATGGCTATATCGCTATATCCGGAAAAGTCGCAATAAATCTGTAAAGCGTATCCATAAAGCCCCATCAGGTTCTCCACCCCAGAATAAAGAGTAGGATTATCGAATATGCGTTCTACAAAGTTTATGCTGATATAATCGGAGATTACTGCCTTCTTGAAAAGGCCGGCCACAATGAGGTATATTCCACGTCCGAACATTTCCTGCGACACATAAAGCGGCTTACGAATCTGAGGAATAAAATCGCGTGCCCGGACAATCGGACCGGCTACCAACTGCGGAAAGAAAGAGACATAAAAAGCATAATCCAACAGACTGGTCAACGGTTTTATCTCCCGCCGATAGACATCAATCGTATAGCTGAGCGACTGGAAAGTGAAAAAAGAAATGCCCACCGGCAAAAAAATATCAAGAGCCGTGAACTCCCCGCCCATCAATGAAGCAATCACCCCGCCCAAAAAGTTGGTATACTTGAAATAGCAAAGTAAACCCAAATTGAGACACAAACTCAAAACCACCCATGCTTTTCGCCCGTACTTACCGGTAGTACGATCCATCAAACGTGCAAATACAAAATCACCCACAGTGACAAATGCCAACAGGAAAAAGTACGTACCGCTACTTTTATAATAGAAATAATAAGAAAACAGGGTAACAAACAGAATACGTGCCGTGTATTTATATTGTAAAAACACATACACCACCATAAAGGCGGCAAACAGCCAAAGAAATATTCCACTGGTAAATATCAACGGAGCTTGCGGATCGTATGTAAACACTTCACAGAGGCGGCTAAAATCAATGTCAATGGGTAACATAATCGTTATAGGCTTTTATAAGGGCTTCGTATAATAAATTGCCTTGAAGAATATAGCCTTCAGGCATATAATGCACGTGGTCGGGACGCATCAAGCCGGCTTCCTGCCAGTTTTTACAGGCATGCCGGTTACCTCCAACCACATTGTACATATCCCACACAACCAAATGATGATCACGGGCATACTTCTGAATCATATTTACAGCAGTCACCGTTCGCGGATTCACAGCATACGTCCTGCGTCTCCGTTTCTGACGAAAACTTTCGTATGAGCCGGGAGGAGTGGTCAATAAAATCGGAACATCCGGCAAGCTGTCACGAATCAGTGAAATAAGTTCATCCATTTGATGATAATGCAAATTGGAGTTGTAACACTTATTGTGGCTCTCGTTCGTCCCGAAAGAGAGTATCAATAGTTCCGGTTTCAAAGCGGCAATAGCGGCAATACGGTTAGGATGAGTAAAAGTAAGACAAGTCGCTCCATTGACTCCCATATCTGTATAAGATACCGCGCCGAATGTTTCGGCCAATCTTTGTCCGGTAGTCTGAGGATAGATATGCCCCCGGATATGACTGTCTCCAATATGCAGAATACGTACCGTGTCTTCCAGAATTCCTCCCTTCACCAAACGCAGATGCTCTAATACAGGAGATAAGATACCCAGGCTGTCGATAATCTCATTATATCCTACTTCCTTAAAAGTAGCAGGCAAATCCACCCGGACTTGTATTGTATCATAAAGCAGTTTCATCTCTTTCATCGGCTTGACGCTTTGCATCAGCTTACCTTTCACCGGACAAACGGGTAAAGGGTCTTGTGCCAGAAGCTTCAAGACAGAAAGAAGACAAAACAACAATACGCACAAAAATTTATTCAGTCTCATAAGCATGTCTCCTGTCGTATTGTTCCTTTCCATAAATCAACGTTTCATAAAGCAATCCGGCCAGATACTTCCCTCCCCGGAAGTTGATATGCGTATAGTCATAATTGGCCATCGACGGCTTGGCGTGTACCAGCTTCGCCATGCTACCGTCTCCACCCATTGCCTCGAACATGTTCCAAAAAGCAATGCCACTCTCTGCTGCAATATTTTGCTGATAACGAATCAGGTTCTTTACACCAGGCATTGTGCGTAATTCACCCGTATCCGTTTTATAATCACGGTCGCCAACACTGAGCAGCAAGAAACCGGATTGTGGAAAACACTTCTTCAAATGTTCAATAGCAGTAACCAAGCCCTTTTGATAACTGTCATAATTGTATCCGCGCTGGGTAGCCACATTCAAACCATATTGCAAAATGATAAGATCATAAGGGCGCTGCCTGTTAAATTCTTTCAGCATATCGGCAGGAATCGTCCGCAAAGAGAGACCGGAACTGCCACGCAAAGAGAAATTATCGACAACGATACCTTCCGTGCCATCCATAGCCATGCCGTAAAACAGAGTAGAATCTGCCCGGTTTATCGTCCAACGTATAGAACCGATACGACCGTCGATTTGTAGTTCCTGTAAATGCCCATTAGGAGCAAAACGGTGGTTTTGTATTTCACCGCGATTCACACGGACGGAAAAGTCGACAGTATCTTTAGTGTAGAAAAAGATAGATGCTTCCCGGCAAGTATCCAGTAAAGAAGCATATTTATTCTGTCCACGCAGTTCAACATATGCATTTTTACCGGGGATGAAATAATGCCCTGATATCCCCTGTTTCCGGCGATCAAAATAGACACTATCGGTTACGGCATGGCTCGACCACCCTTCAAAGGTATGCCGCACGGTAGGACGATACCCATTGGTCATGGAAGTAATAGTAACAAAACCTACTCCACAGCCTCCAAAACGCTTTTGCAACATCTCCCGCAAATCCGCAGTAAATATATCGGCTTCAATAAAAGAATCGCCGAAGACAGCGATACGTACCAGGCGCCCTTTTGAAGAGACCTCATCCAACGCACGATAAAAAGGTGTCATACCACGTAAGGTAGAATCGCTGTAATCTTCTATACAAGTCATACCGGTGCGGCAAGTGTCTACAAAAATCGGCTTTACCGCCGGTACGGGAGGCAGACTATCTGTATCTAACTCTTCCATATCGGATTTAAACGGACGTACATCGCTTAACAAGTCCACCCGCCGCATGGTATGTCCGTCAATGGTTATAGCCGGTAACCAGTGCATTGCAATCAGAGCAATCATCACAAAGACAATAAGTCCTAACGAATATTTCAGATAATTCTTCATTGCACTCTCTTATTTTTATAAGGAGTTGCAAAGATAATGCAAACCGAGAGCAGAATAAAATGAACGAGTTCATTTTTTATGCCAAGATGCAGCTCATCTTTGCTTGAAACCAAAGATAGATAAACGCATAAAAAAAGGAAAATCCATATGATTCATGAGATTCTCCTTTCTTATGTTAATGATCGATACGAATCAGATCGTCCGTTCTATATTCCAAACAAATGCCCGCAGTCCGAGCTGTTCCGTTTGCAAATCCATTTTATGTAAAGTATCCAGTAGCGGATCTACCTTTTCGTCTTCAACCACCGACAAGATGGCCGAACACATACTTGGCCAGGCATGGCTTCCGAAGTGTGGGTCACCGGTCTTTGAGCCACGTCCCTGCACACGCTCCAAATAGGTAAAACCACGGCATCCTAAACGATCCAATAGAGCTATGATACGTTCATAATAGGCCTGGTCGAATGTTATTAATACTGATTTCATTATTTCATAGGGTTATTTTTGAACTATAAGCCACAAGGGAGCAGCTTATAGTCCTATTTTGTTATTTCTTTATAATCTCGTCTTTATGCGCTTCGAAATAGACATCGAGTTCGCGTTTACGCTTCATCACCTTACGCTGATGCTTGATACCCGTACCGGCGAATATACAATACAGCGTCGGGATCAGAACCAGTGTAAGAATGGTAGATACCGTCAAACCGCCAATTACGGCAATTGCCATCGGGCTCCACATTTCCGAACCTTGTCCACCGCCAACAGCCATCGGAATCATACCGAGAACGGTTGTGGCAGTAGTCATCAATACCGGACGAAGACGGCTCTTACCGGCGGTTACTACAGAGTGTAATACCGACTGACCGCGTTCACGACACAACGTAATATAGTCAATAAGCACAATACCGTTCTTTACCACAATACCGATCAACATAATGGCTCCCAGCAAACTCATGACACTCAATGTACTGTTGGTAAAGAACAAAGCCATCAATACACCGCTGAATGCAAACGGAAGGGAGAACATAATGATAAACGGATAGGTCAACGATTCGAACTGTGCCGCCATCACGATGAATACCAGAATCACAATCAAGACTGCCAAAGTTCCCAAATCACGGAACGAATCCTGCTGGTCTTCATAGGAACCGGCCACCTGTATCGTCACTTCCGAAGGCATTTCCATTTTGTCAATGATCGCATTACCGGCATTCACCACGTCACCCAACGGTGCACCGGAAATAACAGCAGAAACGGTAACAATACGCTCACGGTCTTTACGCTCGATAGTAGGCGGTGCAAAGCGTTCGACTACCGTACCGAGGTCTTTAATACGAACGGCCTCACCTTTAGCATTGTATACCAGAATGTTTTCAAGGCTTTCGAGACTCGTGCGATATTCAGGAGCATAGCGCACTTTGATATCATACTCATCTCCATCTTCACGATACTTCGAAGCGACCGCACCGTTAATACGGTTCCGCAGATAAGTTGCGGCTGTAGAAAGATTCAATCCATGCAATGCTAACTTCTCACGATCAAAATCTACCTGATATTCCGGCTGGTAATCGCTACGGCTGATATTTACCTCAGATACTCCTTTCACATCCAGCAACTGACGTTTCAAACGGGCAGCCACACTATCGGTAGTAGCCATATCATAACCATAAATTTCAAAGTCGGCACTTGCCTGGGCAGACATACCGGTGTTACTACCACCAAGAATAACCTGCGCTTTACTGAACTCCGGATATTTCTTCAATTCCTCACGCATTTCATCACAGACCTGTTCCAGTGTAATATCACGATCGCCCGGATCCACCAAACTGATATTGAAAGAGATAATATGTGAACCGTTGTCCTGCATCGAAGCAAATGTATTATCCGAATCGGCCTGTCCTACAGTGTAGTTACATACTTTCATTATACCTTTGTAATGTTCCAACCAATAATTGGTCAGCTTCTCCGAAATTTCCTGTGCCAGTTCCTTACGGGTACCGATCGGTAATTCCAGTTTTACGGCAATACGGGCATTATCCTGTGCCGGGAAGAATTCCGTACCGATCCCTTTGGCACAGAACAAACTGGCAACAAAGAACACGATACAACCGATAACTATAACCGAACGGTGACGAACCGACCAGTTCAACATACGGGCATACCAATTATCCAAACCATCCAGTGACTTCTCGATAGGACGGTAGAACATCGTAAACGCTTTCGACTGTTTCTTCTGGAGCTTCAGCAACTGGGCGCAAAGCATCGGAGTCAATGACAAAGCAGACACGGTAGAGATAAACATGATAGCACACATCATCCATCCCAACTGTTTGAACATGACACCGGACATACCGCTCACCATTGTCAACGGGAAGAATACGGCAATCATCGTCAACGTAGATGCGATAACGGAAATAGCGACCTCATTCGTTCCATGAACGGCTGCCTGTTTCGGATCGGAACCACGCTCAATATGTGTAGTAACATTTTCCAATACTACAATGGCGTCGTCCACCACCATACCGATAGCAATAGAGAGCGAAGACAATGAAATGATATTAATCGTATTCCCGGTAATGGCCAGATAAATAAATGAGGCAATCAGTGAAAGCGGGATAGTGATACAAATAATCAGCGTAGCCCTCCAACGTCCCAAGAAAAGGAATACCACGATTACCACAAACAACAAGGCATAGAGTACCGTTTCAGCCAAACTGTCGATTGTATTCAAAATGTTATCGGAAGTATCTACGATAACCCCTAATTTTACATCACTCGGCAAATTCTTCTGCAAGCGGGGAAGCGCTTCATCCACCTTCTTCGAAATCTCCACAGAGTTGGCGCCGGATTGTTTCTGTACAACAATCATCGCACCCTTCACTCCGTTATTATAAGTTTCCTGTGCACGCTCTTCCACCGTATCCACTACACGGGCTACATCGCGCAAATAGATACTGGCACCATTATAGGTTCCCACCACAACATCCTCCAACTGGCGGGAATCTTGAAACTCACCCTCTACACGCAACGAATAAGTCTCATTACCAATATCAAAATTACCACCTGGAATATTCTTATTCTCGGCACCGATAATGGAACTGATTGTCTCGACCGACAGATTATAAGCCTCCAGTTTGTTCGGGTCGCAATAAACCTGGATTTCACGTTGCGGCGCACCACTAATAGACACTGTACCTACACCGGGGATACGTGCCAAAGGATTCACAACGCGGTCGTCCAATATCTTATAAAGTGCTGCCTGGCTTTCATTGGCCTGCACTGACAGCAGTACAATAGGAATCATGTCCGTACTGAACTTGAAGATGATGGGATTCTCCACATCATCGGGAAGCTGTGAACTTACCATATCGAGTTTGTCACGGACATCATTCGTCAATACGTCGATATCATTACCAAACTCGAACTCCAAAGTAATCAGAGACATATTTTCTGACGACCGGGAAGTGATATGCTTCAAATTACTAACAGCATTCAACGTATTTTCCAACGGCCGGGTTACATTATTTTCTATATCCGAAGCACTGGCGCCCGGATAAGCGGTCATTACCATGATCGTATTCGTATCGATATCCGGATA
>UMKV01003368.1_pt1 | contig 12988 bp, 9 predicted proteins | sample 1966381 | NCBI WGS metagenome assembly UMKV01 (sample SAMEA4836182, study PRJEB28245) | human gut metagenome | biome: gut microbiome; material: fecal sample | place: Denmark | collected 2008
CGGTACAATATTTGCCGGCGGTGTACATGATTATTTTTCAGGAATGCTTTCAGAAAGAAACGAAGGTGCTTCTATTTCAGAAGTCTGCGGTATCTATCTGGGCGGATTCATGAAGAATGTTATGAGAATCTTCAGTGTGGTTTTACTCGTTATGGTAGGTACCGTATTCGCAGTAGGACCGGCCGGATTAATTGTTACATTATTTAAGAACGGCAATGTATCAGGAATTGTTGCAAGTACAGAATTCTGGCTGTGGATTATTCTTGCATACTATTTCATTGCCACATTTATTTCAATTGATAAGATTATCGGACGTATTTATCCGGTATTCGGTATCTGCTTAATCATCATGGCATTAGGTGTTATTATTGGTGTCTTTACACATTCAGATTATCAGATTCCTGAAATCTGGTCACACTTTACCAATATGCACCCGAAGGGAACACCAATCTGGAGCGTTATGTTTATCACCGTAGCGTGTGGTGCGATTTCCGGTTTCCATGCAACACAGTCACCACTGATGGCGCGTTGTATGAAGTCTGAAAAGCAGGGACATTTCGTATTCTATGGTGCGATGGTTGCAGAAGGTGTTATCGCATTAATCTGGGCAGCAGCAGGTTGTTCAATCTATGCAGTAACAGATGGTTTAAGTACTGGTTTAAGTGCCATTCTTGCAAATGGACAGTCCGCAGCAATTTACGATGTATGCTCTAAGACAATGGGCGGTGTCGGTGTTGCCCTTGCAATGATTGGTGTTATTGTATGCCCGATTACATCAGGTGATACAGCATTCAGAAGTGCAAGACTGGTTCTTGCAGACTGGTTTAAGGTTGACCAGTCTAAGTTTACAAAACGACTGATCTTATGTGTACCGCTTTTAGCAGTTGGTGCAGTTGTCGGACATCTGGATTATACAATCGTTTGGAGATATTTCAGCTGGACAAACCAGACACTCGCTATGATTGTATTGTGGACAGCAAGTATGTTCTTATTCAGAGAAAAGAAGAATTACTGGATTACCGTAGTACCGGCAACCTTTATGAGTGCCGTATCTATGACCTATTTCTTCTATGCACCGGAGTGCTTGAACCTCGGTACAACAGTAGCTTACCCGGCAGGTATCATTTTAGCAATTGTATTCTTTGGCATCTTCATGTATGCAACAAAGAAACAGCCAAAAGAAGCTGCATAACAGTAGGCGTTTAGAAAATCTGTAAATGCATTTTACAGAGGTACATAAAAGATAAAATAATTTAGATTAAAGGGGATGCCACATGAAAATAGTTGAAAGCAGACGATGTTTCGTGTGGCTCCCCGTCTTTATTCTTTGGTGAAATAATAGAAAGAATAGAAAGGACACACCAAAGAAACAATGACTGAAGGAAGGGGCTGGTTGTATGTTGTGGAAACCACGTTGTTTAGGAAAAGAATCGCTTGAAAAGGAAGAATTGGCGCAGGATAAAAAGTATTGTAGAAAGTTTGGACCATGCGGAGTGGGAGAAAAAGCGATTTATCTGAACAGTTTTTATTTTGAGAGAAGATATTACATTCCGCTCACTTCCGTAAAAAGAGTATTTAAAAGAGTTGCGATGAGCAAAGGCGGATTCACAGGAAAGGGATTATTTGCAACGATTCCGTATCTGGTTGTGGAATATGACAATGGCGAAGAAAAGCAGTGCAATTTCAAATTTGAAGAAAATGTCGATTCTTTATTAGCCTATTTAAAACAGACACATCCTGAAATCCGGCTTCACAGCGCAGAAGCGGAAAAAAGACTGAAAGAAAAAGAACGTCTTGCAGCAAAGAAAAAAGCAAAGGTTCTGACAAAAGAAGCACAGGAGAATATTGCCGTATTAGAGAATTGTATGCAGTATCTGAATAAGAATGAAGAATTAAGTATTGCATTAAGTGCAGGGGCAAAAAGAAAAAGAGTGTATGACAGAAGTAATCCGGCATATAAATGGGTAGCACTCAGCATTACGCTGTTGGGAGCAGCGGCATTGCTGTATGGTATCTACGCATTGATTACACATGCTGGATTTGCAATGTATTTCCTGTTGTTTGGACTGGCTTCCATTTTCTTCTTTTCCAGTGCCAATGTTTTACCGACTGCAAGAAACAATAAAAAGTACATTGAAACACATTTGGAACAGGCTGTTGATGAAATGCAGCAGTACATCAGACAATATCCGGACTTTCCGGTTCCGGCATGGTATGCACATCCGGTCGTGTTAAAGAGAATGATTGATATTATGCAGGAAGGTCGTGCAACGACCATCGAAAAGGCACTTGAAGTTTTAAAGAGTGATTTAAAAGCATTAAATTCCAGCGTGGCAGTAGAGCAGGAAGAATATGATGAAGTTATGGCAATCAAGCCGATGTTTTTAATTCGTGAGTATCAGTAAAGTAAACTGACCATAAAACAAAAATAAACTGGCTATATAAATAAAATTCAAATTGGTACTTTTATAATTGCCAGTAAAAGCTTATTCTTATCCGAAGCAAAAGGAACGGAGGATGAGGATGATGAAAAAGTCAGGAAGTATTATTGAAGCAGCTGCAGGCGCTGTGATTTTTGTAATCGGTCTGGTATTGTGTTTTCACAATTATGTACAGAAGGGTAACACGGCATATGCAGTATCATTATTAGTTGCAATTGCAGGTGTGATTGTATTGATTGCGGGTATTTGTAATATCGTGTCCAAGGGAGAGCGTAAACCGGTTGATACAAAGGTATTGGCGCAGGCAGCGCTGTGTGCAGCATTATGTTATGTAGGTGCAACATTTATTAAAATTGATGTTCCGGTCGGAACAGAGAAAACAATGTTTCACTTCGGTAATGTCTTCTGTGTTTTAGCGGCATTGTTAATCGGTGGTGCATGGGGCGGTTTAGCCGGAGCAGTCGGTATGACAATCAGCGATTTGACAACGGCGTATGTAACGAGCGCACCAAAGACCTTTATTTTAAAGCTTTGTATCGGTCTGATTGTGGGATTTGTAGCACATAAGCTGTTTCATCTTTCAAAAGACCATTCAGCAAAGTATGTAACCGTTGCAACGATTGTATCAAGTGTATGCGGTATGGCATTTAATATTGTGGCAGACCCGGTTGTGGGATATTTTTATAAATCCTATCTGCTTGGTGTTCCGCAGGACCTTGCCAAGGCACTTGCAAAAATCGGTGCGATTACAACATCGGTTAATGCAGTCATAGCAGTGATTGTAGCAACGATTATTTATCTGGCATTACGTCCGGTAATGAAAAAGACAGGAATGCTTCGGGAATTGTAAAAAAGTTGGAAACTGACATAGAATTAAAAGAGGAACGATATGATAACAGATGAGGTAAAACTTTGATAGTATCATATCGTTTCTCTTGTTTTATACTGACTGTTTAGAATATAGAAAGTGCGTGATTAAAGCGGTTGCACGATAGGTTGTCCTTTAATTGTAATTAAGATAGTAGGTGTTCTTGCCCAGTTCTTTCGCCTGATACATCGCTGCATCAGCACCCTGTACCATATAGCTGTAATGCAGCTGACTGCCGTTTTCAGCAAAAATGCCGATACTGCAGGGAATAGACATTCGTTCACCGGTTTCTAAGTTTATAAGACCTTCCTGTAGTTTTTCAAAAACTGTACGGATTTCATTTTCAATAGTTGTCTTTGAATCGACTGCGGCAAGGCAGAAAAGAAATTCGTCACCACCGTTTCTACCGACAATTCCGTCAATGTTTTCTTTTAAAATAGAGGCAACAAAGCGGATAACGCGGTCGCCTTCCTGATGTCCGTAGAGTGTATTATAGTCACGGAAATTATCAATATCCAGAAAGCCTACGGCAACGCGGGTATGTGTGTCGTTTGCCTGTTCAATCATAGCATGTATTCTATTTTCAATGGCATTTTTATTGAAAAGCTGTGTCATGGGGTCTAACTGTGTTTTTTTGGTAAGATATCGTTGATATTCCTGCTGATGTACTTCATTGGCTTCAGCATAGGCTAACAGTGCATTAATTTTATCGGATAAATTACCAAGTTCATCATTTTTATCATACGGAATACGTAGTGCATAGTTTTTTTGCAGCTGGACATTTTCAAGCGTGCCGGAAATCAGGTGTACCGGTTTGGTTATTTTTTTCGTAATCAGGTAATGTACCAGTAAAAGGACAACGGAAGTCCAAAGAACTGTTGTGCCAAGCAGGATGCGGTAGGCAGTTTTCATTTTCTGATAAGAACTTAAATCAATAGTAATAAAAATCATCCAGTCTGTGTAATGAACCGGTGCATAATATATCGCGTATTCATTTCCGGAAACGTTAAAATAAAATTGTCCGGAAGTGTTAGAATGATTGGTGCAGGATAAATGTTCAGTAATTTTCTGCCATATGGCGTTGTCATTGGCATCAGTCAATGAATCGGAAGTAGGTTCATCCGGATTGCCGGCAGTGATAAAAAAGTTATTGTTATCAATAAGATAGAGCAGCCCGTTTTCCCATAAAGTTGTATTGGAGCGGTAGTTGTCAAAGTATGAAGTCGGAATTTCTTCTACAACATAGCCAATTATGTTTTGTGTATTAAGGTCAAAAATACCGGAGTATGCAGCAACAACAGTAGTCATTTCACCATCAATTAACCGCTGGTAGGCATCGGAAATTATGAAATTGCCGTTTAAAGAGTCTGAATCAGTATGGACAAAATAATCTGAAGTTGAAACAGTAATATTTTCACTGGATGCAACAATGTTAAAATTGGTATCTATAATGAAAAGACTCTGTAAAAAATCACAATGGATTTTTCGCTCCCATAACATATTATTAATATAGGAAATGGAATCATCATCTGAAATGCTGCCATCCAGACTGGAATGAACAGCATCCTGTATCATTTCATACTGGGTAATCATATCAATCGTATCTCTACGGGCTTCACAAAAACTCTCGATACTGGATATGGTAGATTCACTGATAAAGCGCAGATTTTCCTGCATCATGCTTTTAGTGTTTTTATTATTCTGTACAATCATGACAGAAGCAAAAATATAAAGCGGAATCAATGAAGCTGTCAGCAGGATAATATATAAAGTGTGTTTAATTTTCATATGAAATCCTTTCATTTGGTCTGCAATAAATAATAGTAATGATTATCAGATAATAGTATATTGGTACTATAATATAGTATTTTGGTAGGAATGTCAATGGAGAATACAGGAAATCATAAAACTTTAACAAATTAGATTTTATAAACAGTGTATGCAGTTTCAAAGAATGTCAATACTTATATCTTGAAAGAACGAATATACCGCAATTGCGGTAGGAATGGAGAGGAAAATGAGTAATAACATGGATTTGGGGTATGAGATGTTCTGCTATCAGTGCGAGCAGACGGCAAACGGAAAAGGCTGCACGAAAATGGGTGTCTGTGGAAAGACACCGGAAATCGCAAATTTGCAGGATTTGCTGATTTATCAGGCAAAGGGAATCTGCTGTTATGCAAAAAAATTATTGGAAACAGGGGAACATGCGCCTAAAGAAGTGGTGCGTTTTTTGGAAAACGTTCTTTTTACAACGCTTACAAATGTAAATTTTGATGCAGATGTACATGTGGAATTATTAAAGGTATCGCAAAACATTAAGGAAGAATTGCGGGAGCAGACAGAGACAGAAATCAACCGCCCGGCAGCAGTTTATAATCTGCCGGAAACCAAAAGTGAAATGTTAAAAGATGCGCCGATGGCAGGAATTATGTATGACAAAGAACTTGACGAAGATATCCGTTCATTAAGACAGACGATTCTTTATGGATTAAAAGGCATCAGCGCATACGGACATCAGGCAAGAGAACTGGGATATTACAGCACACAGGTCGATGATTTTTATATTTACGGATTGGAAGCACTTACAGACGATGCGCTGACGGTGGAAGAATTAATTCGGATGACGATGCGTACCGGTGAAATGGCATTAGAGGTAATGAAACAGTTAGATGAAGCGAACACAAGCGTTTATGGCAATCCGTATCCGCATAAGGTGAGTGTTCGTAGAAAAAAAGGACCGTTTATCATCGTATCGGGACATGACTTTAAAGATTTGGAAATGCTGCTGGAACAGACCAAAGACACAGGTATTAATATTTATACCCATGGGGAAATGCTGCCGGGTCACGGCTATGAAGGATTGAAAAAATATCCGCATCTGGTGGGCAATTTTGGCGGTGCATGGCAGGACCAGCAGAAAGAATTTGACAATCTGCCGGGCTGTATTTTAATGACAACAAATTGTCTGATGCGTCCGCGTGAGGGGTATAAGGACAGGATTTACAGCACCAATGTTGTCGGCTGGGAAGGAGTAAAGTATATTCCTAAAAAGGAAAACGGCGAAAAGGATTTTCATGAAATCATTGAACAGGCATTGGCATTAGGTGGATTTTCCGATGATGAAGAAGAAAAGGAAATTACAGTGGGTTTTGCACATCAGGCGGTGCTGACCTGTGCTGAAAAGATAGTAGAAGCCGTAAAGGACGGAACAATCCGCCATTTCTTTTTAATTGGCGGCTGTGACGGTGCCAGACCGGGAAGAAATTATTATACGGAATTTGCAAAAATGGTGCCGCAGGACTGTGTGATTCTGACACTGGCATGTGGAAAATACCGGTTTAATAAGCTGGACTTTGGTGAAATTGCCGGATTGCCGCGTCTGATGGATGTCGGACAGTGTAACGATGTTTATTCGGCGGTACGCATTGCCACTGCACTTGCCGATGCGTTTAATACCGATGTAAACGGACTGCCTCTTTCCATGATTGTGTCCTGGTATGAGCAGAAAGCAGTAGCGGATTTGCTCGCACTGTTAAGCCTTGGCGTCAGAAACATTTATTTAGGACCGACACTCCCTGCCTTTTTAAGCCCGAATGTATTGCAGTATCTGGTGGATACGTTTCATATCCGCGCAATCAGCAACGCGGAAGATGATATTAAGACGTGCCTGAAGCAGAATATTGCATAAAGCGCTTAGAATTTTCGAGAGTTGTTTATATTATAGGAAATAAACAACTCTCAAAAAATCCTGTTATGGAAAGAGAACAACAGGCGGAAATTTTAAAATCCATATTAGATTAGGCTTCAAAAAAACAAAAAAAAACAAAAAAATACAAAAAAAAATAAAAAATTTTATTGCATTTCAAACTAGATTGTGATATTTTTTAAACAATCTCCTGAGAGACAATTATAAAGCTGGGGAATTTCGGTCGTTTCTGAGCTTTTTACAATGAAATTCAGTAAAAAAATTCATTCAAAAAACGAAAGAAAGGGAAACCATATGGCAAAGTTAAAAAAATGGATAGGTAATTTAAAAGTTGCAGCGAAATTGAAGGTATATCGGACGTCGGTATTAGTTATGACAGCGTTTTTCGTACTGGTGGCACTTGTATCGACATTAGTGATTCGTTCGAATATACGTCATATTACGGAAGTGTGGTCTCCTTCACTTGAGTATCTGCAGGAATTAGAAACAATGACTGCTAAGTATAGAATCAAGCAGTATCAGCATCTTGTAGAATCAGATGCCGCAGCTATGGCTACGTGTGAAAAAGAAAATGATAATATAGAAAGTCAGATTAAAGACGCGACAGCTAAGTTAGGTGAGATAATTAATTCAAATAAGAAAGCACAGCAAGGAAAAGCCGATTACGAAAAGGCAACTTCTGCGTGGGAAGAATACTTATCAACTTCAGATGAAGTATACAAATTGAGTAGAGATAATAAACAGGCTGAAGCAGCGAAGATTATGATCGGAAGTGCATATGAAAGCTATATGTCATTTGTAAAACAATTAAATACATTACATGATGATTTCCAGGTGGAATTAGATAATGCGAAAACACTTGCCAACATCTGTACTATTATTATTTTTATTGTCATTATTGTAACAGGAATCGCGATTGCAGTAGTTGCAACAGTTATCGGAAAGATAATTACAGATTCAATAACAGAACCGGTACAGCAGATAGATGCAGCAGTTGCCAGTCTTAGAAAAGGTGAACTGTCTAATATAGAAATGCTTACTTACGAATCAGATGATGAGTTCGGAGATACAATAAGAATGCTGAAAGAAGCAATGAATATTCTTTCAGATTATGTCCGTGAGATTTCTCAGGAGGTTAAATTGATAGCTCAGGGTGATTTGACAAGAAATGGTGATGATATTACACCGTTTCTGGGTGATTTTTCAGAATTGAAAGAGTCACTTGTATATATTTTAAAACGATTTAACAGTACATTGTCAGAAATTAGCGGTATTGCTGAACAGGTTACACATAACGCAAAGGAAGTTGAAAGTGCATCAAAGTCTTTATCAGATGGTGCAACGGAACAGGCCGGAGTTATTCAGGAATTGAATGCAACAATAGATACAGTTGTTGACCTTGCTGTAGATACTGCAAAGGAAACAAAAAATGCATCTGAACGTGTAAAAGCTTCTGCGAACAAAGCGAATGAAGAAAAGGAAAAAATGAATGTTCTGTTGACAGAGATGGAACATATTACAGAAATATCTAAGGAAATAGGTAATATTATTACAGATATTGAAGATATTGCTTCACAGACTAATTTGTTAGCTCTTAATGCTTCGATAGAAGCTGCCAGGGCAGGTGAGGCAGGTAAGGGCTTTGCGGTAGTAGCAGATCAGATAGGAAAACTTGCTGCAGACAGTGCTAAGTCAGCGGTAAATACAAGAGATTTAATAGATAAAACTTTAGTTGAAATTCAACGAGGAAATGCAGTTACAATTACAACGGCAGAAGCTTTCAATCAGATTATTTCGGACATGGATTCGTTTGCAGAAATGGCAGAGAATACAATGGAGAAAGCCAATGCACAGGCAGAGTCATTAGAGCAGGTCGGACAGGGAATTGAACAGCTTTCAGGTGTTGTACAGAGTACAGCAGCATCATCAGAAGAGAATACAGCAATTAGTATTAATCTCTCAGAGGGTGCAGATAAGATGAATGAGCGTGTAAACAGATTTAAGTTATTCTAAAGGTTAAAAGAGAATTATAATGATATTGGGGCATAAAAGACCTGATTCCACTTATGAGCAGGTTCATGTGGGGTTAGGACTTTTAACTCTGGTATTTTATGATACGATTAGGAAAGAAAGGTTCTTGTTGTGAGTGAGAATATATTTAAGGTATTTGGTAAGCTGCCAAAAGAAACTTTATTAGAAATAATCGCAAAATGTATGGATGACTATCTGTATGTATATGATTTACAGAATAATACAATAGAGTTTTCTGAATCGGCTGTGAACCGTTTTAAGATATCGGATAATGTTATGAATAATTTTACTAATGATGTTTTACAGTTGGTTTATGAAGAAGACCGTAAGATGCTCCAGGAGCATCTTACGGCTATATGTGAAGGAAAAGAAAAGGTACATAATCTTCATTACAGATGGCTTGATAAAGAAGACATGCCGGTATGGATTAACTGCCGCGGTATAGTGATTGATGATTCACAAGGGAACGCACAATATTTGGTTGGCTGCATGAAAGAGACTGGCAATCAAAGAAGAGCAGATAATGTCACAGGATTGCTTGGAGGTCCTGAATTTAATGCCTATATGCGCTCGCAGAAGACACACCTTTCTAAGGGATTTCTTATGCATATAGGAATAGATGATTTTGGAGCAATCAATAGTTCACGTGGAGCGGCTTACGGCAATTATATTCTGAAAAGTGTAGCTGACTGCATAAAAGAATGTCTTTCTGATAAACAGAAGATATATCATCTTGTAGCAGATCAGTATGTGATTGTTGATTTGGAACATTCTTCAGAGGAATATGCCGCAGAGCTTAAGAAGATGATTGATGCCAGACTTTACAAGTTTATAGTATCTGAAAAATATGAGGCTGTTTTTTCGATTTCTGTTGGTGTTGTGGATGCGGTAACATTTTGCGAAGGCTACGAGGAGTGCCGCAAGAAATTTGCATTTGTCCTTAAAAAAGCCAAAAAAATGGGAAAAAATGGATTCTATATATTTGATGATAACGACTACGAGAGCTTTTTAAGAACAGGAAAGATAGTAGCGGCACTCCGTAATTCTGTTGTGAATGGATTCAACGGCTTTGAGGTGTATTACCAGCCAATTGTGGATTGCAGCTCAGAGCGGGTTATTGGTGCAGAGGCGCTTATGCGTTTCTCAATGACCTCTGAAGAAGATACGGAGACAGTTTCACCAGTAGACTTCATCCCATTACTGGAAGAAACCGGGTTAATTATCCCGGCAGGAAGATATATATTAGATGAAGCAGCGAAAACATGTTGTGAAATGCAGCAATATATTCCTGATTTTAAGATGAATATAAATGTTTCATATGTTCAGATTATGCATGGCAATGTTGAAAGAGATATATTGGATGTGATTAAAAAATATGATTTACAACCGGATTCCATATGTATTGAAATGACGGAAAGTGGATTTATGGATATGACACCGGTATTCTGTAAGTTCAGGAAAGTATTGGATGAGAACCATATCTGCTTTGTAATAGATGATTTTGGCACAGGGTATTCTAATTTCCATTGTATACGTGATATGAATCCCAGCTATGTGAAAATGGATAGGGATTTTACTGCAAAGGCGATGAATGATGCAAGAGATTATGAATTGTATAAAAACATCATTCCGATGGTACATAGTATTAATGTCAGGATATGTGCAGAGGGCATTGAAAAAAAAGAATGGAGCCTTAAAATGAAAGAAATGCAGGTTGATTATTTACAGGGATACTATTATGGCAGACCCTGTGAAAAAGAACAGTTTATTCAACGATATAAATGTTCATAACAGCCGCAGGCTTTTTGACGGATCATCTGGTACACAAAAAAATTAAAAAAAATTAGCACTCACCTATTGACAGTGCTAATAATAAGTGCTATAGTACAACTAGAACAAAGGAAAGGAACAAATAAAGAAATTGAATTTGTTTTAAAACATCCCGGTTCCAGAGTAACAGGTAAATGAGCAGCGATTTTAGAAAAGGAGAGATGACTTATGTTAATGCCTAGTATTTTTGGAGAAGATTTATTTAATGATGATTTTATGAATGGATTTAAGTTCCCGGATGTAGACAAGGTTCTATATGGTAAGCACGCTTCTAATGTTATGAAAACAGATGTCAGGGAAACGGAAAGCGGTTATGAAGTAGATATTGATTTGCCGGGCTTTAAGAAAGATGAAATCAGTGCCAGCCTTGAAAATGGCTATCTGACCATCAGTGCTTCTAAAGGTCTTGACAAAGATGAAGAAAAGAAAGACGGCAAATATATCCGCAAGGAGCGCTATGCCGGCGCAATGAGCAGAAGCTTCTTTGTTGGTGAAGACCTGACACAGGAAGATATCAAGGCAAAATACGAGGACGGTATCTTAAAACTTTCTGTTCCAAAGAAAGAAAAGGCACCGGTCAAGGGTGATAAGTATATTGCCATTGAAGGATAACCTGTAACTGCAAATTGTGATTGTACAACTTATAAGGCATTTTGATGAAATGTCAAAAATGCTGATAAATAACCCTATATAATAGGTAGAAAGACTCCACAGCCGGAGAAATTCATAGGCTGTGGAGTCTTTTTATTTAATACAAAACTATCAGGGGCAAAAGCCTAAAATCATTGCGGTTGTCAGGTGCAAAATATAGTGGAAGATTATGAAAAGTACGAACAAAAATATGTGATACATGCACAAAAAATAAAAAGAAATACATATAAAAATAGCAATTGCGCACAAAAATAAAATATGATATAATAATGGAAACTAAAAAATAAAAAATAGTTTCCAACAAAAGTACTACACAAAACACAAACGGAGAAGGAGGGAACGATGAAAGAAAGTATACAGGAACAAAAACTGCAGCAGAAGATTTTAGAGGGTACGATAGAAGCCTTTAATCAAAAGGGATTGAAATTCACCATGGATGACCTTGCAGGAATCCTCGGCATGAGCAAGAAAACCATATATACGGTCTTTTCAGACAAGACTTCACTGTTTCTTTCCATGGTTGATTACCTGTTTGATACGATAAAGGAAAGCGAGCGTGCCATATTGGAAAATGAAGCATTGTCCACAGTGGAGAAAATCAGGGCAATTCTCGGTGTCATGCCGGACAGCTATAAAGACATTAATTTTGCGAAGCTGTATCTGCTCAAGGAAAAATATCCTGAAATATACACAAGGGTAGAACAGCGGCTGGAAGGCGGCTGGGAAATGACGATGGGACTGCTGGAACAGGGAATAAAAGAAGGATGTATCCGTCCCGTGAATTTATCCATTTTTAAATTGATGATGGAAGCCGCACTGGAGCAGTTTTTCCAGCGTGATATTTTAGTCAACAGTGGACTTTCCTATACGGAAGGGTTAAGCGAAGTGGTTGGCATTTTACTGGACGGAATCGAGAAAAAGGCATAGAAAGGGGCAAGGTTATGGAAGACAGATCAAAAATCATTTACGGCAATGAAATCGGCCGCAAGGCATACAGAAATGCCATTCATTCTAAGAAAAAATTTATCAAAAAATATGGCGATGATACCGGCACAAAATATCCGGTGCGGCTTCGTAAAAATGCGGTGCTTGGCGATACGCTTGGCATTGTCGATGTGCGTGTTGCCAAAAAGCACGGCACAGCCGGAGAGAAAAATCAAACGATACCGTTTGATACGGAAAAAGGCATTATTGTGGGAAATATCCGCATGGGCTTCGGTCATTACCGCATTTCCATGGCGATTGCTTCGGCGGCACATGCAATGGGCTATGTACCGTACTGGATGGATTTGAATTCTTATGAAGATACGACCTGTACAAAGGTTATCCGTGCGCAGAATGATTTATACTCACTGGGGTCAAGATTGTCCCAGAAAAGCCGTCTGTTTAACCGTTTTGTCTGGGAACCGATGAATTACGAGGGCTTTAGAAAGCTTTCTTACAATGCATCAGACCAGA
>UMKV01058588.1_pt1 | contig 12803 bp, 13 predicted proteins | sample 1966381 | NCBI WGS metagenome assembly UMKV01 (sample SAMEA4836182, study PRJEB28245) | human gut metagenome | biome: gut microbiome; material: fecal sample | place: Denmark | collected 2008
TATGCAAACTGCAAAAAGGGCAACCGACCAAGCTTTATCGAGGCAGGAGAGCCAAAGATGGCCGAAGAGTTGTATGATTATATCGTAGCGGAATGCCGCAGGCAAGTGCCGATCGTAGAAACCGGCTCCTTTGGAGCCGATATGAAGGTGGCGCTGGTAAATGACGGACCGTTTACGATTATTCTGGAAAATTAGTCTGCAAATTGCGGCGGAACCGTACGATCGCATGAGATTCATATCTCCAGGTATCCGGTTCCGCTGTCAAATAGCTTATAAGTTTACATAATGTAATTACGTCTACAATTCCCGCAGATGCACAGCAGAAGCAGCGCTTCGCCTGCGGGCGTCATCCATCGCCGCATAATGCTTTTTCGTGGTATTTACATCCTTGTGTCCGAGGACATCCGCTACCAGGTAGATATCGTTTGTTTCCTGATACAGACTGGTGCCATAGGTACTGCGAAGCTTATGCGGCGTAATTTTTTTTGTAGTGGTGATTTCCCGCGCATATTTTTTTACGAGATTTTCAACTGCCTGCACGCCGATCCGTTTCCGCTGCGTGGAGAGAAACAACGCATTTTCATTGCCTGCAACCGGCGTGATACCAAGACGTTCCTCCAGATAATCCCGCAGAGCCTTTTCAACTTCATCACCGAAATAGACAACCATTTCATTGCCGCCTTTGCGGACAACCTTGATACCGTTATTTTTAAAGTCGACATCGCCGATATCCAGGCCGACGCACTCAGACACACGGATGCCGGTTCCGAGAAGCAGGGTGACCAGAGCGAGATCCCGCAGCTTTGTTTTTTCCCAGTAAGCTTTTTTCTGACCGGACAGTGAATCGCCTGCATGTTCGATATAGTCAAGAAGTGAAGCCGTTTCGTCCGAATCCAGGCGCACAATCGCTTTATCATGGATTTTCGGCATATCCACGAGCACCGTCGGGTTCGTCTTTATCATTTCACGCTTAAAAAAGTATGCGTAAAATCCGCGCAGAGCCACCATTTTTCGCTTTAACGCACGTTCCCCGTTCGTTTTCAGACCGTCCTCAGACTGATAAACCTTTAAATACTCCAGATATTCCTCGATATCGACCGGTTTGATCTTATCGAGAATATCCAGCGAAATATCCGTCATTTCCTTACCGCGCAAAGCCGGATTTTCCTCCAGCAAAAACTGAAAGAATACACGGATATCATATGCATAGGAAATTCTGGTACGTGTGGATGTGGTCGGCTCAATAGCGCGAAAATAATCCCTGGCAAAGTCCGGCATCGTTTTTAAAATTTCTCGCATACGCAAGGTATTGTCTACTTTAACCTGTTCATGATACGTAAGCTGGTTTTTGTCCATATTATATATGGTTCCTTTCAAAAAAAGTGTTTTGTGATAAATGATTGAAATTTTCGTATAAATCTATTGGAAAAACTATGGTTTGTCGTATAGATCTATCCATATCTATAAAATACCACATCCACACTCCGGTTGTCAATCCCAATCCACCAATCCATTTCATTCAACCGCCGTCAAAACGGATTGGGATTGACAAATTTTTGTATACGTATTTTCTTTACACAACTGCCTCAATTAAAACTTTATCCCCAAGAAAAATTTCTCTGACGCCAATTTCTTTTTTCTTATTAAAATTAAAGCTAAGCATATATCCCTTCTTCAAATGAAAATAATCCAGGTAATCTGATAACTGTTTCTCACCTCGTTCATTATAAGCATTGCCGCGCCAGACCTTCATTTCTATAATATGTTGTTCTCCATGATAATAAATAACCACGTCCATACGTTCCCTGTTTCTTGTTTCAGGTTCTATGCTATAATTTCCGATACCATTAATAATGGGCTTTAAAAATAACAAAAAATAGCGTCTTCCGACATCCTCCAGAAAAGTTTCATCCCTGTCGCCATACAGATAATCAAATGTCTCTATAAATTTTTCCAATATTTTACGTACATTCAAATGACCGCCACTAATAAAATAATTTCTTTCCTGAACACCAGCATCATAGATTTTATTTCCGACAAACTCTTCTGAAATAAAGAAATTATAAAGTACCGTTTCAAATATACGATTAGAAATAACTACCGTATCATTTACATTTCTGATAAAACCGAACATAGCTGCTGTTTCAATATAACTGTTTGTTGATATATATGGAATAGACTTTCCATTAAATAACAGTTCATAAAGCACGGTTTTAAGCTCCGGATAAGAATACAGTTTATCTATCAGAGACTGATATAACGGATTATTTTCCTTTACAAGCATTTTCTCCGCTTCAAAAAAACCTTTTTCTGTCCAGGCGTCATTTTTATCTGGAAACTCTTTGCTCCCGGCAATACGTTCATCTAAAAATTTACACAGCCTGGATACCAGGTATGGGTACCCGGATGTATATTCGTACAACAACTCCGCTATCTTCTGCACATCCATCCCGGTATGATAGTCTGTCTCGTATTCCATCAGCATCCCTGAAATATCTTCTGCAGAAAAGCTCATGCTTACAAGAAAATCTGCCGCTATGTTCCAGGGACTATTTGTTTTATGATCATCCTCCGCTCGTATCTTTCTTTTAATATTTCGGACATCATAAACGCCTGCCAGAATTACAGACTGAAAAGTCGGCGTCACATCACTGTCCAGATAAGCTGCACGAAGCTGCGCCAGGAAATCAAGAAATACCTGATTATTTGTTGCCGTATCTACCTCATCTATAATCAGAACAATTCGTTTGTCAGACCTTTTACACCAGAGACGTAAAATTCGGAATAATGCCTGCAGCGAGTTTATTCTTGCAGAGCCATCCGTAAAAGCTTTTAATTCTTCTGATATCTCTTCCGGAAGCTGCACTGCCGCTTCCAGCAGCTCTTCCGCAAAAGCTGCTACAAAAGTTTGTTCATTTTCAAAAGAAAGGGAACTCATTCTCTGAAAATCAAGGCTAATTACATCATATTCTTTTTTCAGATGATGAGCCAGTGCCCGCAACGTGGTAGTTTTTCCATATTGTCTTGCCCGATTAATCGTAAAATATGCTCCATCATCAACCATACGACTGATCTCGTCAAGTCTCGATCCAAGATTGACCATATAGTGTCTGTCCGAACGGCATGCTCCATTTACATTAAAAACTTTCGCCACTCTCGTCTGCTCTCTCCTTTCCAAAGCTTCAGTTATCGCTTCTCTTCATAGCTTTAGTTTGCCATATCCTGCATCCAATTGCAAGCGATTCCCAAAAGTATTTTCCCGTCGCAGTCGTCATGGTCGTTATTTCACTCCGTTCGCAGTAACCTTCGCAAATCCATTTAAAATTCGCTTTGCGAATGGGATTTGCTTATACTTGAGGCTGGCGTGAACAATAACTACTGTCTGCACCAGCCTGGAACCCTCGCCTACTTTTTCACATCCGAGTAATACGGAATCGTCAGAACTTGCCCGTATTGCAAAGTTGCCCCCAGATGGTTAATTTCCTTTATCTCACGGATATATTCGTTGATACTCCGGTATTCTTCCGTAATATGCTCTGCAGCGATGTCCCACAGCGTATCGCCGTTCTCCACGCGAACCTCTGTATAATATTTATAAGTCTGTGGTCTTTCCGCCTGTGCACCAAAATTGTGAAACAGGATGGACACGGAAAGTGAAAGAACCACCATCGCACAAATGGATGCTATTCTTCTGTTTCTCTGAATCCGGCGTTTCTGAAGTATTCTCTCTTTTCTTGTTCTGCTCATAAGTATCTCCCTCACCTTTCCCCTTTGAAAAAATCAGAACCTGTGTTCGATAGCTTGATTATATAATCAGAACAGGTGTTTGTCAATATGTTTTTCGAACAAATTTTCGATATTTTAGATATAGGAAATACTGGCAAAGTATGATAGAATTCTGAATCCCTGCCCGCCCTTTATCCGCTGTGAGGAGGTCTCTGAAGAAGCAATTGAATCTGATTTTTTTGTCGGATATGAATTTAAGAAATATCTGTTGAAGGTTCAACAAGCAATTATTATTTATTGTTTAACACGGTAAATTTTCAAAAGCAGAAAAGAAATGACAATAAATGTTAAATTGCGTTGCTTGCGGCAACGGTCAGTTCAGCCTACAATAGAAGTAACAATCAAAAGAAAGGAGGCTATCCCCGATGCTCAGCGAAAACATTAAAGCTATCAGAAAATCAAAGGGGCTTTCACAGCAGGAACTTGCCGTCAGACTGAATGTCGTGCGTCAGACAGTTTCCAAGTGGGAACAGGGACTGTCAGTTCCTGATGCTGATGTGTTAATTTCCTTATCGGAAGTGCTTGAAACACCCGTTAGCACGCTGCTGGGAGAAACCGTTATGGAAACAGAGTCTGATACTTTAAAAGCCATTTCAGAAAAACTGGAGGTGATAAATCTGCAACTGGCACAGAGGAAGAGCATGAGAAGAAAAATTATTTACTGGTCGCTTATTTCGTTATGTATCATCCTGGTAATCGTTTTTGCAGTTTTACTGGAATTGGAAAGTCCTTATCTGGGTTGGAATTACAGTGACCCCGAAACCGCTGTTCTCGGAGTGTTATTTCACTCGTTTGAATGGCTGTTTATCAGATTCGCACCGATTATCCTTGTCGGTGCAATCGCCGGAATTATCTTAACACGAAAAAAAGAATAATCTTATTTTCTATCAAGGATACTACTGAAAAATTATATGTATATGGCAGGAGAACAGATTTTCTCCTGCCTTTGCCTGTATTCCGGCTGTAGGTAGATTGGTGTGCTGCATTTTGTTCACACCTCCTGCGTATAAACCTTTTTCCAAAAATCAATTAAAGCAATAACTTTTACGGTCATTTCACTTGCTCTGCTGATATCATTAGTTCATATTCTTTGCAGGGACTGGCTTTAGGAAACACCAGCCTGCACAGGCTGTAAAAATGCTTCCTTCGCCTTCTCAAGCCCCGGTCCCATAACCTCCATGGTGCGATCATAAGACGCCTGCGCTTCCTCACGGATATCGGCGATGCCCATGGTGCTTTCGATATTTGCCACATCGTCAAGCGGCAGAATGTAGTATTTTGAACCGCTTTCATCTGAGTAGCGGTATACCCAGGTAGGGAGCAGATCGACGTCCGTCAGCGAAACCTCCCCGCGGCTGTTCTGGTGCAGGTGCAGCGTAACCATTGCACCGTCCTCTGTGTGTCCGGTGGGCATCTCGTCCATCAGATACGTCCGCTGGTTGCTGAGCGCATTGCCCTCGGAATACACCACCAGCATCTTCTCTCCGGCTGCGTTCGTCAACACATCGATCGGCTGCTCGCAGTGCGGATGTCCGCCGATGATCGCATTGACGCCGAGATCACATAATTTCTGTGCGATCTCATCCTGGTACTGCGCCTCCTCCAACTGATATTCCGTTCCCCAGTGCATATTTGCGATGATAAACTGTGCTCCTTCCGCCTTCATCGCGCGGATATTTTCTTCCATCTCCGTATAAAACGGCGCCAGGTTATCATAATTGAAGGAATTTAAAAGCGGGGCGTCCGCCGTTTCCATAATCATTCCGTTGATGCTTTTGTCAGGACCGCCCGTTACATTCGTGGTCTCATAGACATAATCGATGAATCCTACTTTAATACCATCGATATAGGCTATGTAATAGTGTTTTTCCTGCTCATTTTTACGGATTCCGGTGTAAGCGATCCCCTTCTCCTCGTAAACCTCCATGGTCCGGGTAAAACCGTAGGACCATGCATCATAAATATGGTTTGTCGCGAGCATCTGCAGATCCACGCCGCTGCCTTTGATATTTTCAATGATCACATCCGGCGACTTGAAATTCGGGTAACCGGAATATCCAAGCTCTTCTCCGCCAAGCGCGCCCTCAAACTCACAGGTCATGTAGTCCGGCGCACTATAATATGGCGTGATGAATTTATAAATCGAGGAAAAATCATAATTGCCCTCCTCGTCCGGATAAGAATCGATAAACGGAGAATGCAGCAGCATACAGCCGGTACTTCCGACGGTGATATCCTTTTCCGCAAAGACCGGCTCTGTTTCCGTGACCGGCTGCTCTGTGACAGCTTCCGTCTGGCGCAGCGACGACAGCGCACCTCCAGCCAGACGCACGAGCTTTGAGATGCCAAAGCCAAGCAACAGAATTACCGCCGCCACGCAAAAGACAGCCCCTGCGCCCTTCAATACTGTCTGCAGCAATTCTTTTCTGCGGTACCGCTTAAACTCTTCTTCCGATAATGTTTTTCTCAGCTTTTCTCTTTTTCTTTTTGCTTTTTTGGCACGCAGCCGGTATTCGCAGTACAGATCCTCCAGCCAGTAACCAAGGTCTGCAAACCTGTCCGCGATTTTTCCCGCAATTCTTCCTGCCCGCTCTTTCCACTTCTGTTTCATAACTCACTTTATCTTTCCGGGGCGTTCCTGCGTGATGGCGCCTGCGTCAGCGCGCATGTCCCTGTGTACTTTATTTGTATTATCCGGCAATTTCCGGCAGTTCCCTTATATCGTGTATTTCATATGTGATGTTGATTCCGGCCGGAGCCGGTTTTCTTCCCGGATTGTACCAGCAGGTGTCCAGTCCGGCGTTGATGCCGCCCATAATATCAGCCGTCAGTGAATCCCCTACCATCAGCGCATTTTCTTTCCGAAAGCCCGGAATCTGCGCAAATACATAATCAAAATATCCCTTTTGCGGCTTCGGTATGCCAATCTCTTCCGACACAAAAATGCCCTTTACCAGCTTATCCAGTCCGCTTATGGCAAAGCGGCTGTACTGTGTGGCGGCAACGCCATTCGTCACAATATATAAATCGTGCGTCTCTTTAAGCTTTCTGCAGACCTCATCGGCGTGTTCGATCAGAAAGCCTCCCTTTCCCAGCTCTTCGTGATATGTGAGTCGCACCGCATCCGGGTCCGCCGTAATGTCAAGCGCCCTAAAAAGACGCCGGAAACGCTCAACAAGCAGGGTGTCCTTGTCGAAAACACCCTGCTCAAATTCTTCCCAGCATTTTTTATTAATGCCGGAATAAAGCGCTAAAATTTCTTTGCTGAACGGAAGCTGATGACGGCGCAGAGCGTTTTCCAGCCCCTGCGCCTCCGCTCTCTTAAAATCAAGCAGCGTCTCATCCGCATCCAGAAACAATGTCTGATATTTCATATATGCCTCGCAAAACCGCTGACCGTATCCGCCGGGTGCATTTTCCGCTTCCGGAATTCGCCGCCCGCCGGATGCACTCTCCTGCTTAATGGTGGAACAGGCGGATGCCGGTAAACGCCATCACCATGCCGTATTTGTTGCAGCACTCGATCACGGCGTCGTCGCGCACGGAGCCGCCCGGCTGTGCAATGTATTTTACGCCGCTCTTGTGCGCGCGCTCAATATTGTCGCTGAACGGGAAGAACGCGTCGGAACCGAGCGTCACGCCGTCCATCTGATCGAGCCATGCGCGCTTTTCTTCTCTTGTAAACACCTCCGGCTTCGTCTTGAATACCTTCTGCCATGCACCGTCCGCAAGCACATCCATGTATTCCTCGCCGATGTATACGTCGATTGCATTGTCGCGATCCGCGCGGCGGATACCGTCGATAAACGGAAGGTTCATTACCTTCGGGCACTGGCGCAGCAGCCAGTTGTCTGCTTTCTGCCCGGCAAGACGCGTGCAGTGTACGCGGGATTGCTGTCCGGCGCCGATGCCGATCGCCTGTCCATCCTTCACGAAGCACACAGAATTTGACTGTGTATATTTCAGCGTGATCAGCGCGATCTTCATATCACGGATCGCTTCTTCAGAAAGTTCCTTATTCTCCGTGACGATATTGGAGAGCAGCTCATCGTTGATCGGCAGCTCCTGGCGGCCCTGCTCGAAGGTCACGCCGAATACTTCCTTGTGCTCGATCGGAGCCGGAACATAAGTTTCATCAATTTTAATGACATTGTAATTGCCGTTCTTCTTCTGTTTCAGAATCTCCAGCGCTTCGTCCGTATATCCAGGAGCGATCACACCGTCGGAAACCTCGCGCTTAATCAGCATCGCGGTATCCTTATCGCAGGGATCGGAAAGCGCGATAAAATCACCGAAGGAGGACATTCTGTCTGCTCCGCGCGCCCGCGCGTAAGCACACGCCAGCGGGGATAATTCGCCGCAGTCGTCCACCCAGTAGATTTTCGCCAGCGTCTCTGTGAGCGGCAGTCCGATCGCAGCGCCCGCCGGAGAAACATGCTTAAAGGAGGTAGCCGACGGAAGCCCGGTCGCCTTTTTCAGCTCGCGCACAAGCTGCCAGCCGTTTAAGGCATCCAGAAAGTTAATATAGCCCGGCTTTCCGCAGAGCACCTCGATGGGAAGCTCACCCTCCTGCATATAAATGCGGGACGGCTTCTGATTCGGGTTACAACCATATTTTAACTGCAGTTCTTTCATGATCTTACGTCCTTTCTTTTGAAATCTATTTGTTTTTATTTACGATCCTTGTCTCATATTTTCCGGAAGCGATATCAATAAAGCGAACAAAGAGCGAAACCTTGTTGTCCTCGTTTAGACTGCTCCAGAGCAGCTCGGTAAACGCCTCGATATCGTTCGGGATCGCAACCGGCTTCGGCTCTCCGGAAAAGCTCGGCAGCGGATTGCCGTCACACTGATAGGTGTGGATAAAGTGGCCCTCCCCCGCTTTCGGATTTTCGTAGGCAAAGGTAAAGCGCTGACAGCTGTCCGGATCTCCATGATTGCTCTTTAAAATAGACATTGCGTAATTGTAGCTTCCGTTTTCGATGTGCATGATCCCGGAAATACGCGGCGTGTAGTTCGGCGCGTCCGGCTCAAATTCACGTGTACGAAGAGACTGCTCAAAGGTAAGCTGATGATCCATGCCGTCGTAGATGGTGTCTGTCTGGTCGCCGTTTGTCACGATGGTTTTATTACCGAGCACACGCACCGGTGCATAAATAATCAGGCTGGGGTCGGTAAGTTTCGCAGGATCAAACGCCTGCGTGCGGATGCCCTCGCCGTCCTCCACAAATACACGGTTGCGGCTGTTTTCGCTTCTTCCCATGATAAAGTACGCTGCAACAGCCTTCGTACCGTCCTCCGATTTTCCGATGACGATCCCTCTTCCGGGATACGCATTGTTCTTCAGTTCCTGTTCCAGTGATAATCTGCTCATAATCTGCTCCTTTCTGAATATATAAAAACCGCCTGAGGACCTGCTTCGTCAACAGCGGTCGCCCAGGCGGTCGGCATCAGGATAACGTTGTACTCCCCACAGGTAACCCTGCTTTTCCGCCAGTCGTACAACTGCTTTCTTGATTATAACGTATTTTTGCGGAATACTCAACTGGTTTTCCAAAATAATTAGGGTTGTTTCATGAAAGATTCCTTTTCAATATTGGTTTAATTCGCAAAAATATTATATATTATATTTTTTTGAAAATGTAAGTTATTTTTTAGCAGCACATGTGAAAATCTATGTATATTGCTGTTTATATGTCAATGTTAGTTAACATTCCCCCATAAGATGCTTAATTAATATGGAAAAAATCTTCCAATTCATTTATGCGTTTATTCTGATTGGTATATTTTATTTCTTTACATTTTATCTGATATATTATATAATATAAAAAAATACGATATGGTGATTACATGAAAAATAGTGAATTAAAAATACTGGATGTATTGAGACTTTATAACAGACCCATGTGCGCTATGGAAATTATCAGCGCACTGCCGGAGATGAAAGAAATTACCATTCGCAAAGGACTTCAGTCCCTGCTGAAAGACGACATTATCTGTGTGTCCGGAAAGGTCCAGAACACAAAAAATTATGCGCGTACCTTTATCATCAATCCGCAGTACAAACAGGCTCACACTGGTTCCAATGATACTTCCTCTTATACGGATGCCTTTCATCTCGCCTGTACGCTGGTAGAAAATACGTCCCTGTCCACTGAAGAGCTGCTTGCTCTGCAAAAGATTATAAATGAAAGGATTCAGAAAAAATGATTTTCTCCTTATCCGGTTTCTGGACAGCTCTTATATCTGTCTTTTTTGGGGGTATCCTGGTCTGCTTCCTTTTCCAATTTATGGGCGGATACCGGAAAATATATGCGTCCGCAGTATTGCTTTGTATCCTTCTGATACTACTGCGCATATCTCTGCCTGTTGAAATCCGTTTTGCACACCCCATATTGCTCTCCCGGATATTACCCGGCGTGAGAGACTTGCTTCTTTATCCGGTAATTCAAAATACCACTACAGAAATAACCATTCTACATATACTTTTAGCCATGTGGGGTATGGCAGCTCTCTATAACTTATACCGGCTTGGCAATGAATATCACCAAATGTGCAGATATTTAAAAAACCTGTCCAATGTTAGTCCTGCTCTGACAGACAAACTTCGCGGGGATGAAAAGCTCTTCCACATCCGCCCGGCTATCCGCTATAAAACATGTTCCGATACAAATGTTCCATATGTTTTTGGTGTCCTGCATCCGGTGGTTGTATTTCCTTCTTATATGACTGCCATGCCCTATGAAAAACTTTTTCTGGCAGTTACACATGAATGGGGACACATAAAACATATCGACCCTTTGCTAAAAGTACTGTTACGCGCTTTCTTCTGCATCTTCTGGTGGATTCCGTTTCGTACAAAGCTCTGTACCCTTGCTGAAAATGTTATGGAATTACGCGCTGATGCCTTTGCTGTCCGAAAGTTGGATTCTAATTATGTTACAGATTATATGTGTCTTCTTCTGGAAATCACAAAATACGCAACACATCCATCAAAATCCGGTCAATTACTGAATTTTTTTGCAAGAAGACAGGTCAGCACCCTGCGTCAGAGATTTGATGTTCTGAACACTCCCCCGGCGCAACGCGGAAGAACCATCTTCTTTGCCATCATTTGCATCGGAATGTTTTTCCTGTCTTACTTCGTTGTTTTTGAGCCGCATTACAAACCAAACGACGGAACCTTCACATGCTTCGATACATGCCTGATTATTGATAATGGGGATGACACTTATGATATGTATATGGACGGTGCGTATGTTGCTCTTATCAATAATATCGAATTTATCCCTGGTCTGGAGCAGCAGGGTATACAAGTTATAATTAAAAAGAGGTGAATTGAACATGAAGCGCAAATTTTTAGTCAGCATTATAGTTGCATTATTTTTTCTCTGTCCCCGGACAACGGCTATGGCTGCGGAACCAGTTCCGGTAACCGCATCTGTCTCTGCATACTCCGTTATTACAAGAGCTCCTGTATATGAATGGCATTATATGTGGAAAAATGATAAACTATATAAAAGGCTATATTGCATAACAACCGGAGAATATGTTGGGGATTGGATACCAGCCTAATACCCCTGCTGAAAGCTTTCAGCTTTCGTATTAAAAGCTATTTACAAAAATATAGTGGCAGATAGTATTTAACTACATTTCTAAATACTATCTGCCACTATATTTTTGAACTTTATACGGCTTTTTTCTTCACAAGTAAAACAATTGTATGTTTATTACATATTCTGTCCATACATTGTGCCAGAGAATGTAGCTGTTACACCACCATTTTTATTTGTAACATAACTTACAAATTTTAAAGTTCCTCTATACCATATTTTCATACTACTACTATAATATTCATAATAATATGTCGACGGTACACTACTTGCTGATGGATAATCCACTGTGATTGTTTCCGTATAAGTATGCATAAATCTGGCTACAGATTCCTGTGTATTATCAACAGAAACATTCATTTCAGCAGCAGTTGCACCTAACGATGATACAGCAACTGTTCCAGCAATAGTTAATGTCACTAACATTTTCCTTATTGTTCTTTTCATTTAGTTATCCCCCTGCTTACTGCAAATAAAGTTTTCCTGAAAATGTTGCTTCATATAAGTTACTTCCCTGTTTATACACAACTTCTATTAAGGATAGATTTCCTCCATACCATGCCCCATCAATGTATTCCCGATAATTAAGTGCTGCCGGTACGGAATTCTTATCTGTGTAGAACTTTTTTACTGTCTTTGAAATGGACTTCGCAAATAACCCCTGGCTTTCAATTACATTTGTGTCCAAAGAAACTAAAGATTCTTCATCCACTCCTACGGGAAAAGAGCAATCATAGTCCTCATACAAATTCAGAGAACTATTCTCTGCTGCCGCCGGAATCGACACAGTACTAATTGCCATAACTCCTGTCAATAAAAGCATCATAAACTTTTTCGCGTGTTTCATAACGATAATTTCTCCTTTTTCCTTTTCTGCTATTATTTATTTTTTCGAATTTTATGTACATTCCAATGGACTCGCCCCCTTCTTTCATATATTGTATTATATATTATATTTGCGATAAAAACAAGAATTATAATTACTTTTAGTCAATTTTCTTCTGGCATACGTAGTATTATTACTGTATTTAATTTTCAAAAGCAAAATAAAGGAACGCCCGGTTATCCTTTCATAACCGGGCGCGCCGACATCTTTCCAACATTACAATCGAAAGTCTTCCGATGACATTTTATATTTGTTTTCCAATGCAGAATTTAAAAAGCTTTTTTGCTTAGATTACATAGTTATCTCCCATCTCCCGCTGCCACTCAGCGAGGTCCTCCAGCGTATATTTATCTACCACCCCGCGGATCGCACTGTCCAGCTCCTTCCAGAGACGTAAGGTCACACATCCCGCCTGCCGCGGACAGAGATTCGGCTCATCCTCCAGACACGCCACCGGAGCAAGGCTGCCCTCTGTCAGCCGCAGGATCATGCCGACAGTGTACTCTTTCGGCTGCTTT
>UMKV01043260.1_pt1 | contig 12787 bp, 9 predicted proteins | sample 1966381 | NCBI WGS metagenome assembly UMKV01 (sample SAMEA4836182, study PRJEB28245) | human gut metagenome | biome: gut microbiome; material: fecal sample | place: Denmark | collected 2008
TTGAATCTGGAAATAGTATTATTCTCATGTTCGGGATGTCAGCACGATGCCGCATACCCCTTCTCGTCCTTCATGATGTGCACAATCGTGCTGTTCGTGCTGCCCATGCCGACGCAGACCAGCTCGCCGAGGTGCGCAATCAGGCGGTCAAAGCTGTCATCCAGAATGCCGTCCTGCGCGTGGATGCCGCCGCCTTCCAGTGCCAGACACGCTGCTTCCACCGCAAGCCCCGCGCTCAGGGCAACCTTGCTCGCGCAGCCCTCCTTTGCGCCGTCGCAAATCATGCCGCTGACAGAGCCCAAGATATTCCGCGCAGCCTGCACCATCTCGCCTTCGCCGCCGCCCAGCAGGTACACCACCCCCAGCGACGCGCTCAAGCCTGCCGCCACGCCGCACGCGCACACACTCGACAGGGGGCCGATGAAGCTTTTGATGTACACGTTCGCCAGCGCCGCCAGCGCAATCGCACGCAGTTCCTTTTCCTCCGGGATGCTGAAATAGCGCGCCGCCGCATCCACCGTCAAAAAGAGCGTGATGCCCTGATTGCCGCTGCCCGTCGCGGTCATCACCGGGAGCGGAACGCCGTGCATCCGCGCGTAGGACGCCGCGCCCGCCATCCGCTTCGCCGACGCGCAGAGCGACGGGTCATCCAGCGTGATTTTCGGCAGAACGCAGTGCGCCAGCTCATCCGACATCGCGCGGTCGTAGATGGTTCGGTTCATGGTCAGCGCGTCGCGGAGGAACGCCAATTTATCCAGCGCAACCGTGTCCGCAAAGGCGATAAATTCCGCCAGCGACCCGCAGTGCGCGCCGCCTTCCTCCACCGATTCCTGCACGGCAGGCGCTTCGGTAAACGGCGCATGTTCGACAAGGGCGATATGATCGTGCGCACCCACCGTGACCACACGAACCGCGTCGCAGTCCGTTCGCAAAATCGTTTCAATATATAATCCGCTCACGCCGTCGACGATTTCGACTTTCACGCAGCCGCGCAATGCCTTTGCTGCCGCCAGCTGCTCCGCCGTCACCGTGTGCAGCGCGTTCATGCCCGCGTCCGCGTCGCCCGCCGTGATGCCCAGCGCCACACACAAGTCCACGCCGCGCTCATCCGCGCCCGGAATACCCACGCCCATGGCGTTTTTGAACAGGTACGCATCCAGCCGCGCCGTCACCTGCGTGACAGTCCCCCGCGCCGCCTTGCGCGCCGTCGCCGCGTTGAGGGCAATTGCCGCCGGTTCCGTACAGCCGGTTGAGGGGGCAAGCGAAGCCCTAATCATCCGCAGACATTGCGTTTCATCCATCCGATAGTTCCTCTTTTCCACCCGGCGCAATGCCGGATTTGCTTTTTCCAAGAACACAATTCGCCCTCAAACCGCGAAATTCCTGCCGAAAACCTTTCTTTTTGCAAAAATCGCCTATTTTGCTTGTGAAAAAAGCGTCATTCCCCCTTGCCAACCATCGTTGGGGTATTGTATAATAAAATATACGGCAGATGCTTCTTCTGCCATTTCGACCAAACGAATAAGGAGGAGAACCATGAAGAAGTTCCTTTCTCTCCTGCTGGCGCTGACGATGCTGCTGACGCTGTGCGGCGCTGCGAGTGCGGAGGCCGGCGTCTTTACGGGCGTGGGCGACAGCGAAATCGGCGGCAAGGGCGCCATTGAAGTGGCTGTGACCGTGGATGAAAACGGCGCAGTGACCGCCATCGAAGTGACCAAGAATGGCGACACCGCCGGCATTTCTGATCCGGCTGTGGCGCAGATTCCGGGTCTCATCGTCGAGCAGCAGACCGCGAACGTTGACGCGGTTGCGGGCGCGACCAAGACCTCCGATGCCATCATGGCGGCTGTGCTGGACGCTGTGACCAAGGCGGGTCTGGACACCGTGAAGTGGTCTACGAAGGTGGAGACTGTCGTCGAAAAGGCGGAGGACGTCACCATCGAGACGGAAATCGTGGTCATCGGCGGCGGCGGCGCTGGTCTGGCGGCGGCTGTGCAGGCGAATCAGCTCGGCTCCAAGGTGCTGGTGCTGGAAAAGATGGGCAAGGTCGGCGGCAATACCATCCTCGCTGGCGGCGCGCTGAATGCAGTCAACGACCGCTCTGAGCAGGCGATTGCCTACAACGACTCTGTCGAATGGCACTACACCCAGACGCTTTCCGGCGGTGACTATCAGGGCGACCCCCTGCTGGTGCACACGCTGGTGAGCAATGCGTGGGACGGCGTGCAGTGGCTGATGGATCTGGGCATGGAGTTCCAGGACGAAACGGCTGGTCTGTTCACCGTGACCGGCGGGCGGTGGCCGCGCGCCCACAAGCCTGTTGAACCGCTGGGCACTGGCTTCTTCAAGGCCTACATGAACTACATCGACAGCCACGACAACGTGGACGTGATGCTGAACACCCGCGCGACCGAAATCCTTGTGGACGAAAACGGCAAGGCTTGCGGCGTCGTGGCGACGGGCGAAACGGGCAACACCGTGACCGTCAAGGCGTCCAAGGGCGTCGTTGTGGCAACGGGCGGCTTCGCAGCGAACGTCGAACTGCGCAGCGCGTACAACACGCAGTGGGCGGATCTGGGCGACAGCATCAAGAGCACCAACCACGCGGGCGCGACCGGCGACGGCATCAAGATGCTGCAGAAGCTGGGTGCTGACTTTGTGCAGATGGGCAACATCCAGCTGCTGCCGCTGGGCGACCCTGTGACCGGCTCCCTGTCCGGCAACATCGAGCATGACGTGGAAACCCGTATCTTCATCAACAAGGAAGGCAACCGCTTCGTCAACGAGGGCGGCCGCCGCGACGACATGACCAACGCCCTGTTCGCGCAGACCGATGCGTACATGTGGATCGTCATGGACTCCGACACCTATCCCACGGGCGACGAACGCAACAACTTCGGCGAAACCGCGAACCAGCTGGTGGAAGCCGGCCGCGCGGTGAAGGCGGACACGCTGGAAGAACTGGCGGAAAAGATGAACGTTCCGGCGGACACGCTGATTGCGGCGGTCACGGAATTCAACCGTCACGCAGAAGGCGGCGATCTGGCGGGCACGCCGGACGAATTCGGCCGTACCCTCTACAAGACCCCCATCGACACCGCGCCCTTCTACGCGGCTGCCCGCGTTCCCACCGTGCATCACACGATGGGCGGCGTGCGCATCAACGTGAATGCGCAGGTGCTGGATGAAAACGGCAACGTGATTCCGGGTCTGTATGCTGCGGGCGAAGTGACCGGCGGCATCCACGGCGCGAACCGTCTGGGCGGCAACGCACTGACCGACACGGTCGTCTTCGGCCGCATCGCTGGCGAATCCGCTCACTACGAGAAGTAATCTCGCATCCCCAGAGGCTCGGAGGAAACTCCGAGTCTCTTTTTTCGTGCAAGCATTGCTCGGTAATCATGTAACATTAGCGAAATTTGTTGACATATGTGGTAATTCGTGTTATTCTTTTGTGGATAGGAGGCGTTCACCGTGAATAAAACTTTGACCCGTATCACCGTCAGCCTTTTCCTGACCCTTACGCTGCTTTTCTGCTCCTGCACAGCATATGCCGGCTCTTACAGTTCGACGATCAGCAGCATTCACTCGTCTTTCGTTCGCCAGAACACCAGCGCGGACAACATTTACCAGCAAATCTGCAACGGCACTTACCGCACCGCTGAGTTTCTCGAAGTCATTGCCTATGAATTGGACACCACAGGCGCGTACAGCTCGACCATCAGCAGCATTCATTCGTCTTTCGTCCGTCAGAACACCAGTGCCGATAACATCTATCAGCAGATTTGCAATGGCACTTACCGCACCGTTGAGTTTCTCGAAGTCATTGCCTATGAGCTGGACACCACAGGCGCGTACAGCTCGACCATCAGCAGCATTCATTCGTCTTTCGTCCGTCAGAACACCAGTGCCGATAACATCTATCAGCAGATTTGCAATGGCACTTACCGCACCGTTGAGTTCCTCGAAGTCATTGCCTATGAATTGGACACCACAGGCGCGTACAGTTCGACCATCAGCAGCATTCACTCGTCTTTCGTTCGCCAGAACACCAGTGCAGACAACATCTACCAGCAAATCTGCAACGGAACTTACCGCACCGCTGAGTTCCTCGAAGTCATTGCCTGCGAGTTAGACACCAAAGGCGCGTACAGCTCGACTATCAGCAGCATTCACTCGTCTTTTGTCCGTCAGAACACCAGCGCCGACAACATCTACCAGCAGATTTGCAACGGCACTTACCGCACGACGGAGTTCTTAGAGGTCATCGCCTATCTCCTGGACGACTGATTTTCCCCTTTTGCCCCCATAAAAACACCAACAGTACATTCCATCCCTTGCATTCCCCCCGAAATCGTCCTATAATAAAGGCGAATCCACCAAAAGGAGTGCATGAATGATGAGCAGCCCGAACATCGACTGGAGCAATCTCGGCTTCGGCTATATCAAGACGGATTATCGCTACGTTTGCCACTATAAGGACGGTCAGTGGGATGAGGGCGGTCTGGAGACCGACGCAAACATCACCCTGAATGAGTGCGCCTGCGTCTTCCAGTATTGCCAGGCGTGCTTTGAGGGCATGAAGGCGTATTATACCAAGGACGGGCATATCGTTTGCTTCCGCCCGGACATGAACGCCAAGCGCATGGCGGACAGCGCCGCGCGGCTGGAAATGCCGCCCTTCCCGGTGGACAAGTTCGTGGACGCGGTGAAGCAGGTCGTCGCGGCGAATGCGGATTTTGTTCCGCCGTATGGCACGGGCGCGAGCCTGTACATCCGCCCGTTCATGATTGGCACGAACAGTGTCATCGGCGTGAAGCCCGCGACGGAGTTTGAATTCCGCATTTTCTGCACGCCTGTCGGCCCGTACTTCAAGGGCGGCGCGAAGCCGATTGCCATCAAGGTGAGCGATTACGACCGCGCAGCCCCGCACGGCACGGGCAACATCAAGGCGGGACTGAACTACGCCATGAGCCTCCACGCAATTATGGAAGCGCACCGCGAGGGCTTCGCGGAGAACATGTATCTTGACGCGGCAACCCGCACGAAGGTGGAGGAAACCGGCGGCGCGAACTTCATTTTCGTCACCAAGGACGGCAAGCTGGTCACGCCCAAGAGCGACTCCATCCTGCCCTCCGTCACCCGCCGCAGCCTGCTCGTTGTGGCGGAAAAGTACCTGCACATGCCGGTGGAAGAGCGCGAGGTGTACTTCTCGGAAGTGCCTGATTTCGCGGAATGCGGCCTGTGCGGCACGGCGGCGGTCATCAGCCCGGTCGGTCTGATTAACGACCACGGCAAGGAGATTCGCTTCCCCTCCGGCATGGACGAAATGGGCCCCGTGCTGACGAAGCTGTACACGACCCTGCGCGGCATCCAGCAGTGCGAAATCGAAGCGCCCGAAGGATGGATTCTCAAGATTCAGTAACGGAAAACTGCGCAAAGGCACAATCGTTCGCGCAGCAAAATCCGAAAAAAGGATAAAAACAGCCTGTGGACGAATTCCGCAGGCTGTTTTTGATTGCAATCAGAACAAGTCCAGCATGTTATCCAGATAGATTTCCTCCCGCACTTTCAGCTGGCATTCCGGCTTCGTCAGGTAGTACAGCAGGAATTCCAGCACCAGCGCGCTGCCTAACTCGCGCCCCTCAATCTTGAAATTCTCAAAGCCCATCGGCAGATACGTCTGCTGAATATCCGCCACCCCGATAAAGCCCGGATTTTCCATGGCCTTGGAGAATCGGTAGCCGCCCGCTGCGTCCGGTGCGTGGCAGCGGTGCTCGTCGCCGCCCTCGCCGAGGTTCTTCCGGCTGACGGCTTCGTAGCACGCGCGTCGGTCGCGGCAGCCGAAATAGCAGCACTCGTTGCAGAGGAACTCCACCTTGTCCTTTTGACCCTGCGGCAGGGCATTCAGCTTCTCCAGCGCGTGATTCAGGCGGAAATCCGGCACGACATAGCGGAATTCCGCTCGTTCCAGTTCCGCCTGCAAGTCGGGAAACGATGTCAGCACTTTCGTCGTTGAGGACACGAAATACAAGTTCGGATACGTTTTCTGCAAATAGCGCAGAAGCAAATCCGAATGGAGAATCACGCCGCCATTCCCGCCGTCGTTCAGCATCTGGCAGAGCGCATTGCAGCGCGCATCACGCAGATGCTCCGCGCGCAGGAGGGAGTTGCTGAACGTCAGGCGCGGCGAAATGCCGTAATCACGCATCAGCGCCAGCACATCCCGCGCGCTCGCCTCCCCCGACCCGACGCGCCCTCCGCCCCACAGGCAATCCGCCGGTGCGCCGTAAATCGAGCCGATGTCGCACCAGTCGTAGAAATATTCCGGATGGTTTCGGTAGAGCGGCAAAAATCGGCGGTACAGTTCGTAAAACTCGAACAGACCGGGCAGGTGATAGTGGGCGATTGTCATGCCTGCTGCCCTTCTTCCGCCGTCAGCAGCCAGTCTTTGCCCTGCCAATGCACTTGCAGCTGCACTTTCTTCCATCCCTCCGGCAGGCGCGGATGCAGCGTCGGCTTGCCGTCCTCGAAGCGCAGACCCAAGAAGCCATAGAGCAGCACCATATACGCGCCGCCCGCTGCCGCCGGGTGCGTGCCGCCAATGTACACCAGCCCCGCCCACTGCTTGCCGCCGCCGACAATATCCGCCTCGGCGGATTTCAGGAACAGCGGATACGCTGCCGCCGGACGTCCGATTGCGCACGCGCACAGGGCGTACATGCACGCGGACAGACTGCTGCCATGCTCGGTTCGCGGCTCATAGTAGTCATAGTTCGCAGCGATGATGTCCGCCGGGTACTGCCCCAGCATGTACAGCAGGGCAATCACGTCCGCCTGCTTAATGACCTGCGTCTGCGCCGCCACGCCATATGCGCCGCCCCAGTATTCGCGCGGGTCAATCAGGCGGCTGCGCACCTTCGGCACGAGCACGTTTTCCAGCTTGAAGTAGCCGTCGAACTGCTCAATCAGCCCGGTTTTCGGGTCAGGCGTTTGATGCTTCAAGTGCTTCGCGGCATCCGCAAAGTGCATCAGTTCCGCTGTGTCCGTCTCCGGCAGGTACTTCCGGCAGACCTCCACCGCGTAATTCAGCGTCATCCGCGCCATTTCGTTGGTGTAGGCGTTGTTTTTCACATGCTCGTGGTACTCGTCCGGGCCCATCACATCCAGCAAATCATAGGTGTCGCTGAGGATGCGCTTGGAAATCAGGCTCATATAGAACCTTGCGCATTCCAGCACGACGCGCGCGCCGCCGCTTTGCAGCAGCGAATCATCCCCCGTGTACTGCGTATATTTCCGCAGCCCATACACGACGGCAGCGCTGATGTGCACCTGCGTATCGCGGAAGAACGTGCGCATCGGTCGGCCCGTGAACACGTCGGTAACGTTGTAGTCCGTGCAGGCGTCCTTGCCGCCCTCGACGCTCTCCCACGCATAGAACGCGCCCGCATAGCCGTAGGATTTCGCCTTGTCCAGCGCGCCCGGCAGTGTCTGCACGCGGTATTCCAGGCAGTGCCGCGCCACCTCCGGCATACACGCCAGATAGAAATCCAGCATGAACATCTCCGTATCCCAGAAAATCGCGCCCTTATACGTCTGCCCGGACAGCCCGCGCGCCGCCACCGACAGCGCCGCCCGATGCCGCGGCGCGATGCTCATCAAGTGGTACATCGAGTAATTGACCGCGAACTCCGCGCGCTCGTCGCCTTCAATCGTCACCCGCGCTTTCTGCCAGAGCGCCGCCCACGCCGTCCGCTGTTCTTCGCGCAAAGCATCATACGCCGGGGCATTTTCTGCCGCTTCCATGGCGGATGCTTCCGGTGCGTCGCCGTCGCTGGTGGTGTACACCGCGGCGACCTCATCCAGCTGCCACGGCTGACCCGCCCGAAGCGCGATTTGCGCCGTCCGAACGCCGCCGTGCGTGATTTCGCCGTCCGTGCAGCTGCACCGAAGCGCCGTGCAGACGCGCTGGTGATCATCCGTTTCGCCGGTCAGGGCGACGATGCCGTCCGATTCTGTCAGCGTCAGCGTCTCATAATGCGGGCCGTGGATGTCCCAGACGTTTTCGTCCACGCCGAACGCAATGGTGACGACGCTGTCATGTGTCGCCGTGATGGTCACGCGCTGTGCGAGCAAATGCACCCGCTCCATCGCGCAGAACCGTTCCTGCCGGATGGTGATTTCGCCCGCATCCGCCTTGAACGTGCTTTCGCGGGTGAACACACCATCGGCAATATCGAGCGCGAGGCGGTGCGATGTAAGTCGATCGGCATTTTCCGGCAGCGACACGCCTTTCACGGCGACATACAGCGGATTCGGGGCATTCAGCGGCTCTTCCCAGCCTTGCCCTTTTTGGTGGTGGATGCCCGCGAGGTTGACGGCGGTCATCTGCTGTACGCCCGCCTCGCCAATCGTCCCGCGAACGCCCATATACCCATTGCCCGTCAGGAAGCGGTTGCCGTTATCCGCGTCCTGTGCCGGGTCAAACCCCGTTCGCTCAATCACCGTATTCATCCGTTTATTCCTCCTCATGTTCAAAACTTCCCTCCATGCGGTATTCATGGAGGGAAATTCGCGGCTGCACTGCGCTTTTCCTGCTACGGATTGCAGGTTTTGGGGTGCGGAAATTTCGGTTCTGCGCATTTACCCTACATACTCCAGCAAGTCCGACAATTTCCCCAGATGATACGTCGCGCGCGCATCCTCCTTGGCGTCCCCCATGGCGGCGCAGGCAAACCCGCCCGCTTTCGCGGCTTCCACCCCTGCATGGGCATCCTCCACCACCACGCACTGCTCCGGCTTCAAGCCCAGCATCTCCGCTGCCTTCAAAAACACCTCCGGGTTCGGCTTCGAGTGCGTGATGCAGTTTCCATCCGCCACCGCGTCGAAAAAACCATCCAGCCCCATCCGCTCCAGAATGAACGGCGTGTTCTTGCTCGACGAGCCGATCGCCAGCTTCAAGCCGCGTGCGCGCAGGGTATCCAGCGTGCGCTTCACGTCGCCGGACAAATCAGCGGGTGACATTTGGTTCAGCAACTGCCGATAGCGCGTGTTTTTCTCCTCCGCCATCGCGTTTTTCTCATCCTGCGAGTACACCTTGTCGCTTTTTTCGAGGATGATGTTCAAGCTGTCCATGCGGCTGACCCCGCGCAAAAGGCCGTTGCGTTCGCGGTCAAAGGGTATGCCGAGCCGATCCGCGAGCGCCTTCCACGCGCGGTAGTGGTACTCGTCGGTCGAGCAGAGAACGCCATCCAAATCGAAGATAATGCCTTGATATTGCATCGTGATTTTCTCCTTTCAGTAAACGCAAATTTCCGCTGCCTGCGCGCCGTCGGTGCGGGAGGCGGAATTCATTGTGAACACAACCTTGACAAAACTGGCTTCCACACTATCGAAATCAATGCGGATGCGATTGCCCGTCGCAGGGTCGAATTGGTACTGCGTGGCGGGTGCAACTTCGGTAAAGTTTTCGCCGTCTTGGCTGACGAGAACGGTGATTTCCTGAATGCGCGCCTCCCAGATGGCGGATGGATTCAGGCAGACCGCGACGGTCGAGATGGTATGCGTCTCGCCCAGCACGATGAGCATTTCCGCCGGGAACCCTTTGCTTTCCCAGTAGGTATCGGTTTTGCCGTCGTTGACGTTTCGGCTGACGTACACGTCGGTATGCGCGCCGGAAATGACTTCCTTATTGAGCGCGAAATTCTCCGTTTCGGGGAGGGCGATGTACTGGTCAGCAGGGTCAGGGAAGCACGCCGGGCGCTCCGCCTTGGTCTGGTCGGGCGCGGGGACAACGGTCACGATGGTGGGAATTTCTTCTTCCGCCTGCGTCAGAAGGGGCAGGCACGCCAGCGACAGGGTGAGCATGGCGGATACGACAGAACGCATTTTCATGAGCGAAATTTCCTTTCTATAATGATGGTGGGTGTGGTGATGCGGGTGGTCGGTCGCGCCCATTTGGCGCGACAATGTGCAAGTGGTCGAAAGAGCAAGTTGGGGGCGCGTCTGAGGACGCGCAAAGTTACTGGCAGGGACGCTTCGCTGCCTGCGCCTTGTTGACTTGTCCTTTTGTACTGGTCGCCCGTGGAACGGTTGGGGCGTTGCCCCAAACCCTACCAGAGGCGCTGCCTCTGGACTCCGCAAGGGGGATCCCCCCTTGACCCCTCCGCGCGATTGAGTTGGTGACACTCCCTTAATTCTTCCGCGTGTTTATCCTTTTTTTCTTACTCCACCACTATTCCCTCACAATAATCATCATACCGCAGCTTCATCTGCTTCAAATTCGTCATCTTCTCCCCCAGAATCGTCACATTCCGCAAGGTCACATTCGTAATCCGATTCTCCTCCCCATACCCCGACAATCTCGACGCCGGCACTTTCCCATCCAGCGTCCGAAGCACCGTCAGGCCATCAATCAGCACATCATCAATCGACCCAAACTCATCCTTGACCGTCGACCACGCCGAATTTTGCAGCGTCATCTCAATCAATTCCTTATTATTGCCGTTATCACCCTGCATGAAGGCGTTTTCGACGACGATGTTGCGGTAGACGATGGCGTGGACATACGCATCGTCGCTGTTATGGATGCTGATAACGGGCTTGTGGAAGTTGTACAGCACAGTGATGTTCTCAAACAGCACATCGCTGATTTCGGGGTCAAGCGTCCAGCCCTTGTCGGTTTCGTAGCCGATTTCCATCGACTGGGCGAGGTCCGTCCACACCTGCATGTTGCGGAAGGTGATGCCCTTGGTGGAGCCGGAGTAGTTTTTGATGACGAGGCTGTCGTCCCATGTGCGGGCGAAGCTGTTCGTCACGGTGTGATCCGTGCAGGACTGGAAGGTGAAGCCGTCGCCATTTTGACGGCCGGAAATGACCTTGACGTTGTTGATTTCCACATGCTTGGAGGAGTAAGAATTAACGTTCCAGCAGTTGGAATTGGCGACAATAATGCCGTCGATGGTGACATCCTTCGCGTGATTGAGATCAATCGGGACGCGCGCATACGAGCCGGGCTGATTCCACGCATCGTAGTCGCTGCCGTCGATGATGCCGCGCCCACAGATGCGGACGTTCTTGGCGTTATTGACGGAGATGATGGAATGCAGCACCGCGCCGCCGGAGATATAGAGCGTCTGCCCGTCTTCCAGCGCGATGGCGTCCATGACCCACTCGCCGGAGGGAATATAGTAGACGTTCGGGTCGTCGGGATCAGGGACGTCCGTTTCCAGTGGATTGGCGAAGATGTGCAGCGCCTTGTTGACGTTATCGTTGAAGACAACGGTGTACTGCCCCGGCTCCGTAATCATGAAGGAAACTTTGCCGTCCTTGACTTCGGGCGTAATCCCCCACGCCTGCGGAATGACGGCGGCGCTCTCCACTTTGTCCGGCAGACCGGGCATTTCAACCTCGATGCGCACTTTGCCCTCGAAGTCAAAGTACGTCATAGGCGTGGTCGTCGGCTGGGTGTTGGCGTTCCAGATGTGTTCGTGGTTGACCATCACGTCATAGACGAACAGGTCGTTGCCGTTCGCGGTAACTTTCGCCGTCGCGGAGGTCGTCATCGTCTTCGGGCCTTCGTAGAGGGTCAGCAGCGTCGGATTCTCTTCGGCAGTCGCGGGCATCATCCACGCGGTCAGCAGAAGCATCAGCACAAGCATCAGGATGGGGGTGGTTCTCTTCATCGTTCATGTCCTCCTTGTTCGCCGCGGCGTTTCCAGTGTGTGGAAATTGTCCGCATTTAGTTAAGCGCTAAACCCATGCCATGATTATAGCAGGAAATTCGAAAATGTGCAATGTGCCTGAAGATAAAAATTTTCAGAAAAAGCCTCTTTTCCCCTCTTGACATGTGGCAAATGGTATGTTATAATCATGTTAACGATAGGTTGAGCGTTAAACCTATCCGCCCGTCAACATCATAAAGGAGGTATCCCCATGAAGAAGTTCCTTGCTTTCCTGCTTTCCCTGACGATGGTGTTCGCGATGGCAGCCGTTGCGTTTGCTGAAGGCGAAACCTACCTGTGGGACAACTTTGACGACCGTGACCCGAATGCCAAGCCTGAGCTTGCGCCCAACGGCGTGCACCTCTGGTGGGACAACTGGGCGAACCTGCGCGCAAAGAATGAGGACGGCGCGTTGAAGCTCGACATGCGCCCCAAGGCGTATGACCCGGAAGACTACGACAGCGAAGACGACTACTACGCCCATGCCGCCGACTGGATGGCGAACTGGGGCGAAGCCGTTGACATGTGGGGTCTGGACGGCGTTTCCTACTGCAAATACCTGACCATCCGCATCAAGGGCGCGGAAGGCGGCGAAGAGAACAAGCTGATCATGGACTGGCATCCGGAAGACGCCAAGTTCTACGCGGCGCGCTTCTCTGACCTTGTGCTGGCGGACGGCACGCACCCGGTCATCACCACCGAATAGCAGGATCTCGTCATCGACCTCGAAGCCTCCGGCTTCCCGGGCATGACCAACGCCCTGCACATCCGCGCGTTCGCCAAGTGCGTCATCTACCTGGACGAAATCACCTTCTCTGAAGCCGTTGCGCCCATCGACGCCACCAGCTCCGAAACCATTCAGGCTGGTCTGACCGCGCCGGAAACCGGCAAGCCCGGCGACCTGCCGATTAAGGACTATCTGGCTGAACTGGAATAATTCCAAAACGTTCAAAAAGGGGGGACAGTTTCGGCTGTCTCCCCCTTCTTTTACTAAGGTAACACCGCACAAATGAGGTGGTTGGATGACGAATGGATTTTTCGTCAGATGCAAATGCAAATTCCGA
>UMKV01061322.1_pt1 | contig 12606 bp, 10 predicted proteins | sample 1966381 | NCBI WGS metagenome assembly UMKV01 (sample SAMEA4836182, study PRJEB28245) | human gut metagenome | biome: gut microbiome; material: fecal sample | place: Denmark | collected 2008
CTGCTGTGCAAAACAGAATTATTTACGAAATATTTGTCAACAACAACATAGATTATGACAAAACTTCCATTTTACGAATAAAAAATTTTGTAATAGAAAACGCCGGTTCTAAATCAGGAAAAAAGTGTTCAATAACAAAAAATATTTTTATGTTTGTAAATGAAAAATATTTTGAAGTCATAAGCAGGCAGGAACTCTCAAAAAAAGAAATCAGCATAAAAAAAGAAGGGGATTTTGAAATTGACGGTTACATTTTTTCCATAGAAAAATGCTCAAAACTTCCCTCAAAGTTTCCGAATGACATAGATTATACAGCATACGTTGAGCTGCCGGAGGTTAATTTTACTCTTCGCACAAGACGTGACGGTGATATTATCCGCCCTCTGGGCACAGATGGAACACAAAAGTTAAAAAAATATCTTACTAACAAAAAAATACCAAAGCACATAAAAGATGAAATGCTGTTTCTTTGCATAGGAAATGAGGTTCTATGGGCAATCGGCACAGGAATAAGCAGCACTATAAAAGTTGAAACAAAACCAACTCATGTGCTAAAATTAGTAAAAAAGGAAGGTTAGTTATGTTAGATATAAAGCTTGAAGATATAAAAGTATTGTTTAGCGAAGATGAGCTTCAAACAAGAATTAAAGACCTCGCCGGAGAGCTTAATGAGTTTTATCAGGGCGAAGAAGTTTATGCAATATGCGTTTTAAAAGGCGCTGTAATGTTTGCAATCGACCTTGTTAAATCACTTGATATGCCATTAAAAATGGAATTTATACGGCTTTCAAGCTATGGCACCGGAAGAAATACAACCGGTAAGGTTAATGCAGTTGATATATCGCTTCCGGATTTGAACGGTAAAAATGTACTTATTATCGAAGATATAATTGATACAGGCTTAACTGCTAAGTTTTTGATGGATTTTATTGCCTGTAATTTTAAAACTAAATCAACAAAATTCTGCTCGCTGCTTGATAAGAAAATATCCAGAAAAACTGAGATAGAACCCGATTACTATGGATTTCATGTTGATGATAAATTCGTTGTAGGCTACGGGCTTGACTATGAAGGTTATTTCAGAAACCTCAGATTTATAGGCTATGTGGAGTAAAATTTGGATAAAAGCAACTTTTTCGAAAACGCAATCTGCAATATAAATGAATTTTATATGCACCAGTACAATGAAGCCAATGCAGAAAAGCTTATTTTTGAAACACTTAATGAGCTTATACAATTTAGCTGCGGCAGAATTTATATACAAAGTCTTGATGAGTGCGAGGTTAAATATAAATACGGAAGCTCCTCCGGGGGAAATTCAATTAGAGAAGATTTAAGCATAAACGGGTGTAAATTCGGTTATATTGAAATTAGCAGGGAAAACAGCTTTTCTTATGAGGAAATAACCGTATTTAAGACATGTTCGGTCATCATCGCAAATATTATAAAAGATATTGAACTGTCAGAAATAGTAAAGATGCAGGTGAAAGCGCTTCAAGACGGGATAGAGGAAACAAAAAGACAAAACAAGAAAATCATAGCAGCAGATAAGGTTAAAAATTCATTTCTTGCAAATGTATCGCATGAGCTTCGCTCGCCTCTTAATTCTATTTTAGGCTTTTCTGAACTGCTTCAGGAACAGTTTACAGGCAAACTTAATGAAAAACAGCTGGAATACGTATCTGATATACGAATTGCCAGCCTTCACCTTCTCAGCATGATTAATGAAATTCTTGATATATCAAAAATTGAATCAAATGCCGTCAAACTAAACTTAACAGAATTCAGACTTAAACAAAATGCCGAAGAAGTATTAAACATCTTAAAGCCGCTTTATGAAAAGAAAAATATAAGTACCTCTTTGAATATACAGGAAGAAATAATCATCAGGGCAGATTACCAGAAAATTCAGCAAATATTTTTCAATCTTATAAACAATGCAATAAAATTTACTCATGAAAATGGTAAAATTTCAGTTTCATCAAAAACTGCTTCAAATAATTTAATAATATACGTGTCAGATAACGGTATAGGAATAGAGAAAAAATATTTAAATAAAATATTCAAAAAATTTGTACAGGTTAATCAAGAAGCCTCAAAAGAGAGCTCTACAGGGTTAGGGTTAACTATTACAAAGGAACTGGTCAAGCTGCATGGTGGAACAATCAGCGTTGAGAGCAAACCGGCAGAAGGAACAACTTTTATTATAAAAATTCAAAATGTTGTAATTTAACAAAAAAAATGATAAAATAAAATTAGTTATGAGATTTGGAGGTATAAAGGGTGGCATCTATCAAAGACGCATATCAAAGTACAATAGGAGAGAGTTTCACAGGGTTGAAACTTATATTATGGGCAATCCCGTTATTCTGGTTCAGAGAATGGATTTTTGCAGATAAGCCGAATATTGCTTTGATTTCGACTGTCGGAGCTGCTTTTTTAATACTCATTTCCGGATTTCTTGTTGAAATATCTTACAATACCATTGCTAAGAACTCTGAAATCGTTCCGGGGGCAAACTTTTTATCTATGGGCTTTAACGGCTTTTTAGGGCTGCTTGCAACTGGTGTATATGCAGCAATCTGCTACTTTGGAGCGAATTTTGCATGCGGCTTTGTCAAAACCGGAGATGCTGCAATAGATATGACCTTAGAAATAATGATATGGTTTATTTTCTTAGGATTTGCCTTTGCAGGATATATTGTTTTTATAAGACGTTTAAATGTATTTGAAGCATACAATCCTATCAAATTTATGAAAGCCTATCCTGAAGCTTTTTTAAGCGGTGCATTTTTAGTAGTAAAACTTGCAATTATAAATGCAATTGTAATCGGTTTTATCAGCTATTTGTTCTGGTTATTTCTTGGATTTGACAATTACCTTATAAAATTTATATGGTGCATAACTATTATGTACAATCTTGTTATCGGTGCAAATTACCTTGCACAGCTGAGTGAAGAAATCTTTGCTTTTGAAGAACGATTAAACGACAATAATTAATTAACCATTTCTCTAAGTTTTTTCAACTTGTCGCGTATTTCTGCGGCACGTTCAAAGTCAAGAATTTTGGCAGCTTTGTGCATGTCTTTTTCGAGTTTGTCGATAAGTTTTGGAAGCTCTTTCTTATCAATACCCATATCAACCATTTCTTCTGCAACAATATCTTCAAGTTCGCGATAGCTTGCAACAAGAGAGAGCAGGTTATTCTCAATAGGTTTTTTAATAGTTTGCGGTACAATACCGTATTTTTCATTATATGCAAGCTGAATTTCACGTCTGCGGTTTGTTTCATCAATCGCCTTCTGCATTGATTCCGTCATTCTGTCGGCATACATAATAACTTCACCGCAAGCGTTTCTTGCAGCGCGCCCGATTGTTTGTATAAGACTGGTTTCTGAGCGCAAAAAGCCTTCTTTATCTGCATCCATAATCGCAACAAGCGAAACCTCAGGAATATCCAGCCCTTCTCTCAAAAGGTTTACACCAATAAGTACATCAAACTCACCCAGTCGTAAATCTCTCAGAATTTCCACACGCTCAAGAGATTGGATTTCACTATGAAGATACCTTACCTTTATACCTTCCTGTATAAAAAAGTCTGTCAAATCCTCTGCCATCCGCTTTGTAAGTGTTGTAATCAGTACACGCTCATTCTTTTCAGTGCGTTTTTTAATCTCTTCTTTTAAATCGTTAATCTGGGTATCAATAGGACGAACATGAATTTTCGGATCAACAAGCCCTGTAGGTCTGATAATTTGTTCAACCATCTGTTCTGAAGTTTTACGCTCAAACTCGCCTGGAGTTGCTGATATATAAATCTTTTGTCTTACCTTTGAGAAAAATTCATCATTTGTAAGCGGTCTGTTATCTTTCGCACAAGGAAGGCGGAAGCCGTATTTTATCAGTGTGTCTTTTCTTGCAGCATCGCCATGGCTCATGCCTTTAAGCTGCGGAAGAGTTACATGGGATTCATCAACTACAGTCAAAAAATCACCCTGGAAATAGTCAAGAAGGGTAGCCGGAGCAGAGCCCGGAGGTCTTCTCTCAATAATTCTTGAATAATTTTCAATACCTGAACAATACCCCATTTCCTTAATCATCTCTATATCATATTTTACTCTTTGCTCCAGACGCTGAGCTTCAACCAGCTTGTTTTCATTATTTAATTCAGCAAGCCTGCATTGAAGCTCCTGACGTATTAGCCCAATAGTATCATCAACATTCTCATCATATGAAAGATAGTGTACTGCCGGATAAATCACAGTCTTATCAGGCATTTCAAGTATTTCACCTGATACATTGTCAATTCTGACTATTTTTTCAATCTCATCGCCGAAGAAATAAATTCTGGTAACTATTTTTTCATAAGCAGGCATAATTTCAACAATATCACCACGAGCTCTGAAAGTTGAACGTTCAAGCACTAAATCATTTCTTGTATACTGAACGCTCACAAGATGGTTTAACAACGCATCTCTGTCAATTTCATCTCCTACTTTAAGCTCAACAGAACCTCTGAAATAATTTTCCGGCAGCCCCAAACCATAAATACAGCTGACTGAGGCAACTATAATGACATCATTTCTCTCATAAAGGCTTCTTGTTGTATTGTGTCTTAAACGGTCAATTTCTTCATTAATAGAAGCTGATTTTTCAATATACGTATCAGTACGCGGAATATAAGCCTCAGGCTGGTAGTAATCATAATAACTGATAAAATATTCAACAGCATTATCAGGAAACAATTCTTTAAATTCATTATAAAGCTGCGCAGCAAGCGTTTTATTATGTGCAATAATAAGGGTAGGTTTCTGTATGCGTTCTATAACATTTGCAATAGTAAACGTTTTACCGGAGCCTGTAATACCCAGCAATGTCTGGGCATCATCACCAGCTTCAAGTCCGCTTACAAGCTGATCAATTGCCTTTGGCTGGTCGCCGGCAGGAGCATATTTAGAATTTATTTTAAATTTACGTTCCATAACAAAAGTGTATATCAAAATTTAATAAAAATACAACTGGCAAATTTTAATATTTACGGATATTATATATGCAGATAAGGAATTCCAAAATTGCTTCACCCGATAAAAAACAGTACTAATTTTACAAGCATAACTTCCATACTTCACCCAAAAGAAAAGAAGGAGAACAAGAGTAAATATCACGATCCTCTTAATAACTGGTGGGTAAAAGGAGCTACATACACAAACGAAATAGGTACTACAATCCATGAAATTTCACCAAGACTGGCGCAGATATTGTGGATACCATCAATAATGTACCTTGGTGCTGATATTTATGATAAATACAAAAATGACAAAAATCATTATAAACCAAGCGGCAAAAGAGGGATTGAACGGGTTATCTATCAGGGTGTTGCAGGATTTTTGCTGCCTTCCGGCGCAATTTATTTGGGTCAAAAACTTACATCTCCGGTGATAAAGCTATTTAACAGAGGATTAAGTGTTAATGCACGTGAGAATACTCTAAAGCATATGAGAGATGCTGTTAATCAGTGTATCGGCGACATATACGACGACAAAACGAGGTTCAAAGATTTTATGTTAACCTCACTGGAGAACAAAATTACGTCATGCCGGAATGAAAAACAAACTGACGGATTTTTGAAGAAAATAATTAAGTTCAACAGCGGCGCTTATGCTCTTGCAAATGAGGACAAAAATAAAATATTCGATTTCGCAAACAAAAACATTGATAAGCTGTTTGATGTTCAGCAGACGCTGCGTAAAGGCAAAAAGCCAAAAGAAATCTCTAATTCCTGCTATAAAAAATACTTAAAAGAAGTTCCTGTGCTAAGAAGAATGTACGGACAGGACAATGCAAACCATGCAATAGGATTTGTATTAAAACATTATGAGAGTAAACAGCTTCTAAAAACAAAAATATTAAAAACAATAGGCGGTTTAATATCTCTTGCAGTATTATTAAAGCCAATTGACTATTTTGTTTCAAAAATTCTTATGCCAAAATTTGTAGATCCAGGTATAACAAGATTTAACGCAGCTTTGCTGGAAAGAAGCTTGTTGAAATCACACATAAAAAATACAGAGCAAAAACAGCAGCAAAAGCAGGTAAGTTTTACTGATAGCGTGCAAGAAAAGAGCCGGAATTCTTCACAGGAAGAGCCTCAGGCTTCTGAAGAACAGGTTCTGCTAAACCCTCCGGTTGAAGAGATACCGGTTCCGGAACTTCAATAGCCGTAAGAACAAGAGAGCCTGCCTTATTCAGTGACAAGGCTGAGATTGATTTTAATTTACAATCATCTATAAACACGATAAAATCAAATATTTTTGCAAGTGCAGCTTTAGCAGCTTTTTCTGTACATTTTTCACTAAACATGACTGATGCAGAAATCTTAGCAACAGCAGCTGCAACAGAATCCGCCCTTAGCGCTGTCACAAATCCATGCAGATCAGAAAATGAATTTATTATATAATCAGTATATTTAACAGAATTTAAATCAGTAAATATAAAAGATGGTGCCATAAGTGAAACTGAAGTCATAAGATTTTCAAAGCCAGTATCATCAAGTGTTCCGGTCAAAAAAGTTTCAACAGAAGGCGGCAGACCGGTTATCAGCGGAAATTTTTGAACAAGCACTGAACGAACTTCGCCGAGTTCATATAACATAGCCGAAATTAATGAAGATTTACCGGAATTAAGTTTTCCTGCAACCAGAATATTATGCTTTTCGCTTATGTATGATTTGATTAAATCAGCTGCCTCTGAGGATAGCATTTTTGAATTAATAAGGTATTCAAAATCAACTTTTTTGCGTGCGAGTTTACGGATAATTATTTTTGCACTGCACACAGGAGGTAGAAGCAGAGTAATCAAAAGATTTTCAAGCTTTACATTAATTATGCCTTTTTCCGCATCTTCTGCTGAAAGCTTCAGCATGGCATCTTTTATTTTTTCAAATTGGGCATTATCAAGTTTTATATCCGACAACTCTATCCTGCCTGACCTCTCAACCTCTACTTTACCATCTGAACTAACAAAAATAACGGTAATATCTTCACTAAGAATAAGAACATCCAGGGCTCCGAAGCCAAACACAGAATTCATAAACATAGTAATAAATTTTTCTTTCTCTTCCTGCGAAAACTCAACCCCCAAATCTTTAAGCTTTGCTGAAACATAGCTTGAGATTAAATCATACTGTTCATTTTTTGTATATTCAAACCACACCGGTATTGATGCAATTTTTTGAGAAAGCGACTTAACCAAATCTGCAAAAACAGATTGACTGTCAATAACAGCCTCCTGAGGCTCTTCTTCCGGAACAGCATCATCAACGATTTCAGGTAATGGTATATTTCTAAATCTGTCTTTTATTGCCACTTTAGCCTCTCAGTATATTCTTTAAATTATCAACAGAGTTGGAAACAAATTTTTTAATGAGTTTCTGCCTGTGAATAGTATCTGCAAGATGGATAGCAAGCTCCCTATAGCTCTGCGCTACATTTGAAGAAGCATTCATCTCCGAAACCGGAACACCTTTGTTTATTGCAGCCATTAATGAAAAATAATTATTTGGAATTTTCCAGTAAATTTCTTTATTAAGCAGCTTTTCAACATCATCTGCTTTTATTTCGTCATTTTCCATATATCGGTTGATAACAATTTGAACTTTCTCATTGTCATATCCGAGTTTTTCAAATAAATCCAGACACCTCTGGCAGTTTCTCAGTGCCGGAAGATTGACAATAGTCACAAGAAATACCATGTCAGAATTATCAAGTGCAGTTATTGTCTTTCCGTCAAATGTATTATCGGTATCAACAACTATATAAGAAAAGGTTTCTTTTAATATCTCAAAAAGCCTTGCCACCTGCTTTGGAGAAATATCCTCCGCCTGCTTGAAATAAGGAGGATCTGCAAGAACGTACAGACTTGTATCCTTATATTTCTCAAGAGTATTAAGCATAAAATCTTTATTCAACTTATCTAAATTCTTAAGCATATAAGAAATATTAAACGAAGGCTTCAAATCCATAAAAGTGGTAATATCGCCTAACTGAAAATTCAAATCTATCAGAGCAACATTCTCTTTTGTTGTTCTAGCAAGCTCAAGAGCGAGATTTGATGCGATTGAAGTTTTTCCAATACCGCCCTTATTTGAAAATACCGTAACCATACGACATCTATTGGATTTACGGTAATCATCATTCAGTTGTTCTTTAATTCTAGCGAGTACATCAAAAAATTCACCTTTAATAACCGGAGAGGACAGAACTTCCTTGGCTCCTGCACGCATTATCTTTACAATAGAATCAACAGTAGGATTTTCATAAACTGCAACTACACGACAATTGGAAAAGTCCTCAGTAACTTTTCTGATAAAATCATAGTATTTTGCAGAAGGATTTTCCAGGTCAACTATTAAAGCGCACTTGGAAAGGGAAGAAATTGTATTATAAATATCAGAAAAATCAGAATAGTCTTCAAGAAGCTCAAATCCGTCAGCTTCGCTCAAATATAATGATAGAAGCTCCTTTAATCTTTGCTGAGCGGATAAAATAATTGTAGAAATTTTTTCTGACATAATTCCCCTTATAAAAGGATTTTAGCATATTATCAAAATAAGGGCAAGTCAATTTAGTCTTGTACTGCCATTACAGCACAGTGACAGCAAGCCTAAAGCCTCGATAGCAATATAATATTGAAAAGTTCTGAATAATTTGTTAAAATAATAATGTTAAAGATAAACAGGAGGATTACATGCAAAATACAGTTATAGCTTCAAAACTTAGATGGGGGGGGGGGTACAGATAGAGCAAACACTTCTTTCTATCCAGATTTCAACAAGCGTAGAGCTTTTTTAAAGGCATTTTCCTTTACGGACGCTTTCACATTAGCAGAGGTCCTGATTACACTCGGAATTATAGGTGTAGTCGCGGCAATGACGCTGCCGTCACTTGTTGCAAATTACAAAAACAAAGTACTTGCAAATCAGACAAAAAAAACATATTCTACGCTTTTGAATGCAATGAATAAATGGCAGTACGAAATGGGGGCATCAGACTACAGCGGAATATTTATACAATCAAAAAGCAGAGAGGAACTTTCGGATGAATTCTTTTCCTACTTGAAAATAATTAAAAAATGCGTCATTGGAACAAATGGCTGTATGGCATCGGAATATAAATATCCAAAAGCAAAAAATGACGGGCAGGGAAAGAATGCCGTTCTGAAAACAACAGGCTATCACAAAGCAATACTTGCAGATGGTTCGTCATTAGGCATCATGCCCTATATTAACGGAGATGCAGACTGCGGCAGAATTTTTACAGACAAAGTTACAGACAGCAATGGGAACTGGGTTTCCGACGGAAAAGGAGGTTATGAAACTAAAGAAACCTACTCCAAACAATGCGGAATTCTAATCATAGATGTAAACGGGTTAAAAGGTCCTAACCAGCTTGGTGCAGACGCTTATTCCTTTATTATTACAAATAAAAAAATAGCAAACTGGCATACACAAATAGACAGTGCAATAATTGATGAAAATTTGAATTATATTGACTATAGTGCAGGCGGAGATTTCAATTAAAAACAAAAAAGAGGGAAGATTTTAATTCCCTCTTTTGGGCATAAAAAAGCCCCGTACAGATGCGATTTTGTTACCTGCTGAGCTCGCAGGTGGGTGAGCGCCTCGATAAATCCGTTTCCCGCTGGCGAAGCAAGCTTCGGCGGGTATACTTCAATATCTGACAGAGTCAACTCTCCCTATTAATAAAAATGTAGGAACAAAATTGAACACCCGTACAGAGCAATTACATTATAACAATATTTATTCTAAATTACAACCCGCCTGCCGTCTATTACTAACTGCGCATTGAAAGCATTTCTAAAGCTTCACGTTCAAGAGCTTCAGAGCGTTTTAAGGCTTTATCAGCTGCAGTTGTGTCCTGATTTTCCGGCATAATCTGAGCAGGAGCTGATGAAGGAACATAATTTCTTGGAGGTTCAGCATTATTATCAACAATCTTTACCGGTTCAGGCGACGGGATATATGTTCTTACCGGTTCACCTGGAGCCTGAATTTCACCTGGCTGCTTAGAGTTTGTCTGAGTGGACAACGGGGTCTGATATGGAGTTCCAGCCTTGTACATATTTAATAGGTTTGTAGGACTTGTATTCACTACAGGTTTAGGCTTATATTGATTTAATAAGTTTGTAGGGCTGTTATTACTTACAAACGGCTGCTGTGCTACCTGCTGCTGTTTCTGGGCTTCCTGAAGCATTTTTAATAATTCCTGCTGCTGAGCTTCTGTCAATTCTGGCTGTTGTTCTTTACCATCATCAAGTACAGAATGCTTAGGTTTGCCAAAGAGTGCATGAGAAACCTTTATGCCTAATTTATTAAAGAAAGGCATTATCATAAACATTGCAAGAACAATTCTCATCGGATAACCAGCACACTGCTTGAACCAGTATTTAGGATTTCTGAATACATCTTTAAGTCTGCCTTTAAATCCGCCTTCTACAGCATGTTTAGAATAAGGTCTGATCTGTTCCAAACCTACTGTTATTATACGTCCTATTTTCTTGCAAAGTTTTGCAAATGGATTTTTGGTTCCTGCCATTAACTGCTCTTTAAGCACTTTTCGTTCTGCTTTATACGCTTTTTTGTTGCCAATAAAGAAGCCGCTTGCTACTTTTTCATTAAATTCTTTTACAGCCTGACGATACTTGGCAACAGCTTCTGGTGTCATACCTGCATATTGCATACCGCCAAGTTTGTGCATCAGCTGAATTGCAGCAGGCATAAACATGAAGAAGCCTACAAGTTCAGTTAATCTTTCTGTAAATGTTCTGAGTTTATCACCTTTTTCAGCCTGCGCTGTTCTGATTATAGCTTCAGCTACAAACCAGGCCTGCATCATTGCAACGAGTTTGCCGCCTGCAACTCTGTTTGTTGCGCCTTCAAGGAACATATTTACATATTTAGGCAGAAGTTTGCCGAGTTTTGTCTTGTGGTAAGGGTTATCTACACCTTTTGACCCTATAAGCTTGTTAGCCATTTCGGAAAACTCTACTTTACGTCCAAATAAGTGCCCCCAGACTTTATTGAGCGTGCTGTTGTCATGTACATCAATCTTTGAATATACGCCTGGTTTAACCTTTTTACAGGCATTTATTACATCGTCAAGGTGTGAATGAATATCTTTTTTAACAGCTTCGAATGTTTCTAAATCTGCAAAGCCAAGAGCTTTTGCTTTCAATTGCTTAAGTTGAAACGCCCTTGAGCCTGCATCAAGAGATTTAAAAGCTTTTACAGCATCATCGGTTTTGTCAGGAGAAAGAAGCCTGAATTCTTCGGCTTCAAGAATTGCACGTCTTGCAGCATCAGCAGCTTTGCCTTTTCCTCCAACGTTCTGCATTAAGCCTTTAACACGTTTTATATCATCGGCAGTTCCGCCGTAGCAGTCGAGATCTTCTGCATATTTAAGAGGTTTCATAAAATTATCTGCAATCTGCGGATAATCGAACAACAAAGCTCCCTTCATACCGCCGGCCTGACCTAATACGATAGGAAGCTCCGGCTTTGAAGGAGTTTTATCAAATGCTCTGTATACGGCTGATTTATTAAAAAATTTCTTTATTGAAGTTGTGGCTGAGTTATAAGAATTTTTCAACCAGTTTGCAAACCCGGATTTTCCAAAACTGCTGTTTGAAATACCTTCGCTTACTCTATCACCGAAAGCCCCCATTTTATACTGGACTGAATCAGTATAAGAAGCCCCCCTGCATTTTTGGGCAAACTTGTCCATAGACTGAGCAAGTCCGTACCATACAGGAATTGCAACACCAAGCTGCTGGATTGGATTTATATCTTCCAATTGTCCTAAACGGCTTGCCACATATGAATCCTGAATATTTTGTTTCAGTTTTTCAGGATCAATCTTTTCTCCCTGCATTGGCGGTAAATTTTGTGCCGGACTCTCCGGCTGCATACCAAATCCTGCGCCGGCAGTTCCAAATGGAATTTTGTTGTTCTTTATATTTTCCAACATAACTTTTCCTATTTACCCTATATAAATATAAAAACATCAAAGTTTCTAAAATTGTGTTAATTTTTAAAATTTTACAGAATTGTTAAAAAATGTAACAAGTTTATAAGATTCTGAAATTTTGTCTTAAGCATATACTTTATATATACATAAGAGAGAGATAAATAAGAGAGGCGCATATGGCAGTAGCTAATTTGAAAAAAATTGATAAAAAGCTAAAAGATATGTATCAAGATCAAGTTACAACAAACACATCTGGTGAACCGTATGTTGACAGATCAGAAGTTCTGCTTGCGCAAATGAATTTTATCGCAATAGCCAATAAACAGTCACTGCATCTGATGTAAAAAGTTTTCAATAAATATAACATAACTCCAATTAATTTTTCCCCTACAAATTTTGTACCTGATTTTCTCCCGAAGATCAGGTTTTTTTTATACTCAGAGGATAAATAATAAAAAAGACCGCTTATGCGGTCTAAATTATCTCTCTTTTAATATCCTCTCTATGAGAAAGCTTTAAAGCTTCTTTCTACGTTCTTATCTATTGTGCTCTTAATTGAATC
>UMKV01005267.1_pt1 | contig 12519 bp, 9 predicted proteins | sample 1966381 | NCBI WGS metagenome assembly UMKV01 (sample SAMEA4836182, study PRJEB28245) | human gut metagenome | biome: gut microbiome; material: fecal sample | place: Denmark | collected 2008
ACCTGCTTCATTGTTAGGAGCACAACCGAAGCAATTATAACCTTCCAAACCCTTCCACGGGTTGATAATCTTTTTCATATCCCTGTTTTTTTATTTATAATATACATATTCACGTTCTTCATACAGCACCGGAACGTCGTTTATGAACTTCACCCTTGTCTTCCAATTGCCATATTCATCATTATAATTGTATCTTTCAGAACGATATTCCGATCAGCATCCAATACCGTCTTACCATCTACCCGTCCCTGTTCGTCATAACTGTACCGATAAATCCGCTTAATTCCTTGTTGTTTTACCGAAGCGGTTATCTCTTCTCTTATTCGGTTGTTTTTATCATATACATAGATCAGTTTTGTTTTGGCACTACCGTCCGGATTTAATAAATTCTCCACCGATATTCGTCCTTGTTTATCGTATCGGGCAAAGTAAATCGGATCGACAATAGCACCGGGAGTCCATGCCGTATCTTTCCGGACTGCTTTATGCACAAAAGTACGGATAGATTTAAAAGAGGTACTTCTTGTTGCACAAGTGCAACAAGAAGGCATCCCCAAAAGTAGAAGAAACAAGAGGAGAAAGGCCCTCTTACACGAGCATATTTGATTTTTCATATGGTATCATTTATATAAAGTTCGCCACTCAAAACGGCATTGAAGAGTCACAAATATAAATGATTATCTTGAAAACAGTACTATCGTCCGTATTAAAAGTATATTATCAGAATGTAAAACTACACTCCACGCCTGCAATATGCTTCTTTTTATCCGGCTCATACTGAGAGCAATAAAACACATCCAGTGACCATCTGTCAGTAATATCAATCTCCACACCGGGCCTATAGCGTATGCGTGCCGTATCCCAAAAGGCAGCATCCCCAATTGCCTGATACAGTTCGATAGAAAAATAAGGAGAAACGATCCCTCTCTGTGGACTATAACCTGCTTTCAGCCTTGAGCGCAAACGACTTTCAACGTTCCCATTGGAAAAAGTCTGTTGAAAACGCTCGCGAAGTGAAAAATTGAAATGTTGCCATTTTACACTTCCTGTTGCTCCTACACGATATCGATGTCTGAATTTCCACCCTTCATTTCCTCTGTCCCGATGATGAATTTCATAACCGGCTTCTGCTTTCAAAAAAGAGAATATCTGATAGTTAGCTTCCGCAGCAAATCCCCAACGGTCAAATGACTTCATAGAATCTTTTGTACGCAATTCGAACTTTCCGGCTACCGTAAGTCCGGACACAGGGCGATGAGCGATTTTCAGACTCGTCCAAGTGGTAAAATCATCTTGTGCATGCAATTCTCCGAAAATGCAACACAATAGAAATATGATCCAACTTCCTTTTTTTGCTATTTTCTTATTCACCATCTTAATTTATCTTCATAATTATGCAAAGATATGGTAATAATTTTGAAATCATTCTGAAATACATGCAATTAGTTGCATCATTAAATCACAACCATAACAACATACAATACAAATTCATTTATAAAAAGCCAAAATACATTTTGTTACCAAAAAGCAAAATAAATTACCAAATTAACACTTTTACAAATTATCGCTTTACGTTTTTTAATAAACAACCAATTGCATTTTACGAAAAAAAGAAATAGGTTTGTACCCCATAATCAAAAAAACAGCCTTGAAAGAGCAAATAATTTATGCATTCGAAAAGTCCATCCACCAAAGAACGTGAACTTATTTTACAACTTATCGACGGTGAAGAAAATGCTTTCTGTGAACTTTATTCTGTTTATAGAAACCGACTGATCTATTTTGCTATGAAATTTCTAAAATCACAAAGTTTTGCAGAAGACATCTTCCAAGATACATTCACAATTGTCTGGCAAAGCCGGAAATTCATAGATCCGGACTCTTCTTTCTCTTCCTACTTATATACAATCATGCGCAATCGCATTTTAAACGCACTGCGTCATCTTGAAAATGAACAAGAATTAAAAAGCAGCATCTATAACCAAGCTGTAGATACCGACCAGAATGCAGAAGAAAATGCCGTGACGAAAGATTTTATGGAACAAATAGCCAAAGCGATGGAAAAATTAACTTCACGGCAACGCGAAATATTCGATATGAGCAGAAACAGAGAAATGTCTCACAAAGAAATAGCCCAAGCATTAGGAATTTCTGTAAACACCGTACAAGAACATATATCCTCCGCACTTAAAACAATAAGAGCTCATTTCGGAAATAATTCAAGTACTTATATCGACCTATTATTACTTCTATTTATTCTTCAGAGCTAAAAGGAAATACTAATAAACGTTAACGACACCCCAGTATTCTTTTCTTCTTGTGTATTAGTTTATACAAGCAGGAAAGCTATATTCATCATTATGGAACAAGAAAAAATCAAAAGACAGAAAATACGTCGCTTTATAGACGGATTATATAGCAAATCGGAAGTTTCCGATTTATTAAAAAGTATACACGATGCCGATATGCAACAAGCTATTGACAACGTATCCGAGCAACTTTGGAATGAAAGCATAGAAAAAAAAGCTTTTGTGTGTGATATGGAGCGTGAAAAATACAAAAAAGAGGCAGCTCGGCTGCTAAAACGCATCAATAAGCCCCAATCACATAAAAAACATATATGGGCAGCAGCTTGTATCGCCATTTTAGTAGTATTAGGACTGAGTATACCACAAATATATACTCCGTCTGACAAAGAAACACCATATACAGAAATATCCACATCATTCGGAGAAAAAAGAGATTGGACATTGCCCGACGGTTCCAAAGTAAAATTAAATGCATGTACGACCCTAAAGTATCCTGAACAGTTTAATGGAAAAGAACGAAAAATAGAATTGGTGGGAGAAGCCTATTTTCAAGTAAGCAAAAAAGAGAAACAACCATTTATCATACGTACTAACGGATTCGATGTAAAAGTACTGGGCACTAAATTCAACGTGAAAGCTTATGTAGAAAACGAAACGACATCGGTCAGTGTAGAAAGCGGCAAAGTACAAATCGATCTTCCGGAAGCAATGATGAGGTTAACGGCCAACGAACAAATCCAAATCAACACCCTATCTGGAGAATATGTAAAAAGAAAAGAGGATTATCGAAATGCGATGGCATGGATGCAAAGTAAATTACATTACAATGATACCTCAATTTATGATGTTATAAAAGATTTGGAACGTTATTATAACTGCCGGTTCAAATTTGCAGATAACCAGACTTTCGATTATCGATTCAGTGGCGAACATGACAACAAAAGTTTGCAAGCCGTTCTACAATCCATTGAATATACTACAGGAATTAAGAATAAAAAAGAAGGTGAATATATTCTACTGTTTCAATAGCAGTGTATAAAACAGAATAAAAAAACGATTAAAATTATATGAATATTATGATAAGAAAAAAGCACAAGCTAATAGTCTGTACTATATTATTAGCATTACTTTCGTGGGGGATGCCCAATAAATGTATAGCACAAACTACGAAAAGTGGAATAACCATCACAGTGAAAAACGAACCAGTAGAGAAAATATTGAAAAGAATCAGCCATAATGCCGATTTCCATTTTTTCTATGATCCATCGGTTATTCATAAAGCCGTCCCTGTTACAATCAATGTAAAAAATGCTTCACTGCAAAAAGTACTTGATATTATTTCAGCACAAACCGGACTCAGCTTTAATAGAACCGATAATACGATTTCCGTCAGTTGGAAAATAGAGAACAGGCAGTCCGACAAAAAAGTTCAACAAAGAAAAAATCTCACAGGAAATGTTAAAGACAACCACGGTGAACCGGTTATTGGAGCAAGTATACGCGTAAAGGACAGTGGAAACGGCACAATAACAGATTACAATGGAAACTTCACATTGACCGATGTACCGGACAAAGGGACTCTGATCGTATCATACATTGGCTACAATGCAGAAGAAATAGCCATAACCAACAAAAATAACCTGCAAATCGTGATGAAAGAGAATGCAGAATTATTGGATGAAGTAGTCGTAGTCGCATACGGTACGGCTAAAAAAAGTTCATTTACCGGTTCGGCAGAAGTCGTAAAACAAGATCGTATCGAAAAACGCGTCGTAGCCGATATATCAAAAGCATTAGACGGTACTGTGGCTGGCGTTCAAAGTACCTCGGGAAGTGGACAACCCGGTTCGGGAGCTTCCATGGTAATCCGTGGATTCGGTTCCATTTCAGCTTCCAACACACCGTTGTATGTTGTAGACGGTACCCCGTTTGATGGTGCCCTGAATACAATCAATCCCAATGACATCGAGTCGGTAACCGTACTGAAAGATGCCTCAGCCGGTGCCTTGTATGGTTCGAGAGGTGCAAACGGAGTAGTAATGATTACCACTAAACGGGGAGGAAAAGAAAATAACCGGATATCCATCAATCTAAAAGCCAACTGGGGAATCTCATCAAGAGCCATTCCGAAATATGAAACGGTGAATGAAGCGGAATACTTGGAATTAGCTTTTGAAGCATACAAGAACGAATTGATTTATACCGAAGGAGTCGACCCGCTTTTAGCCGGAACACAAGCTATCGAAGTCATGAGAGGAATATCTAAAGGTATACTGGGATACAATGAGCAATACAATCCTTTCGATATGCCTCTGCAAGAATTGATAAACCCATTAACCGGAAAAGTCAATCCGAATGCCCGGTTAAAATATCACGAGGACTGGAAAGATGAACTCAGTAACCACAATCCTCTCAGGCAAGAATATCAATTATCCGTTACCGGAGGAAACAATAAAACCCAATACATGGTATCAATGGGATATCTGAACGAAGTAGGTCTGTTACAGGCTACTGAATTCGGACGCTACTCCGGACGTGCAAATATCGACAGCCAGGCAACAGAATGGTTCAAAATAGGTTTCAACATTGCATTTGCCCAAACCACAACCAATTATAACAGTGCATCCGGTTCGCAAGTATCCAATTTATGGTACACGAGTCAGATTATGGCACCGATTTACCCTGTATATGAACATAATGCAGACGGTTCACTCAAATTGGATGCCAACGGAAAAAAGATATATGATTACGGTAAAAACCGTATTGCACTTGCCAATTCCAATGCAATTGCTCTATTACACGAAGATAAAGAGAATAATACAAAAGATAATCTCAGCGCCAGAACCTATATCAAACTATCAGCAGATGACGATAAATATGGAATTCTGAAAGGTTTTTCATTGACTGCCAATTTCGGCTTCGACTACTTCAACACCAATGAGATGAGTTACAGTAATCCATACACCGGTAATGCTGCAACAGTGTCGGGTAGCCTGACAAAAGCCGTACAACGCCAATTAAGCTATACGTTCAACCAACTGGTAGGCTATCAACGTGACTTCGGAGCACACGCATTGGATATCATAGCGGGACATGAGTATTATGAATTGAAACAGCAATTTCTGGGAGCCCAGAAAACCGGATTTCCCTTTGGCGGACTATATGAATTATCTACCGCTGCCACTCTTAGCGGGGCATCCTCACAAACCGACAAGTACGCCATCGAATCTTACTTAAGTCGCATAAATTATAATTTTCAACAAAAATACTACCTCTCGGCAAGTTTTCGCACGGATGGTTCTTCCCGTTTTTATAAAGACAGCCGATGGGGAAAGTTCTGGTCATTGGGTGCTTCCTGGAGAATATCGGAAGAGAGCTTCATGCAACCGATCGACTGGATAAATAATTTGACACTGAAAGCGAGTTTCGGTTCACAGGGAAACGATAATATCGGAAGCTATTATGCCTATCAAAGTTTGTATAGCATGGGACTAACCAATGCAAGCTTCAACGGAGCCAGTATCAATTCACTCGAAAATAAAGACCTCAGATGGGAGAAAAATGAAAATCTGAATATCGGCATCGAAGCACGTCTGTTCAATCGGCTATCCATTACCGCAGAGTTCTTCAACAAACACACCAAGGATTTACTTTTGGATATGCCCAAAGCAACCTCTACCGGATTTAATGCATATCCGGCTAATGTAGGAAGTATGCGAAACAGAGGCATTGATATCACTGCAAATGTGGATATCTTCAATCACTCTGATTTCAAATGGTCATTGACATTAATCGGTAGCCATATACGGAATAAGGTACTGAAACTGGCTGATAAGCCGGAAATCATTTCCGGATCGAACATTTTTAAAGAAGGGGAAGCTGTCAACTCATTTTATCTGCCGATTTCAGCGGGTGTAGACCCTCTGACAGGTAATCAACTCTACTGGGTAGATCATGATAAAAACAACAATACAGTGCCCAAATACAAAACCGATGACGTCACCCTGACTGCAAATAGCAGAGAAATTGTAGGCAATCGTATACCCGATTTATACGGAAGTATAACCAACGATTTCAGTTATAAAGGATTTGATCTCTCCATACTTACTACCTACTCCATAGGTGGTAAAATGCTCGATGGTGTTTACGGAAGTATGATGAATGTAGGCTATAAAGGGTATGTATGGCATAAGAATGCACTCCGCAGATGGCAAAAGCCGGGAGATATCACCGACATCCCTAAAGTCATGTGGGACCAGCAACTGCGCGTAACTGATAAAGATCTGATCAGCGCTTCATATTTCGCTATCAAAAACATTACATTAGGATATACATTTCCTAAAAAATGGTTAGAAAAAATTAAAACAGATCATATCAGAGTATATGCTACAGCCAACAATTTGGCACTCTTCAGTCAACTGAAAGGGATGGATCCGCAATATAACTTTACGGGAACAGTAGGATACACATATACTCCATCACGAACATACTCCATAGGCATCGATGTAAAATTCTAAATAAAAAACAGCAATCGTATGAAAATAAAATATTATATATTGTCAGCTATCTTATCAATATGTACCCTAAGTTCGTGTATTGACAATCTTAATACCGACCCTACCGATGAAATATCCGGTAATATTATCTTTAAAGATGTAGAAGGAGGAATGATAGCCATGAACGGAGTATATCGACTGATGTATATGTCCGGATGGGCAGGAGACAACTCCACACATGCTTTCGGCTATATGTCTACCATGTTAGTGTCAGGTTTCATGGGAGACGATATGGTTGTTTCTTCGTCAGTAAAAGGTTGGTTCTCGATGGATTACAATCTGCAGGAACGAAATTTCTACTCAAGCATATTATATCGCCCCTATTCTGAATGGAATTTCTATTATACCTTAATATCAAACCTGAATTACATCATAGCACATGAAAATGATCTGTACGGGCTTCCCAACGAAAAAGCCAGTCTTTTCGGACAAGCCTACTCGCTCCGTGCGTTGTGTTATTTCCACCTGATACAACTTTACCAACAAACCTACAAAGGCCATGAGCAATCACCGGGAATACCCATATATACAACCCCGACTTCTTCAGCGACTCCGGGAAATCCCCGTGGCACGGTAGAAGAAGTATATCTCCAAATCAACAGAGACATAGAACGGGGTATCGGGCTTCTGAAACAGGCAGAAGAAGGTGGCATCACCCAAAAGCACAAATCTCATATAGATTATTATGTAGCCAATGGTATCAAATCAAGAATAGCAATGGTACAGGAACAGTGGCAAGTAGCTATTAATACAGCTTCTATCGCATTACAGAAGCCGGATGTAACCTTGGCCATTGCTTCCGAACTGGTGGGAGGATTCAACAACCTGAAGATGTCGTCTGTACTTTGGGGAGCAGAGATTCAAAAAAGCGATCAGATCGGTGCTTACGCCTCTTTCTTTTGCCACATGGACGCTATGGCCGGCATGCATGGAGCATATGACCGTAAATGTATCAGCGCATGGCTATACAAGCAGATGAGCCTGCAAGATATCCGTCGGGTAAACTGGTGGAAAGGTTCTATTGCACCGGCATTGGAATCCACTCAGGGACCGCAAAAAAGTTATTGTACGACGAAATTTCGTTTCAGCGATTATTCTTCTTATCTGGGAGATAACATATATATGCGTGCCGAAGAACTATTACTTAATAAAGCCGAAGCCTTGTGCCGTTTGCAAAAATACGATGAAGCCCGCAAACTCATGGAATCATTCGGGACAATACGTGAAAAAAACTACGTACGCAACCGGCTCGATAAAGTAATTGATGACAACACATTGACTTTAGACGCATATGGAACAGGAAGTACACCGGAAATAAAAACCCTGTTGGATGAAATTCTGCTCCAGCGCCGTATTGAATTGTGGGGAGAAACAGGCCGGCTCTTTGACATCCTTCGTTTGAAAACCGGATATTATCGCGGATACGAGGGTTCGAACCATGTAGTAAAACTGAGCGATGATACACGCCAACCCGACTACAAAGCTTTCATTCTCACTATCCCTCAAACTGAATTTGACGGAAATGTAAATATAGACCCCATTGCAGATCAAAATCCTTTATAGCAGAACAAAATATTAATTTAATAACAGAAAATAAAGATGATTACCAAAGCCCATATAATCGGAACCATTATAGTAGGTTGCCTTTTTCTGACCGGATGCGACCAAGATAATGAGAAGCTGATTTACGAATCGGATACAAACAGTTACGTATCCTTTCAAACCGACAAATTAAATAAGGAATTAGAGAAAAACGAAAATAATCTGATTATCCCTATTTATCGTGAAAATAGCCAAGGGACAGCAACCGTCAACGCCGAATTACTCTTCCAACAAAATCCGGACGGAACAGAAATACCGGGACGGGAATTCATTTCATTGGAAAATAATATCATACAATTTACAGATGGTAAAAATACAGCCGATATAAAACTAAATATAAATCTGGCACAGTTGGATTATCTGACCAAGGCCAAAGCACAAATCAAACTTTCACCCGGCCAATCGACGACCATATCCACATTTGGAAAACCTTCATTAATTTTATCGTTAAGCCGTAAACCAACTTGGGTACAATTGGAAGAAAAAGGAATCTATACCTCAGAGTTTTTAGGAACAGAAAAGGAAGTTACCATATTAAAAGCGGAAGAAGCTCCTTTCTATATCATAAAAGACTGTTATGTAGCAAATGGAGATATCCGCGTAGACTTGGATAGAGATGGAAATGCAACCATCGAACAACAAAAGGCATTCCGTCTCGAAGAATATGGAATCGTATATGTTGCCGGAAACGGAATACTGGACCAGACAAAAAATACAGTAGTGATGAAATTGAGTTTCCTTGTAGAACAAAATGGCCAATGGGGATTACTGTCTGGAACATCCTTTGAAGAAAAGTTTACTATTCCCGCAAAATAAAAAAAGATTTAGAGAACTATAAATTCATGTTTAACAAAACAATTACAACTTATGAAAAAGTACTACACATTATTGCTATTCGCAATGTTGGGGATTCTTGCCAATGCACAGACCTCATGGGATGGAACCGCTACTACATGGACTAAGGGAGACGGTACAAACACGAACCCTTATCTGATAGAAAACGGACAACATCTGGCCTATCTCTCCGAACAAGTCCGCAACGGAGAAACTTATAAAGACATATGTTTTAAACTGGCCGATAATCTGGATATGGGAGCAGATGCCGATCACAAATTTACTCCCATCGGATTCTACGATAAATATATGGACACAGAAGTTCAAGGAGGTATGATCGACAATTCCAAATACTTCTTAGGACAATTCGATGGCAACAATAAAAAGATCGATAATATACACATCTATTATATAGATGAAAATCCGGAGAACTCGGTGGGAGGAACCGGATTGTTTGCCTGTATTTCCGAAAATGCCGTAATAAAAGACTTAGGTATCGGAGAAAATTCAATTATTGAGGGAAAAGATGCGACAGGTGCCATAGTAGGAGCAATGGAAGGTGGAACGATCGAAAACTGTTACAACGGAGCAGTTCTTCAAGTTGAAGATGGCGGCTGGAGTTCCGGCGGAATTGCAGGTAGCGGGAACGGTGGAAAAATTACGGGCTGCTACAATACAGGAATTGTCAAAGGCTACAACAATGCCGGAGGTATTGTAGGATTTGCAGATAGTAAAATTGTAATCAACAACTGTTATAACACAGCCATGGTCAATTTCGGAGGATTCTACGCCGGTGGACTGGCAGGGTTTGTTGCTGACGCAACCGTAAGCAATTGCTACAGTACAGGGAGTGTAACTGATGCTTTTACGGCATGTGCAGCTATCGGAACAACAGAACCAACAAGTATCATCAGCAATTGCTACTACTGCAAAGAAAGAAGTGGTATCACAGATGAAACGGCAGGTGTTACCGAAAAGAAGGAAGCTGAGATGAAAAATCCTTCTTTTACCGCTCTTTTAAATGGAGACCAAAATCCGGTTGTATGGACAAACGATGCACAAAATACAAATGAAGGTTTCCCAATCCTTACATGGCAAAATAATTCTGACAGTGGTATTCAAAAACCGATGGAAGAATTAGATTGCAACATATATGGAGAAGGTTCTTCTGTCGTCGTTGAATGTGCAGCAGACAAATCCTGCCAAATGACCATCACTGATCTGACAGGGGTAACCATCGCAAATCTGACATTCACAAGTAAGTACTCTCTCGATATAACTAACAGAGGAATTTATGTTGTAACCGTTAAAACTGACAGCCAACAACATACAGCCAAAGTAGTTATTGAATAATTAACTTTACATGGAAGGGTATTTTCGTGACCTCGAATAAATGAAAATATCCTTCACCCCATCCAGAGCCTGTTTCAGTTTTACCATATATTCTTCTGAGGAAAACCTAAGCAGCCTCTAAAATATTTCCGTTTTTATGAAATCTAAAATTACAGGAATCGTACTGCTTCTCTTATTTCCATTATATTGTTTATCTCAAACAATATGTATCGATTATTCCCCTAAATTATCGGCATCTACCGTAAATAAAATTCAAGAATCCGAATCAAGATTCACACGGGGAACAACGGATAATAAACTTTTATTCGCCTATGTTCATCTGAAACCGGATACGAATATTAACGACTTAAGCTCAAAATACGGAGTGCGACTGAATGTCGGTTATAACAATGTATATACAGCCATTATTCCAATAAACCAAGTCAACAATTTCGCTCAGGACACATCTGTATTAAGTATCGATACAGGTAAAGAAACCAGAGCAATGATGGATTCGGTGAGAATATATTCAAATACAGAACAGGCATTCACTGGTAACAACCTTCCCCACTCATTCCAAGGTGAAGGAGTCATTATAGGAATTATCGATAATGGATTTGACTTTACACATCCCAATTTTAAAGACGAAAACGGTAATTGCCGGATTAAATCCGTGTGGGACCAAAACAATATCTTCACAACCTCCAACTCAGCATACGGTTACGGTACCGTTTACTCCACTCCGGAACAAATAATATCAACCAAACACGATATATCCGGAAATACCCATGGCACACATGTAGCAGGTATAGCAACGGGCAGTTACCATAATTTATATAGAGGAATAGCACCCAAAGCAGATATTGCTCTCGTATCTGTCAATGGAACGGAACAAGGTATTCTGGATGGTATTGACTTCTTATTGCATTATGCGGATGAAAACAACCGTCCGCTTGCCATCAATCTCAGTATGGGCACCGTATTAGGATTTAAAGACGGAACTGATAATTTCTCTATATTGGCAGATAACCTTATGAAAAATAAAAAAGGAAGAATATTGTCTATCGCAGCAGGTAATGAAGGTCACCGGAAATCAACTCTTACCGGAAATCTTAGTAAAAACACTCCGTGTATCAAGAGTTACCTTCTGCCACCATCATACAATAGGGACAATCTTTTCATACAAGGTATAGCCGATCATACCTATCAAATAACCATTTCTCTAAAAGATACACTGACAAACAAACTTCTGTTTTCACAAACTTTCACCTCGGGAGAAGAATGGAGCAAAAGCTACCAAAATTTCGGCTCGGGAGAAACTGACGGTAGCAGGTTCAATATTTCCGCATCATTGAATCCCGTCAACCGGAATCCTTATTTCAATATCAGCCTGATATATACCAAACCAGAGAATGAAGCCTGGGAAATTTCCATTTCGTCCGAAAATGGAAAATATATGATCAATAGTGACTACGGTAGTTTCACCTCAGCCGGCAAAGAAGGATACTCCGAAGGCAGTAGCGATTATACAATAGCTTGTACAGCAACCGGATACGAGTCTATTGCAGTAGGAGCATATGTATCTAAAGAAAATTATCAAAACCTTTCTGGTAAAAAATACAGATCGGAATGGAAAAAGGAGGAAATATATCCTCTTTCCGGAAAAGGTCCTACTTACGACGAACGCGTCAAACCGGATATAGTAGCTCCCGGTGCTACCGTTATATCTTCTTTCAATTCGTATGCTGCAAGTTATAGCATTAACCCCGAAGAAAAAGTTCTTGAGATAACAGACAAGACATCGGGAAGAAAGTATTCATGGGGAATTGCCAACGGAACCTCAATGGCTACACCGGTAGTCACAGGAACATTAGCACTATGGCTGG
>UMKV01063802.1_pt1 | contig 12466 bp, 24 predicted proteins | sample 1966381 | NCBI WGS metagenome assembly UMKV01 (sample SAMEA4836182, study PRJEB28245) | human gut metagenome | biome: gut microbiome; material: fecal sample | place: Denmark | collected 2008
GCGAACACCCCGGAGAACGACAAGATAGTTTCGGATTTCCTGAAAGCGTTAGCGTTACTTTTCACGGATGATAACGTTGATATTGACGTCAAGGTAGGTAACGCCGCTAGAATCACGAAACTGTACGGCACGGTGGCGAGGAAGGGGGCGAACGATCAAGACAGGCCGCACAGGCTGAGCAAGATTCTAACCGTGCCGGACGAGATAAAACCGACCGACAAGGAATTGTTTCTCAAGGTGAACAAGATACTGCCCGTGGAAGAAAAACCCACGTACAGCAATCGTTTCAACCAGGAAACTTTCAACATCGATGATTTTATCAACAAGCACGGGATACAAGTTTACCGGGACACGTCCGTGGCGGGGTTGAGAAAAATTATCTTGAAAGAATGCCCGTTTGACCCGTCCCACAAGGCCCCGGATTCGGCGATATTCGTGTCCCCTTCCGGGGCGATAGGATTCACCTGTTTTCATAATTCATGTTCAAGTTACACGTGGAAGGACTTGCGGTTGAAGTACGAGCCGGACGCTTACGACAAGAAAGATTACCGGGAATTCGTACACAAGCAGCAATATTACGGCCACGTGCAACGGGAAGAGTTCAAGCCAAGGGAGGAAACGGAGGACAAGGGAAAGAAATGGTTATCCATGAGGGATATTAAATTTTACGACCCCTCTAAAGTGATCTCCATACCAACCGGGTTTTTCGATCTAGACAAGGCCATCACCGGGTTAATACTCGGCGAGGTTTCGCTAGTTTCTGGTGTCAACGGTTCCGGTAAATCTAGCTGGTTGAACGTGGTGATGATGAACGCCGTGCAACGTGGTTTTAACGTGGCGTTGTGGTCGGGAGAGCTGGTCGATTTCAAGCTGAAAGGATGGCTAGATCAAGTGGCGGCAGGAAAGAATCACGTGGTAAAAAACACGTCATACGACAACGTTTATTACACCCCTAGAAACATATCCGAGAAGATCAGCGAGTGGATGGAAAACAAGTTTTTCCTGTACAACAACAACTACGGTTGCAAGTGGGAACAGATCGTTCACGACGTGAAGGACGTGGTGACGAACAAGGGCGTGAAACTGGTCGTTATCGATAACCTCATGGCTCTCGACATAGATGGACTTGACGGTGACAAGTACGGGAAACAGAAGAAATTCATCATCGACATTTGCGACATGGCGAAACAGATGAACATTCACGTGATACTCGTCGCTCACCCGAGGAAAGAAACCACGTTACTGCGCAAGGAATCGATTAGCGGCACGGCAGACTTGACTAACGCTGTTGATAATTGTTTTCTTGTTCATCGGGTCGGAGAGGATTTCGTGAGAAGGGCGAGCGAGTTCTTCGGGAAAGAGAAAACGTTAAGGTACGCCGAGTACTCGAACGTGTTAGAGGTTTGCAAGAACCGGAGCATGGGAGTTGTTGACTATCTCGTCGGGATGTATTACGAGGTGGAAAGCAGGAGGTTTAAAAATTCAAGGGCCGAGTACATCGTGTACGGGTGGCAAGAACAACCTAAACAAACAGAATTATTCAAGAGAATCGAACCGGACAGGAGTTTTGATATTAACCCGTTCGAGGATGATTCGGAGAAAGCACCATTTTAAAATTTAATAATATCATGACAGCAAACGGTATAGAACACCCGGACTTCCAGAATTCAAAGGAACTGGCCCGGCGTGACAGTGAAACGATAAAACAGAAGAAGATCAAGGCACCGGAACTCGGTAAGATCCGGGTCAAGAAAGGAAACGCCGTCTACTTTTTCAAGACGGAAGAGAGGATGAGAAATTCAATAATTCACACGAGAGAATTCGAATCAAGGTATTTAAAAAGAATGGATTAACATGGGAACAACGATAAATATCAAGCCAGGCAAGTTTAGGATCCCGGTAGTAGTCCCGAGAAGAAACGGGATTGACGCTATTTCAGTGCTAGATCTTGATGACAGGATGAAGTACATTTATTCCGGCTTGATCGTCGCCGACTCGATCGACGGTTACATACTTGAATTGATAAACGACACGAAGAGATGCAACCTGTACCGGCAGGGATTCAAGAGATCGTTAAACGAGATGAAACGCCGGATTGACAAGTACAAGTCAATCATGTATGACTCGGTCTGCATCACTGAACCGGCGAAGCTGGAATTGACAAGCAACCTTGACACGCTTGATGACGAGCTCGGGAATGACATCAAGATACTCTTCCACTCGATCAAGAGATACGTCCAGGGGTTCATCGACAACACTGATCACGTCACTTGTATAGCGAGATCGTCAATTATCAACGTCCTTTCCGGTTACTCGATCATGAATGACGAGAAGGTGTCTAGAATCATGAGCAAGGTTATGATGCGTGACGTTTGCTTGGATGACGTTAACATCAAGGCTATAAACTTCGAATCGAAGAAATTCACCGGTTTCTTCGCCTCTATTTACGGTGAGGTGGATATAGACTTGAATAACTGCGAAGAAATATTCACGGCCTTCTCGATCATTGACAAGAAGATGAACAAGATTCACGAGATATTAAAACAAACGGCGTAACAAGAAATTAAGTGAAGAATACCAGCGAAAGCTGGCTAGAGACCATGGACACAAAAAAAGGATATTTTATAAATCACGTGGATGAAGCTCAATCTTTTATCGAAAAGATAACAAATGAAAAAACGGCCCAAATTCCTTATCCCATGGATTCAAGTGACAAGAGTTATTATATAACGATCAGCGGGAAAGTATTCTTTGCTAAAACGATTAGCGGGAAAGGATTCGTGATTCAAAAGGAACACGTGAGGCGTCCTTCGTCCGAGAAATTCGTCAAGCTATCAACCGGGAAACACCGTGAAATTCAAGTGACGGTGGCGCAATGCCTGTACAACTCGTTCGTGATTGGCAAGTGGCTTGATGTCAGGCCGTGTTACAAAAACGGCAACAAGCTTGATTACTCGTTAGACAACTTGATATTACCTTTCGAGGCCTCCCCGTTCATATCGTCAAGCAAAATGGGGATGTACGCTGGATTGTATAAATCACATTTTGAACGGGTACGGTTATACTTGTCAAGGACGTTTAACTTATCAAAGGAAGATGCAGAAGATATTGTTCAAGACGCTTTTATTCACGTGACATGCAACAGGGATTGTGAAGACATTCTCGTAACGTGGGTGTGGTATTGCAAACAAAGGGTAAAAGATTTCATTCAAAAGCGATGCTCGTTATCGTGTTTTGATTACGACCCGTTTTTTTTCAACAAGGATTTCGAGTTCCCCCTTTACGACTTGTTACCCGTGAAGAGAGACAGGGAGATACTAGAGATGAGATACAAGGGATACAAGAACACGGAAATTGCTAAAATATTATCGATTAGTAAAGGAAACGTGGATGCTAGAATATCAAGATCATTAACCTTGATCAAGAAAATATTAAAAAAAGACCTGGAATATTATGAAAAAAGAAGACGTGTTTAAACTTTTCGGCATAGACGATCTAAGGGATCTTCCTGATGCCGTTACAAAAATTATAGAGGGCGATTTAAACGACCGAAACGATGTATACAAGGAATTAATTAGATTGAACAATTACGATATGTCTCACGATTGGTTCCAGGAATTATACGAGAGCGAGCTATCCGAGAGAAAACAGAAAAAACAAGATTTCACGCCCAATTCTCTAGGAATTCTATGCTCGGAATTAACCGGACAACATGGGCACCTTCACGAGCCAACCGCCGGGAACGGTTCTATGATAATAGCAGACTGGTGGCAGCGTTGCAACAAGTTGATCCCGTGGGAACATTTCCCGTCTCAACACATGGTAACGTGCTGGGAGTTGTCATCGAGATCTATCCCGATCCTGTTACTGAACCTGTCGATTCGTGGAATCATGGGGTACGTGTATCACGGGGACGTGCTTGAAAACGAGATAAAACAAAAATACATATTACTGAACCAGAGGGATGACACCCTGGCGTTCTCGGAAATAATTAAAGCTAGTGCTAACATGAAAATAGTTCAAAAATGAAACTTAGAGAAGTGTACGACACTTGGGTGCCGTTTAAAAAACGTCAAGTGAAAATATCCACGTTAAGCTGTTACAAAATGCTATACGTTAACATCATAGACCCAGTACTTGGGAACTTGGACGTGGAAACGTTAAACAAGAAGGTGATAATCCCTTTTATCTATAAATTGATGGATTCCGGGAAATCAAAAAAATATTGTTCGGATATACTCATAGTTCTAAAGATGCTCATCAAGTTTGCATCGGATGAACTTGATATAATAGTCCCTGATACGAGCTGGAAAATGACATGGCCAACCAAGAACAAGATTTTAGCGACAAAAATAGAAAGATACACGCCGTCAGAATATCGTGCTATTGTGGATTACGTTCTTGAAAACCCTTCACCGCTCAACCTCGGGATACTGTTGACAATTTGCACCGGGATGAGAATAGGTGAAATATGCGCGTTACAATGGAGTGACATAGATATTGGCAACAAGACTATACACGTTAGTAAAACTTTGGGAAGAATATACATGATGGATAACGACAGCGATCATGATAAAAAATCAAGAATCGAAATAGGACCTCCAAAAACATCATCGTCTGACAGGTACATACCTATCATGAAAAACGTTATGCCAATAATCAAGAAATTTTCAGCGGTATGCAACCCTGATTACTACGTGTGTACTTGCTCTAACAAGTTCACGGAACCACGCACGTTCAGAAATTATTATCGTGATTTTATTTTAAAAAAAGTGAAACTAGATCATTGCATCAAGTTTCACGGGCTCCGTCATACTTTCGCTACCACGCTTATAGAGAATAAGGTTGACGTGAAAACAGTTTCAATGTTACTAGGGCATTCCGATATAAGCACAACGATGGACATATACGTGCATCCATCGGATCAAACAAAAATGGAAGCTGTAAACAGCGGTTTAAAAAAGATATTCAAGTAAACAGAAACTAACTAAAAAGAGAAAGTGATCATGGAAAAAGAAAAACACTATTACATCAGGGGTAACAAGAAACACCCTGAACTGGTAATCGATAAATTAAAATCTCTTGGAGCAAAAGATACTAAAGATTATTTATTTGCAAATGAAGATTATGTCTTCTTTATCGACCCGATGAGAAATGTGATCGATTTTACCTTTATCGATAGCATTTGGGGGCAATTAATCATCGAACACTGGGAAGAAATCGAGATCGAAGAACCGGAACCCGAAACCGTCACCTTCACGGTTCAAAAAGGACAGACCAGCTGTGACGATTGCAAGTTCAAGAGCCTGTGTTACGACGCCAACATAGAGCTGGTACACCTGCTTAAATGCAACGTGTACGATCTGAACTCGATAACGGAAGTTGAACAATCAAAACAATAACAATGAATTATTTCGATATTTACTATGTGGTACGCAAGTTGATCGGTAATATCACTCCTATCAGTGATGATGGTACTAATAAAGAGAGATATTGTAATCTATTAGATCAATGCAAACTGCTAAATACTTTGTTTTTAGAAGTTTATAACGTGTACGATTCGAACAAGGATAACGAGAATCTTTCTAACAGGAGATGCGCCGAGAAAGCCCACGACACTATGAAAGAGATAATAGATTTTTATTCAGATAAAATAAATTAGCCATGTTCACGACAAAGTGCTTTATAAGAAAGAATACCCCGGAATTAAGAGACAAATTGGAAAAGATGGGATACCGGTTTTGCCGTTGCACCGAGGAAACAACCGCCGTGTACTTGATGGTTGGATACGGGTATATTCACGCCGTTCACGATGAATCGGTAGACATATTCGAGGACGAGGTAAAATCGGGGACGTGCAAGCTAATTGATTGCTGGGACAACGAGTTTCTCTTTCTCGCCCTCGCCGCAATGAGGGATGATACAGACAAGGATCAACTCTTCACGAACGGCATCGACTGGGCAATCAAGAGGGAAGCAGCTAGAAACTTGGGATTACCGGGTTTTGAATATCTAACTTTCCCACGTGACGTTGACACGCCGTTACACAAGGCAACTAAAGAAGAAATATTGAATTGTTTCCAAACACCAATAGCATGAGAGATTTTTTCAACCTTCTCAACGAGTACCCGATCACGGCTCTATGCGTGGCAACATTCGTGTACTATTGCTTGAGGGTAATATTTACAAAGAAAGATGACTAACGTTGCTGACGACATTAATGTCGGGAGCAAAATAAAAACAGTTTTTATTTAGAAAAAGAGGATTGGGTATGAAAGCTAAAGATTTAAGTATATCAAGCAAGGTTTACAAGGTCACCCCCGATGAGATAATATCAGTAAGTATTGAGGCAATCGAGAAAATAAATAATAGAATTAGAATAACAATTGACCGTTATTATTATGACACAAATGAAGACGCGGAGATAATTAAAACAAAGAATGATAATTTTTTCTTTAATTTTAATCAGGCACAAGAAGAACAATCAAGGTTACGGGAGGAGGTTATCAGATCTAGGTTCGAGGATATATCCAGGGCTATCACTGATTACAACGCCGTTATATTGAAGTATTTTAACAAACCGTTATCAACATTAGAAGAATTATGAAACCATTTAATTTAGAATTAGCGAAAGCCGGGTATCCTGTATGCACGAGAGATGGGAGGCCCGTGAGAATATTGTGTTTTGATAGGAAGAGTGTGGATGGATATTCGATACTGGCATTGGTCGACGAGGGCGACCACGAAAGTTTTATAGTATGCACCTCTCGTGGTAAATTTTATAAATATGGAAAGGACAATCCGTATGATCTTTTCATGTCTCCCGTGAAAAAAGAGGGGTGGATTAATATTTACAAAGAACTCAACAGTGATCACGTGTTTACCAGTCCGGTATATAAAACGTTGGATGAAGCGAACAAGGTGCGTGACATGAGCGATATATTTTTAGGTACATCTAAAATTGAATGGGAGGAATGATTATGACACCAGAAGAATACATTGATCAAATGAAAATACAAGAGGTGTCTTGGAACGGTGATATATGCGAGAATGAACCCACCGGGGATTACATATTATCCGAAGAAGACGCCTTGGAAGCAGTAAGAATGGCTAGGGAAGACGAGAAACGGATCGTGAAAGAAAAATGCGAGAAATTATTCCGTGGCTTCCTGCTTAAAGCCTTTCTCAAAAGTGCTTCAAACGAGCCGTTTGACCAAGAAGAGGAGTTCAAGAAATTAATGGATAGGATATGAAATACTTGATATTACATGACGGGGAAGCATTTTACACTGATTGGTTCTCCGTGGAAAATAATTACATACCGGGCATGGTTGTATTTGACTTGGTCGCTGACGTGTTTACTGATGACGGTAATGTATGGCATAAAATAGGAATAGATTATTTATAATTTGAATCATGAACACGAAACTAACGATTGACGAGATAGAGCTTGATAGCACGGATAAAGCGATTGACTGGGAGCAACGCAGGTACGAGATAGCGAAAGATGTTCTAACCGGGATTATAGCAGAGGAAAGTATTCCCGGTACTGATCCATTTCATTATATTGACAAAGATGTAAGTCGAGCGATAGAATATGCTGACGAGTTAATTAAGCATCTTAAATCTAAATAATTATGCAAGAATACATTTGGGCGCAGGTAGTTAAAATGACTACAAACAAAATAGATGAAGGTCAGATTATTACAGTATCTGATTGGTGTTTACTTAATACAAAATAATCATGGAAGAATATAAAGTAGGCGAAGTGTTCCAGTTCGGGAAAATTAAACTGAAATGCGTGGAAGGTTGTAGTTGTAGAGATTGTGCCATGAACCCACTTGATGTTGAAGGGTGCGAATTTATATCAAGGTACGTGGGAGCATGCGCTATTAGAGATAGGTCGGATAAAACAGGAGTTATATTTATTGAAGTAGAAGAAGATGAAAAATGAATTTAATGTAGGTGATATATTTCAGTTTGGATTTATGAAATTGAAATGTGTAGAATCAACAACAAAGGATTGTCATGGATGCGTTTTATCATGTACAAATCCATGTAAAAAATTCGTGGGTGAGTGTGCTTTTTATAAAAGACAGGACGGAAAAGATGTGATGTTCATTGAAGTAAAAGAAAAGAATAATGGTTAAAGAATTCAAAGTGGGTACGATATTCGAGCTAGGCCGGGTGTTGTTAAGGTGTACAAAAGGGAGTGATTGCACGAAATGTTATTTTTTTGATAAAGAAATTTCCTGCACGGTGTTCACGTCAGAAATGGTGGGATCGTGTGATTCGGCGGAAAGAAATGATCATGAACAAGTCTTCTTTGAAAGGGTGGGCGAAGTGTGTGATAACAGCGAGGAAGATTCATAGAGTAGGGAGTTATATTTATTGACGTAACAGAAGAATAAAATGACAGTATCTCAAAATAATCAATACAACATGAAAAAATTCGAGTACAAGGTGTTAACATTCGGTTATGGCATGATACCGGACGAGCAACGGTTAAACGAGCTTGGACAATCCGGTTGGGAGTTAACCGGGATGATTGTTGATAGTGAAAAGAAAATCAGTAACTTCTTTTTCAAGAAAGAGGTAGACCAAAAACAGGTTAAAACAAGATGAAATGAAACGTACTTACAAGATCGAAACAAGGGGCAGCGTGATAACCCTCTACCGGAGAAGATTGGGGTTCATGTGGTTTTCTGTTGAATCCAAAGTATTTTGCTACTCGCAACACCGGATAAAGATAATACGGGATTGGATAGCGAAGTACGGGAAGGATAATTTCATATCCGACAAGTGTTATTAAAATATTTTATATATTTGCACCACGGCACGTGAAGGTGTGCCACGAAAATATTACGAACTAGTTCATTGTTCAGCAGAAATCGCCAGTTTCAAATTTGAACAATCAAATGAGCTAGTTGGGCTTCCTATACGGTGGCTTGGCTAGTAGTTTGATTGTTAGGTCTCTGGCGATTCCTTGCTGACAGCGAACGTTAAGCCACTTTTTTTATGGATAACGAAACAAAACAAGTTATAATCGACATCTCGCCGCTCGTGATTAGCGAGAGGTTCGATATTTGGTGTCTCGCCGAAATACCATTGGATCCCGCTCTGGTTTTAGAGAAATACCCCGTGTGTGATAATTGACGTACTATGCTAGATGTGCTGTGTGGCGAGTGATGCAAGTTAGAGTAGCACCACGGCGGCTTCTGGAAACGGGGGCCGCTTTTTTTAACATCAATCTTATAGAAATATGCAATAATTTTATAACTTTGGCGTCCAAATTTTCGTATATTTGGTACGTGTAACAAAAAAAATAGCGTCACAATGGAAACTCTAACCAGTCTTGATTATGCAAAATTAATACAATTTGCGGCGGTTAGGAATCACATGACCCTTCTTAACAGGACGCAAATAAATAAAATATTATTTTACGTGTATGGTGTTTATCTTGCCGAGGTCGGCGAGTCGTTATTTAACGACGATACCCCGAAAGCTTGGCCTTACGGCCCTGTATTCCCGATCGTGAACAAGAAAATAGACCCAGAACAGGTTATACATGATTTTTCACAAGAAAAAATTGACGCTTATCGGGCAAACAAGAAGGCTATGGATATTGTCGTGAAAGCTGTTGATAAATTGCATAATTTAAGTGCCTATAAATTGACACAATGGTCACATCAGAAAGGATCTCCGTGGTACAAAACGTTGTTTGGGGATGGAGATATTATGCCTGATGACCAAATAAAATGGAATCAAGAAATACCGAAAAAATACATCCAAGATTATTTCAAAAATAACAAGTGATGAGTGATGAGCGATAATGATTTATTATCCAATAGTAGTAAAAGTTCCGTAACATGGAAACATTACATTGCCCATGGTGGGTACTTTTTATATACGGTCGCTTTCTCTTTCTTTTCAAAACCATTCAAGAAAGAGAAAAAAGATATTAATTTGCTTGATCAAGTAAAGTTATTAATTGATACAGATCCCATCAATAGTGATATTATAGATAAATGTGAACAATATATAGGATTGCACCGTATTGTTGAAAACACGAAAGCGAGAAGGAGACTTGAGAAATGGGCATCAAGAATTATAGCCATCTACTTGTTTGTTGTGCTTGGGATTGTCGTATGTAATTACGCATCTATAGAACCATTTAACAAGTGGGGGACAATGTCCATATCTGACCCCGTGATGATAACAATATTATCCACTACAACAGTTAATATTATAGGGTTAGGGTTAATAGTATTAAGAGGACACTTCCTTATGAATGACCTGAAACATGACAAGGGTAAAACCAAATCCAAAGAACCATATAAATAAACCATGACATTCTCTGGGAACAAAAACAATAGTTATTTCCATTTTGGATATAACTACTAAAAACACTTGTTAATGAAATAAATTTTGAATATATTTGCATATAACAATGTAACTATTATGTATGCTAAGGTGAGCAACCTTAGCCTAATTGGCGAATTAGATGATAGTCTAAAAGAAAGTGAATCAGGATTGCCGTCTTTAATTCACTTTCTTTTTTAATTATAGATAGCGTAGAAATTTATTATTCGTCTTCATTTCCCGGAATATCAACGATGTCGACACGTTTACCTAACGCCTTGCATATTTTACTCAAAATATCAAGACCTACCGAGTATTTCCCTTTCTCTATTTTCCAGATGTTCGTGTAGTTCAATCCCGTTAACCCGGCGAGGTCTCTTTGAGACAATCCCTTATCTTTTCGTAACATCGCTATTTGCAGCCCTATTCTTTCTCTATCATTCATACATCATCTTTTAACTTTCCCGATCAAATCGTACCCTTGTTTTACCTGTATAACCCAGCAGTCATTAATAGCGCATTCGCCCATTAATTCCTCACCAAGCTCCATTGCCCGGGTGTCATCTAGACAATCAAATTTCTTTTCTTCCAAATCATTACCGTCTAAATCCATGTATATAAACCTGTACTCTTTCATAATTGTGTATTTATAGATTATTTAAATGATAGCATCCCATTGTTGGTTATCGTGTATTTTTTTTAATTTTTCAGTTGCCATATCCAAGCCCGTCACGCTGCTATTATTAAAATAAACATCACCTAAAATATAAGGCAGCATTTGGCTGGCTCTTTTTTCGCTCTTGATATTTTGCATTGCCATGAGATTCATTACTTGAATCATGAAATTTCTCAATGTAATATTGTTGAAAAATTTTTCTTTTTTCAATTCTTCGTATTCTGAAATAACAATTTCCCTATTTTGAGATAGAAAATTTTGTAGGTTGAATTTTGTAGCCATGTTATTCGTGCAGAATTTATAGCGTTGCCCCGCTTCTATTGTTATTGTTTGATGTTACAAATATAATACAAATATCGTTTGCTTGCATATTTGCAAGCAAATATTTTCATGAAATGACGTTATTTATAATGGTTCAAAACAACAAAAGATACACGTGGACAAAAATAAAGGGGCATCCCGCCCCTCTAACACGCCGCCAATCGTGCCACACTTCAAGTAACTGTTTAACCGCTTTCAAACGATAGCGAGCATCTCCGCTATGATTATAGCAGCGACCCCGGCGATACACTCGTTATCCAGCAAGTCCATCAAATACACTAAATTAGCATCGTTTTTCATGGAGCGTGTTTTTAAGTTTTACATCTACAAATTTCCCTCTCTATATCTTTTTCGTGATTACAACAGGTACACAGGAACATCTTGTTCACCGGGAACAACTCCCTCCGGATCTCCCCGGACAGGTAAGCGACATTCTCCCCACCTGTTTCTAACCCGAAGGCTTTAGCAACGTGGTCGGTAAAGTGTCTCAACTCGTGCGAGAAAGAGTTATCGAACTCTGCCGGGCTTGACCACGTCCCGATAACCATTATCGTTTCACGCAGGGCGTTATTGGAATAGGTAAGACCCGTGTTCAACCTGCATGAAGCCATGTTCCGGTAGGCCCTTTCAAGATTATTCCTCGGGCATTGTATCGCTCTTAACTCGTTAATTATATCACGGGTGTAATAGCAATCCACGGCGTAGAACACCCTCAAGTGCCAGTCGTAACGGTCGATATACAGGTCTCTAACTATCATCTGTTCAATTTCGCAAGTTGTTTCTCCAATCTACGCCTTTGCGCTCGATTCAAGGCACGTTTATCAATACCTTGAGCGAATCCCTTTATCTTGTTAAAATCCTCCTCTGGCATCGATTTAATGATACTCTCCGGGCTTTCCCCGCGCAGGAGGCGCAGTATGTATTTCAATCCTTTCATAGCATCTCTTCCCACGTGATAGGCGTACCACTCCCGATCGTGTCCGCGTAATAACGAGTAAATGGTAATCCCTCGTAAGCGTCCGGATCGGAAACGTAATCTTTAACGAACAAAGCAAGATGCTGCTCGTCTTTAATCGAAGAACCCATGTAATCCGATTTTGCCATGTT
>UMKV01005119.1_pt1 | contig 12229 bp, 12 predicted proteins | sample 1966381 | NCBI WGS metagenome assembly UMKV01 (sample SAMEA4836182, study PRJEB28245) | human gut metagenome | biome: gut microbiome; material: fecal sample | place: Denmark | collected 2008
CGGTGCGGCAGACCCTCATCGAACGGAACCTGCGGCTGGTGGTGTATATTGCCCGCCGCTTTGAGAACACCGGCATCAACATCGAGGATCTCATCTCCATCGGCACCATCGGGCTTATCAAGGCCATCAACACGTTCCGCACCGATAAGAACATCAAGCTGGCCACCTACGCCTCCCGCTGCATCGAGAATGAGATCCTGATGTACCTGCGGAAAAACAACGGCAGCCGGGTGGAGGTCAGCTTCGATGAGCCGCTGAACACCGACTGGGACGGCAAGGAGCTGCTGCTCAGCGATGTGCTGGGCACAGACAGCGATGTGGTCATGCGGCCCATCGAGGCGGATGTGGACCGTCAGATGCTGGCGGACGCCGTGGCGAAGCTGAGTCCCCGGGAGCGGGACATCATCACCATGCGCTTCGGTCTGGGCGGCTGCAAGGAGCTGACGCAGAAGGAGGTAGCCGACCGGCTGGGCATCTCCCAATCCTACATTTCCCGGCTGGAGAAGCGCATCATCCTGCGTCTGCGCCGGGAAATACTGCGCATGAGCTGAAAAAAGGCTGTGAAGGAAATTTCCTTCACAGCCTTTTGCTGTCAAATCATTGCAGGAACAGGGAGGCGGGACGGTTTATGACCATCATGTTGTAGTACCGCAGCAGGTGATAGTCGTCCTTGTCCAGCTTGATGGTGTTCATCAGACGCTCCGTCTCGTCCAGCGGCTCCTTGGAGATCAGCGCTTTCAGCGCGATGGGGGCAAAGAAGGGTGTGGAGCCGATACCGGACACCAGACCGATGGCCGGTGTGCGGTTGGACATGGGGTTCAGCATGCAGATGTACATTTTCTCCGCCTCATTGATCTGGTTGGTCAGCACCATGTGGGTGATGGTGTCGTAGGCCTTCATCTCGCCGGTAAACAAGTGCTGGCACCGGTCCGGGTCGGCAAAGGATGCCACGCCCAGATACAGCGTGACCTCGATGGCGTCCCGGTCGGCGGCGCGGGAGAAGCGCAGCAGGGAGCGCACCATCTGCCGCACGCGCCCGTCGTAGTAGTACATATACGCCAGCGACTGGTTGAAGTAGTTGTTCTTGGGCAGGGACGTATCCTGATGGAACACCGGCGGCTGATAGTCGATGAAGCACTTGAGATCAATGTCCAGCGCCTGCGCAATGTCGTACAGCGTCTCGATGTCGATGGTGATGGCGCCATTTTCATACTTGGAGAGCGTAGCCTTGCTCTTGTTGATCATGGCCGAGAACTGTTCAATGGTATAACCCCGGCTTTTTCGGTATTTTTTGATACGCTGCCCCACGAAATAGGAAAAAGAACTCATATGCGTCACCTCCTGTGCACATTGCAATCATACCAAACATTTGGTAGGAAGTCAACCATTAGTTTCGGAGCGTGAAACATATTTTCGGCGTATTTTCTCAATAGTAAACCATTCGGTGAAAAAGATAACAAAGGGAAAAGACGCGGTGGGTATACCGGCAAGCAAGCGCATATAGAAAAGCGCCTGACTCTTGCGGGTCAGGCGCTTTCGTGCACATGTAAGGGGAAAAGGGGCTTTACTTGGCGGCGTCCATACCGGCCAGCAGAGCCTTCTTGTTGCCCTCCAGGAAGCGGGCTTTCTTCTCGCCCAGCTCGATGCGGATGGCTTCCATCATGCTCTCCACGGAGGTAACGGGAGCCTTGGCCAGGGTGGCGCCCAGGATGGCCACGTTGGCGCCCTTGGGGTTGCCGATGGACTCGGCAATGCCGTTGGCGTCGCAGTACACCACGGTGATGTCGTCACGGACGGCCTTGCGGTCGATGATGCTGCTGTTGATGACCAGCACACCGCCGGGCTTCACATGCTCCTCGAACTTGTCCAGAGAAGGACGGTTCATGGCAACGATCACATCGGCCTTGTCCACCAGGGGGGAGGCCACGGGGTCATCGGAGACGATGACGGAGCAGTTGGCGGTACCGCCGCGCATCTCGGGGCCGTAGGAAGGCAGCCAGGAGACGTGCTTGCCGTCCAGCATGCAGGCCATGGCCACGAACTTACCGATCAGGAGCATGCCCTGACCGCCGAAACCGGCAAAAATGAAGGTTTTTTCCATATTACTCGGCCTCCTTGTCTTTGTACACGCCCAGCGGGTAATAGGGGATCATGTTCTTCTCCAGCCAGTCCAGCGCCTCCACGGGAGACAGACCCCAGTTGGTGGGGCAGGTGGACAGCACTTCGATCATGGTGAAGCCCTTACCCTCCATCTGAAGGCGGAACGCCTTGGCGATGGCCTTCTTGGCCTTGGCGATGTTGGCGGTGTTGTTGACGGCCACGCGCTCAATGTAGTAGGAGCTGGGCACGGCGGACAGCATCTCGCACATCTTGATGGGCAGACCGCTCCACTCCTCGCTGCGGCCGGCGGGGCAGGTAGTCGCCTTCTGGCCGATCAGGGTGGTGGGGGCCATCTGGCCGCCGGTCATACCGTAAATGGCGTTGTTGACGAAGATGGTGGTGATCTTCTCACCGCGGTGAGCGGCGTGAACGATCTCGGCGGTGCCGATGGAGGCCAGGTCGCCGTCGCCCTGATAGGTGAACACCAGAGTGTCCTTGCCCACAGCGCGCTTGATACCGGTGGCAACTGCGGGAGCGCGGCCGTGAGCAGCCTCGTACATATCGCAGTTGAAGTAGTCATAGGCAAACACGGAGCAGCCCACGGGAGCCACGCCGATGACCTTGCCGTTCAGGTTCATCTCGTCGATGACCTCGGCCACCAGACGGTGAATGATACCGTGGTTGCAGCCGGGGCAGTAATGGAACTGCTTGTCAGTCAGCAGCTTTGTCTTTTCGAACAGTACAGCCATCTTATTTACCCTCCTTCATGCTCAGGATCTTCTCAACGATCTCGGTGGTAGAGGGCATCTGGCTGCCGCAGTGACCGAAGAAGTCCACGTGCTTGGCGCCGTTGATGGCCAGCTTCACGTCCTCCAGCATCTGGCCTTCGTTCAGCTCCACGTCCAGAACGGCCTTCACGCTGGGCTGGCAGCAAGCCTCGCGCACAGCGTCATAGGGGAAGGGCCACACGGTGATGGGACGAACCAGACCGACGTTGATGCCCTTTTCCTTCAGCTCGGCGATAGCGCTCTTGGCGATACGAGCCACGGTGCCGAAGGCGGTGATGATGTAGTCGGCGTTCTCGCAGTTGTAGGTCTCCCACATCTGCTCATTGTCGACGACATTCTTGTACATAGCCTGCAGCTCGTCGTTGTGGACAGCCAGGCTCTCGGTGTCGATATAGATGGAGTTGATGATGCCGCGCTTCTTGGGATCGTCACCGGGCTTCCAGCCGGTGCAGGCCCAGGGCTTCTTCTCGGGATCCACCTTGTAGTCCACCATCTCGGGCAGCTCCACGGGCTCCATCATCTGGGCGATGATACCATCGGCCAGGAACAGAACGGGAATGCGATACTTCTCAGCCTTGTCGTAAGCGCCCATCATCAGGTCGATGAACTCCTGCACGGAGGAGGGAGCGAAGGTCAGCAGGTGATAGTCACCGTTGCCGCCGCCCTTGACGCCCTGGAAATAGTCGCCCTGAGAGGCCTGAATATTGCCCAGACCGGGGCCGCCGCGCATCACGTTGACGATGACGCAGGGGACCATGGCACCCGCGCAGTAGGAAATACCTTCCTGCTTCAGGGACACACCGGGGCTGGAAGAAGAGGTGATGACACGGGCGCCGGTGCCGGCGGCACCGTAGACCATGTTGATAGCCGCGACCTCGGACTCGGCCTGCAGGAAGCAGCCGCCGACCTCGGGCATACGTGCGGACATGTACTCGGGGATCTCCGTCTGCGGAGTGATGGGGTAACCGAAGAAATAGCGTGCGCCGGCACGAATGGCGGCTTCCGCAATAGCTTCGCTACCCTTCATAAGAGTCAAAGCCATGTTTTTTCCTCCTTAGTCTTTTTCAATACGGATTACCACATCAGGGCAGGTGCGGGCACAGGAAGTACAGCCGATGCAGGCTTCCATGTTGATGACCTCCGCCGGATGATAGCCCTTAGCGTTGATGCGAGTCTTGGACAACTCAATGATGTGCTTGGGACAGGCTCTTGCGCACAGGCCGCAGCCCTTGCACAGGTTTTCGTCGATGGTAACTCTTACCACTCTCTACACCTCTTTTCCTCAAATTCCTCTTGCTGTTTGTATCTACTACCCCCGAAAAGGGGAGGTATGCGGGGTTTAATACATATCCTTGTGCGGGTTCTTGGTGTTCAGTCCATACTCGATGTAGGAATCCCAGTCACGGTGCATGTACACGTCGATGGCCACGGGCTTTCCCACATATTTCGGGTCCGGGTCGCGGGCCAGGAAGGCGTCCAGAAACTCCTTCTTGCCGGTGGTATAGGCCACAGGGATACCGGTCAGGTCGACGACCTGCCGCAGCACCTCGTAGCCGTCCCACAGATCGTCCGCACTGGTCATGGTGGACAGGTTGGTATTGTTGATCATACCGGTGATCTGCAATCTGGCATGGGTCTGCATTCCCTCCTGCAGCCGGTGGATCTTCTCCACCGTGCTGGCAAGAGGGCGACGAATATTTACAACGTTCAGCACTTCCAGAGCACCCGGCTCCAGTGCCATAAAGTCCTGATGGTAGCGGCCCAGCGCCGTGGCGCCCACATCGTCGCCGCCCACATCGAAAATGACCGTATCCCAATCCAGTACAAAGGCGGATGACACCTCGGCGGGGAGGGAGAGCGTCTCGATACCGGAGCAGGCGAAGTTGGGAGAGACCAGCCGGATCTCCTTCTGTTCCACCATCTTGCCCCGCTCGGTCAGCCGGAAGTAGGTGTTCACCATATCCAGATCCAGCAGCTCCGTCCTGTCACCGCGGGCGGCTGCCTGCATGGCGAAGTTCAGAGCCAGCTCGCTCTTTCCGCTGCCGTAGTTGCCGATGAGCACTTTGACGTCTTTCATGGATGCAGTGTCTCCTTGCTTATTTCAGGTTCTCCCGGATGGTCTGGCACAGAGCGGTGATGCCCTGAACGATCTTCTCCTCAGGCATGCAGGAGTAGTTCAGACGCAGGGTGTTCTCGTGGCCGCCGTTGGGGAAGAAGGAGCCACCGGGAACAAAGGCCACCTTCTTGGCCAGGCACTTCATCTGCAGGTCCTTGGCGTCCATGTACTCGGGCAGCACGACCCATGCGAACAGACCGCCCTCGGGACGGGTGAAGGTGCAGGGCTCGGGCAGCTCCTTGGCCAGCGTCTCCAGCATCACGGCGCGGCGCTTCTTGTAGCACTCACGGATGGTGTTGACATGGGCGTCCAGATCGAACATATCGATCCACTTGGAGGTCTCCATCTGACCGACGGTGGAAGCCTGCAGGGAGGCTGCCTGCTCCATGAAGTTGTACTTGGCCAGGATCTCATCGTCGGCGCAGACCCAGCCCAGACGATAGCCGGGCGCCAGGATCTTGGAGAAGGTGCCCAGATAGATGACCAGGCCCTTGGTGTCCAGGCTCTTCAGCGCGGGCATATACTCGCCCTCGAAGCGCAGCTCGCCGTAGGGGTTATCCTCGATCACGGGGATCTCGTACTTGTTGACGATGTCCATGAACTGATGACGGCGCTCCAGATCCCAGGTACGGCCGGTGGGGTTCTGGAAATCGGGGATGACATAGATCATCTTCACCCGCTCGGTGGTAGCCAGGATCTTTTCCAGCTCGGACATGATCATGCCGCCGTCATCGGTGGGAACTTCGATGAACTTGGGCTCGCAGGCCTTGAAGGCGTTGACGGCGCCCAGATAGGAGGGGCTCTCCAGCAGCACCACGTCACCGGGGTTCAGGAACACGCGGCCGGAGAAATCCAGACCCTGCTGGGAGCCGGAGGTCACCAGAATGTGATCCTTGTCGGTGTGGATGTTGTTCTTTGCCAGCATACGCTCGGCGATCTGCTCACGCAGACGGGGGAAGCCCTCGGTAGTAGAGTACTGCAGAGCGGCGCGGCCATTCTCCTTCAGGACGGCCACGGAGGCCTCCATCATCTGCTCCACGGGGAACAGCTCGGGAGCGGGCATACCGCCGGCAAAGGAGATGATGTCAGGCTGCGCGGTGAGCTTCAGCAGCTCGCGGATCTCGGAGCCTTTCAGCAGGTCCATTCTGCTTGCAAATTGTACCATGAATGTTTTCCTCCTCAAATTTTGTTGATTCCGTAAATGCACATTTCGTTCCACTTTGTACATAGTTGATTAAAGCACAAAACCGCTGCAAAGTAAATAAAGCGGAGCGGAGAAAAAAGAGGGCAGTTTCATTTTTGGCATTCCGAACAAAAAACCGTGCATTTGTCTCGTCAATTCCACAACGTATTTCAGCGAATGAATCGGCGAAATACGAAAAAATACCACATACACGGGGAAAACAGGGCTTTTCTCCACCAGCGGTAGGAATTGCCTTTTGCACGATAACATGCTATACTAAGACGCCGGGAGGGCGTCCCGCCCCCTCAGAAAAGGAAAAAACTGTTAAATCACCCACGAACAGGGAAGGAGGCGCATCCCCATGAAAAAGAAAGAATTTGCGGCAGCTGTGGCGCTGCTGAGCGCCAGCTCGGCGCTGTGCCTGCGCATCATGAAAAAGGTGGACGAGAAGCTGCGCTGTGAGAAGGAAAAGCGGACGCGGAAATAAACGAAAAGACAAGGCAAGGGACGGCTTTCGCCGTCCCTTGCCTTGTCTTTCAGAGAATTCAGGCAGCCGCCTTGACAACGGAGGTGATGTGGGGGTTCACGCCCTCATACCAGTACAGGAAGCCCTCCATGTCCACGACATCGCCCACGTTCAGGGCCTTGACAGCCTCATACACGTCGGAGCCGGGGCCGCACAGGTAGCTCTCCACCACGAAGGTGTAGATGGTGTCGTTCAGCATGACGTTAAAGTACAGATCGTCGCCCTCGGAGCCGGAGCCATCCCAGTTGTACAGGAACGGGGCGCCCGCATCGTTGGAAGCTGCGACGGTCATGCCCTTGAAGGCCACCTTCTCATTCTGGTGCTGGATCAGCTCGTCGCTGCCCAGCAGGGAGGTGACGTCCAGCGCGTCATAGACCTTGGAGCCCTCCAGCACCTCGTAGGAGGCGTCGATGATCTCCACCTCGCCGGACCACTCGGCCTTGTAGCCGCTGACGCGGAGCTTGGCGCCATCTACCAGCAGGGAGCCGTAGTCCTCCTTGGAGCAGGGCATATTGTACAGGAAGTACGCGCCGTCATCGGCCTGGGTGTAGAAAGTGGCCACGCCGACGCCGTCCTTCTCCCACCAGCCCTGAGCGGCCTGAATGTATGTCTCCACGGTGACGGGGGAATCCACGGCCGCCGCGTCGAACTCAGCGTGGGTCATGACAGTAACGGCGGCGTCGCCGCCCTCATCGGGGGTATCCTTGTCATCGGTCTGGTCCTCGGTCTTGCCGCAGCCAACGATGGACAGAGCCATCACCAGCGCCAGCAGAAGGGTCAAAAACTTTTTCATGTTGTTTCTCCTCTTGTTTGTACCATAAAAATGGGTAATAGGACGGGTGCGCTCAATGCACACCCATCCTATTATACCGCATTCTGCCAATAAATCAATGCCTGTTTCGCTTTTTCACAAGCTGTACGCCGCCGTAGACACCCATCAGTGCCCATGTGCAGCCCAGCGTGATGAGCAGCGCCTTCGCCGAAGCGGGGAGCGGCCCCAGATCTTCACTGCCGGCGGACAGGGCACCCTGCTGGTCCAGCCGGTACAGAGATGTGACGCTGTCGTACAGCTTCGCCATATACGCTGCGTCCACCGGCTCCTTGCGCCGGACGGACTTGGTCACATCCTCGATAAGCTGTCCCGCCGCGTTCCGCAGGGAGGCGGAGCCGTTGTACACCGGGGTGGTGAAGGTGTTGTCCACGTTGTCCAGCAGCAGCTTGGAGGCCTTGATCTTCACATCGTAGTGGAGCTTGTCGTCCGCGCCCTCCTGCGCCAGATAGTCCTGATAGGCGGCGGACTGCTGTGCCTTTGCCGTGACGGGGACGTAGCCCTCCGTCTGGGCGTAGGCGATCTGGACGTCGTTGGTCAGCAGATACTGGGCGAACAGCCATGAGGCCAGCACCTCCTGGGGATCGTCCTTGTTGAACACGCACACCGACGGGCCTTGGGAGATCATCTGCGGGTGGTCGGGGTCGAACTGGGGCACTGTCATCACCGCCGTCTCAAAGTCCACATACTTGTCGGCGCTGATGTCGCTCAGCGGCGCGTGGGAACCCATCCAGGTGGCGCCGGCGGTGGAGTCCACCGCGAACAGGCACTGTCCCGCGTTCAGAAAATTGGCGGGATAACCGGAGATCTTGAACGTGGAGAACGCGCCGCTGGCGGTGTGGGCCGCGATACCGTACAGCAGCTCCTCCGTAGTGTCATTGAATATCTGTACCTCACCGCCGGCGGTGGAATAGCCCGCGCCTTTCTGGCGCAGCATCTGGATCATCATGTTGTCCGTGGATTTATAGATGAAGGGCAGCAGCACCTGCTGGCTGTTGACGGCGAAGGTGCCGTCGGCGTTTTTCGCCGCGGCCGCCGCCTCGGAGACCTCCCACACGAAGTCCCACGTCAGCGTCTCCGGCAGTTCATAGCCCAGCGCCTCCACATAGGTCTTGTTCACATAACACGCCTCGGTGGAGCGCATGAACGGCACGGCATAGTGGCTGCCGGAGAAGCTGCACTCCTCCAGAAACTGCGGGATCATCTCCTCCAACGTGGGGGCGTCGTACCGCAGGGCGCTGCCGCCCAGCCCGTACTGCTCGTCGGCGAACAGGCCGTCCAGCGGCGTCACCACATTGGCGCCGGTGAGGTAGGTGGCGATGTGGTCGGGGTAGGTGATGCACACGTTGGGCGTGGTGTTGGTGGCGATATTGGTGATGACGTCGTTGTAGATCTTACCGTAGTCGGTGTACAGCCGCAGCCGCACGGAGATATTGGGGTACAGCGCCTGAAAATCGTCGATGGCCTTGTTGTAGATATCCACCTGCGTCTTGTTGGTGTCGTTTTTGGCCCAGAACGTGATCTCGTACTGCCGAGACTCGTCAAAGCTGTCCGGCACGGAGAAGGCGTTCTGCCCACGGGAGCCGTGGCACCCGCACAGCGTCAGCAGAGCGGCCAGCGCCAGCGTCAGCGCGGCGATACGCAGATGCCTCATCCCTTGGTGCCCCCTCTCGAGACGCCCTCCATGATCTTGTTGCGGAACAGGAGGAACAGCACGATCAGCGGCACGGAGATGACCACCACCGCCGCCATCATGGCGGGGATGTTCTCCCGTCCGAAGCCGTTTTCCCGGATGGCCTGGATGCCGTTGGACACCAGGAAGTAGTTCTCATCGTCGGTGATGAGCCGGGGCCACACATAGGAGTTCCAGCACTCGATGACCTTCAGGATGACGATGGTCACCACCGTGGGCCGGCAGATGGGCAGCATCACCTTCCACAGGTACTTGAAGTCGGAGGTGCCGTCCACCTTAGCGGCGTAGTACAGCTCATCGGGGATCTGTGCGAAATTCTCCTTCAGGAGATAGATGTAGAACACCGATGTCACTGACGGCAGGATGAGGCCCCAGAATGTGTTGCGCAGACCCGCGTCCGTGATGGTGACGAAGTTGGTGATGATGACCAGTTCGTTGGGGATCATCATCAGTGCCAGAAAGAGTGTAAAGGCAAGATGCTTGCCACGAAAATTCAGCCGCGCGAAGGCGAAGGCCGCCAGCGTGATCACCGCCAGCATGATGGCGGTGGTGGCCGCGGTGAAGATCACCGTGTTCAGGAAGTACCGGCCCAGCGGCACGGCGGTAAAGGCGTCCCGGTAGTTCTGGAGGGTGGGGGACAGGGTGAAGAACGCCGGGATGCGCTCTGCGCTGTACGCGCTGTAGCTTTTCACGGAGGTCAGCACCATCCAGTAGAAGGGGAACAGCACGATGACGGCCCACAGGGCCAGCAGCACATAGGTGACGGCGCGGCGCACCGCCCTGCGGCGACGTGCGGTCAGCTCGATCTGCTTATAATCGGTATGAGAGTCCACAGTGTCGCCTCCTCTCAATAGTGGACGTGCTTCCGGCTCACCAGCAGGTTGATGCAGGTGATGGTCAGCACGATGGCAAACAGGATGATGGCCGCCGCCGACGCAAAGGACGGGTAGCCGCCGGAGTCGCCGTACAGCATATCGTAGATGTAGCCCACCATGGTGTTCATCTGGGCGGCGTTCAGGTCGGTGCCGAACAGGGCCACCGCGTCACTGTACGCCTTGAACGCGCCGATGAAGCCGGTGACCACCAGATAGAAGATCATGGGGGAGATCATGGGCAGGGTGATGCGGGTGAAGATGCGCCGGCGGGAGGTACCGTCGATGCGGGCGGCGTTGTAGTAGTCCTGCTTCACCGACGCCAGCGCGCTGGTGAGGATCAGGATCTTGAAGGGCAGCACCACCCACACGGTGTAGAAGCACAGCACGAACATTTTCGCCCAATACGGCCCGTCGATAAAGTCCACGCCGGGACTGCCGAACCAGTGGAGCATCACGTTCACCAGACCATCGGTATAAGCGGTCTTTTTGAACAGGATCATGAATACCAGACCCACCGCCAGTGTGTTGGTGACGTAGGGCAGGAAGTATACCGTCTGGAACAGACCCCGCAGCTTTTCGATGGAGCTGAGCCCCAGCGAGATCAGCAGGGCAAGGCCGGTGGACACCGGCACGGTGATGATCACGAGGATGAAGGTGTTTTTCAGCGCCTGCAAAAAGTAGGGATCCCGCAGCACATAGCGGTAGTTGAAAAGACCCACGCCGGAAAACGTCTGGGACGCGGAGTTGTACCCCTCCTCGAAAGAGTACACGAACACGTCCACCAGCGGGTAGACCATGAACACGCCCAGAAAGGCGATGGCGGGCAGCAGGTACAGCCAGCCCTTGGCATTTCGTTTGTCCATGGTGTCACCTCAGGGTGCAGGCCAGCCGCGTCTGCTCCTCCCGATGGAACAGGAACACCTTATGGGGCTTCAGGGCAAAGCACACCGTTTCCCGGGTGGTATCTACGCGGCTGTCGGCGTTGATGATGGCGCGGATGGCCGCGTTTTCACAGTCCGGGTGGGTGCATACCACGCTGATGTCCCGTCCCATGACCTCCACGCGGTCCAGCTTGCAGCACAGAGGGCCGTCCTCCGCGAGGATAAAGCCCTCCGGCCGGACGGCGGCATATACCGGCTGGTCGCCGACACCCTCCGCGTCCAGTACCGCTGCGCCGCCTATGTACAGCCTGCCGTCCCGGATGCGCCCGTCAAAGACATGGATGGGCGGCGTGCCCAGGAATTTGGCGACAAACAGGTTCACGGGGCTGTCGTAGACGTCCTGCGGCCTGCCGATCTGCTGCACCACGCCGTCCCTCATCACCACGATCATGTCGGAGATGCTCATGGCCTCCTCCTGATCGTGGGTGACGAACACGGTGGTCACGTTGGTCTGCCGCTGGATGCGGCGGATCTCCTCGCGGGTCTGGAGCCGCAGCCGTGCATCCAGATTGGACAGCGGCTCGTCCAGCAGCAGTACCCGGGGCCGCTTCACCAGCGCACGGGCAATGGCCACGCGCTGCTGCTGTCCGCCGGACAGCTCGCTGGGCTTGCGGTCCATCAGCCCCTCCAGCTGCACCAGTCTGGCCGCGTCCAGCGCCCGCTCCGCCATCTCCGCTTTGGTGAGCTTGTCCGCGCCCCGCAGGTTCTCCAGCGGGAACATGATGTTCTGCCGCACCGTCAGATGGGGATACAGGGCGTAGTTCTGGAACACCAGCCCCACGCCCCGGTTCTCCGGCGGCAGATGGGTCACATCGTCCTCACCGAAGAAGATCTGTCCCTCCGTAGGCTCCAGCAGGCCGCTGATGAGGTTCAGCGCCGTGCTCTTGCCGCAGCCGGAGGGGCCCAGCAGGCCGATGAGCTGTCCGTCGGGGATCTCAAACGTGAAGTCGTTGACGGCGATGACATCACCGCCCGCCTTTTTGTTGCGGTTGGGGAATCTCTTGGTCAGATGTTGCAGCGTGACCTTCATGGCAGTGTCTCCTTGCCTGTATTTTGCGGCCCTCCTCCGTCGGGAGGAAAGGGCCGTCCGCGATATCCGCACCATTGTACCACAGTTCCCGGCGTAAATCTCCTGTTTTTGCAAAAGTTTCCGGAAAATTTTCCGCCGTCCCGTCAGG